>Ga0247815_10000894_pt1 | contig 23047 bp, 22 predicted proteins | sample UWRJL194509B1_FD_181014 | JGI IMG/M metagenome (GOLD analysis project Ga0247815, IMG submission 181014) | Plant litter microbial communities from Arlington Agricultural Research Station in Wisconsin, United States - UWRJ-L194-509B-1 | ecosystem: Environmental > Terrestrial > Plant litter >...
AACATTTGCTTATCAAATGGTAACCGGTTCTGATATTAATACATGGGTAAAACTAATTACGTTCCCTGTGTTTATTATTGCAGTAATCATTGGCGGGCGAATTTCTTTAAAAGCCGGAAATAAAAACAAAGTATTGCTTATCGAAGCATTTCTTCTTATTGTTGCCGGAATATTGGCTTTCGTTTGGCACCTCGAAAAAGACAAGCTTTTTATGTATATAATAGTAATGATGACCGTTTTTGCATTAGGTTTACAAAATGCTTTCGGGAAAATATTCAGTAAAGAAACTTACGGCCCCACTACTATGATGACAGGAAATGTAACACAGGCATCGTTAGATTTTGGTGCGCTCATGGCAGGTAAATTTAGCCCAGGCGATGCACTTATTAGTTTTAAAAAACAAATGACAACCATAATAGGTTTTTTAACCGGCTGTATACTCGGAGCATTAGTAGCACGAGAATTTGGGCTTGCGTCAATACTGTTGCCCGGCATTGCTTTGCTGGTATGTTATTTTCTATCTTCGACACCGCAGGATACTGTGCAACAATAAAAACTATATAGTAAACCATGATTTGTAAACATGCCATAATAGCCTTAACCTTAGTTTTTTGTGTAAACAAAAGCTATTGTCAGAAACTGTCTCAAAAAGAGGCAGATATTATTGTGGCTAAAATTCCGTCAGAAAAGAACAAGGTAACCAAAGCCGGGCTGTTATACAAAGCAGCGGTTTACTATTTAGAAAAAAATGGCGAGTTTAAAAAAGATCTTGACAGTGCAGCGTTATTAAACAAGCAATCTCTTAATCTTAGCAGGGAACTGAACTTAAAAAGCAGTGTTGCAAAAAGCATGCTCCTTAACGGCAGGATTGCCGGAGAAAAAGGCAATCGCATAAGCGATGCCAAACTAAAAAAAAGTGCATTAAACTATAGTATTTCAAATGGCCTTACAAAAGAAAGTGCTGCCATTTATGCAGCTATGGCACAGGATATACCTGAAGATGATATTGAAAAAAGAACAGCGTATTTAAAAAAGGCCATTGCGCTGTATAAAAAAGCAGGTGCCCTTTATGAAGAGGCAGAAACATACACATCACTATCTGAACTGTATCATAACCTTGACAGTTATGAAATCTCTGTGAAGTATGTGCAAGAGGCAATTAAAATTAAAAAAAGCATTAAACGGTTTGATATATACAAGGAGCTTATTGTTCTTTCTAACAATTACAGGTTACAGGGCAATTATAAAGATGCTCTTCAGTGTGCCCTTGATGCAGAAAAAATAATTGATGACATAAATATTAATGACGAGTGGCTTACTCATGTATATAATCTGTTAGGAGTTATATATTTCGACTTAAAATTTGATGGTAAGGCAGTGGAGTATTATAAAAAGGCTATTGCAATTGCAAAGAAAAATAATGATACGTATGCTGTAAATACTATTACGCAAAATACTGCAGGCATGCTTTACCATAACGGCAAACCGGCAGAGGCTTTAAAATTATTGAACAGTGTTTTTAATTACCATCCGGGTAAAGACTGCAATATAATGTATGCCTCTATGTATTTACTTATATACTGTGAGTTAAAAAAATACGATAAAGCCCGTCCATATTATGAGCAATTGGTAAAATGCGATACTAAAGAAAATGCAGAAGACGGCAACATAGGTACTATGTACCATGCAATAATACATTATTTATTAAAAACCGGACAGGCAGATAAAACCTATGTTTATATTGATAAATTAAAAAGAACGGCCGAAATAAACAACAATCTTATACATCTTTCTGAAATTGAGAATACATATTTCAGATCAGATTCTGCCACAGGCAATTATATAAATGCAATAGAGCATTTAAAGAGGTATAAAATACTGAGTGACTCTGTTTTTAATACCAACAGCACAAAACAATATGCAAATTTGCAACTTAAATATGAAACCGATAAAAAAGATAAAAACATAAAACTGCTTACAGAACAGGGCAAACTACAGGAAGAAAAAATACATGGCGATGCAATTTTGCGTTACGTATTTACAGGCAGTGTTATTGCATTAACGTTATTCATTGGCTTATTATATAACCGTAACAGGTTAAAACAGCGCAGCAATAAAAAACTACAATTTAAGCAGAAGCAAATAAACGATCAGAACAAACAGCTTAAAAAACTGCTTATAGAAAAAGAATGGCTGCTTAAAGAAATTCATCACAGGGTAAAAAACAACCTGCAAATTGTTATAAGCCTGCTTAACACACAATCTGCCTATCTGGAAAATGAGGATGCGCTTACGGCAATCAAAAACAGCCAGCACCGCATGCATGCCATGTCACTCATTCACCAAAAACTTTATCAGTCTAACAACCTTGCCAGTATAAATATGTCTTGGTACATTTATGAACTGGTAAATTATTTAAAAGAGTGTTTTGATACCAGCAAAAGAGTAAATTTTATATTAGATACAGATAAGGTAGAACTTGATGTGGCACAGGCAGTACCGTTAGGGCTAATACTTAATGAGGCCATAAGCAATGCCATAAAATATGCTTTTCCTAATGATGTAAAAGGGATCGTAACTATTACATTAAAAAATACTCATGCCGAAAATTACCAGCTAACAATTGCCGATGACGGTACCGGCCTGCCGGAGGGTTTTGAATTTGAAAACAGGGACTCTTTAGGGATGAATCTCATGATAGGGCTTAGCGACCAGTTAGATGGAACGTTTAGGATAGAAAATAACAAGGGCCTGCATGTTATAATAACCTTTATAAAAAACAAAAAACTTATGGGATCTGACGATAACCCAATAAATGAAAAAGAAAACTAATGAAGGAGAAAATTTTAATTGTAGAAGATGAATTTATTGTTGCTAACGACCTTAAATTAATGCTTAATAAAGGTGGTTACCAGGTTACAGGTATAGCATCTTCTGTAGTGCAGGCCAGAAAACTTATAGAGGCTAAAAGGCCGGATTGGGTGCTGCTGGATATTATGCTTAAAGGCGACCTTACCGGCATAGACCTGGCGTGGGAACTGGTAGAACAACAGGTGCCTTTTTTGTATATATCTGCAAATACTAATCAAACTACCCTTGAGGCTGTAAAGGCAACACAGCCCTACGGCTTTATGGTAAAACCCTTTAGGGAGCGCGACCTGCTGGTAATGCTGGACATTGCCCGTTACCGCTACGGCATAGAACATGCAAATGACACAGCTTTGTTACAGCAAAATTTTGAGGCACAGGCTAACAGTATAAACGGTATTATAGGCCATAGCGAAGAGCTTTTAGGGGTTTTAGAAAAAATACACCTTGTTGCCCCTACAGAAACATCGGTACTGGTACTTGGAGAGAGTGGTACCGGCAAAGAAAAGATAGCACATTCTATACACAACCTTTCGGCAAGAAAAGCAAACCCTGTTGTAACGGTAAACTGTGCAGCCCTGCCCCACTCGCTCATCGAGTCGGAACTTTTTGGGCATGAGCGAGGAGCCTTTACCGGGGCAAATACAGCCCGTACCGGCAAGTTTGAGCAGGCTGACGGTGGCACTATTTTTCTTGATGAGATAGGCGAACTGCCGTTAGACTCTCAGGTAAAATTACTGCGGGTATTGCAGGAACGTGAAATAGAACGACTGGGCGGCGATAAAACCATAAAAGTAAACGTGCGCATTGTGGCAGCCACAAACCGCTCACTTGAAAAAGAGGTTGCTGAAGGGCGCTTTCGCCTCGACCTTTATTACAGGCTAAATGTATTCCCTATACAACTGCCACCGCTTAGGGAACGCAAAGAAGATATAGAAGAACTGGCACTTTACTTTCTTAAAAAATATTCGGCAAAATCGCATAAAAATGTTACGGGTATTTCTGCAGCTGCTTTAAACCAGCTTAAACAATACAACTGGCCGGGAAATATACGTGAACTGGAGCATTTAATAGAGCGTAGCGTATTGCTCTCTAAGGGTAACGAAATACAGGCTTTTGATATTACTGCAATTCCTGAAATCGCTGCAACTGCCACAACAAATGAAACGGTAAGCGGGGAAATAAAATCCATGGAAGAAATGGAAAGGGAGCATATAATGAATGCCCTTAAAATTTGTGCAGGCAAGGTATTTGGCGCAGGCGGCGCCGCCGAATTGTTAAAGTTACCGGCGCAAACACTGTATTCTAAAATGAAAAAATTAGGCATCAAACAAGAATACTCATAATCAACACAAAAAAACATATTATCATGCAACAAAAAATTTTAGGGCTTCACCATATTACGGCTATTGCCGGTAATGCCCAGCGCAATCATGACTTTTACACGAATGTATTAGGACTTAGGTTTGTTAAAAAAACCGTGAATTTTGACGATCCCGGAACATACCATTTTTACTACGGCAATGCCGATGCACAGCCGGGAAGTATACTTACCTTTTTTCCGTGGGAAAACTCGGGTAAAGGAGAAAACGGTACCGGTATGGCTACCGATATAGGATACTCTGTACCGGAGGGAAGCCTTGATTTTTGGGCAGACCGCTTTAAGGAATTCAATATTGCTGTGGGAGAAAAAGGAGAACGCTTTGGCGAAACCTACCTGCCGTTTACAGATCCTGACGGGCTAAACTTAAGCCTTATTGTGCCTAAATATAATGATGCAAGGAATGCCTGGGAAACCGAAGCCGTAAAAAAAGAAAATGCAACAAAAGGTTTTCATAGTGCTACACTTACCCTTAAAAGTATTGATGCTACTGCAAAGATACTTACAGATATTTTTGGTTACACACTACAGTCTCAGGATGGTAACCGTTACCGCTTTATTACCGATACTGTAACCGAAGCTGCCGCTATAGACCTTGTAGAAGACGCTAATGGCAAACGTGGCATTAACGCAGGAGGTACTAATCACCACGTAGCGTTTAGGGTTAAAGATGAGGCTATGCAAATGGAGTTCAGAGAACGTATTTTAGAAAAAAACCTCAACATTACACCGCAAATAGACCGCGATTACTTTTACTCGCTATATTTTAGGGAGCCGGGCGGAGTACTTTTTGAAATTGCCACAGATAATCCCGGCTTTGCTGTAGATGAACCTTTTGAATCGCTTGGAACAAGCCTTAAGCTTCCTAAACAGTATGAGCCCCGCAGGGCAGAGATAGAAAAAATATTACCTGTAATTAAATAAGCAAATTATGGCAAATGTAAAACTGGAACTGGATGAAAAGCAACATGGTGCTTTTAACCTTTATGATGGGGAGTCTAAAATAGGAGAAATGGTAATAGGCATTAAAAATGATGTACTTACCGTTTACCATACCGAGGTAGATGAAGACCAGTCGGGCAAGGGATACGCAAAATTACTGCTGGATGCAATGACTACCTATGCACGCCAAAATAAATTAATGGTGCGCGCATTGTGCGTTTATGTGCTTGGCCAGTTTAAAAGACATCCTGAAGAATATGCCGATATTTGGCTAAACGAAGAATAACTATGCATACAGAAAACATACAAACAGCCGGCGTTTCTTTACAGGAAGCCGATAAAGCCCTCATAATGATACATGGCCGTGGTGGCAGTGCTAATGATATTTTATCTTTAGCAAGGCACCTTAACGTACAGGACTATGCCCTTGTAGCACCACAGGCTACTAATAATAGCTGGTACCCTCAGTCATTCTTAGCTCCGTTAGAGCAAAATGATCCTTATCTGTCTTCCGCTTTAGCATTAATATCTAAAACTGTTGATGCTATTGAGGCGCAAGGTATTGCTAAAGAGAACATTTACTTTATGGGCTTCTCTCAGGGCGCTTGCCTGGCACTCGATTTTACTACCCGCAATGCTGCAAAATATGGTGGAGTAGCTGCCTTTACAGGCGGGCTTATAGGCGATGCCGTGTACCCTGAACATTACAACGGCAATTTTAATGGCACTCCTGTGTTTATAGGTACCAGCAACCCTGATTTTCATGTGCCGGTACAAAGGGTACATGATACAACGGCTCTTATGCAAAGCATGGGCGCTAATGTTACAGAGAAAGTATACCGCGATATGGGGCATACTATAAGCCAGGACGAAATTGATCTTGCTAACCAGCTTATTTTTAAATAATAGCCATGTTTAATGTAACCCGTATTTACAGCGACGCTAATGGCGATAGCCATTTTGAGGATATTACCATTCCGCTTAAGAGCAACGGAGAAATAGGTTTCCTTTCGGATGAAGAACCTGTAAAGGGAATAATCTTTAGGGAAGTTGCAGCATCTTACGATTTTGATTTTCATAATGCCCCACAGCGCCAGTACATTATATTGCTTGATGGCGGGGTTACCATAGAAACTTCTTTAGGCGAAATAAGAACTTTTAAAACCGGCGAGATCTTATTGGTAGAAGACACTACAGGCAAAGGCCACAAGACTAAGAATATTGAGAATAAAACCCGAAAATCGGTTTTTATAACGCTTTAAAAGCATAACGAAATGGAAAAAGAAACTGTGAGGATGGAGGGTTTTAGCGATGCTATATTTGCCATTGCCATAACGCTGCTTGTGTTAGACCTGCACATACCCGATAAAGACACGCTAACAAGTACAACCGCTATAATAAGCTATTTAAAAGGGCAATGGCCATCGTACCTGGCAATTTCTATTTCGTTTTTTAGTATTTATATAATGTGGGTAAACCACCATAAATTGTTTAAACAAATATATGTAAGGAATACGGGCATTACTTTTGCAAACGGACTTATACTATTCCTGGTGACGGCAGTATCCTACCCTACCGGTTTAATGGCACGCTTTTTCGATACGCCATCGGCAAACTTAGTAGTAGCCATTTACACAGGGTTATTTGTACTCATTAACCTGTCTTACAACCTGCTGTGGTATATTGCAAGCCGCGATAAAACATTGTTACGGCCTGACATTACAGACAATACCATTAAAGAAATCAGGCTAAATTACCTTTATGGCCTTCCTACTTACTGCCTTGCTTTTGGATTATCTTTTAACTACCCTACAATTGCATTGCTTATATGTATAGCATTATGGATATATTGGGCATTATCATCGGGGAGGATACACCATAATGTGAGAATTTAATGTAACTTTTTAATAAAGCTAATAAACTAAACGCTGGCACGAACTTCCCGATTTCATGAATTTATTTTGTGAACCAGAGAAATTCGTGTCAGCTTTTTTTTAGCGTCTGCTACTTAACTAAATGCCCTTTTTTAATACCCAGCTTTTGCATTTTAGATATTAATGTTGTAGCAGGAATACCTAATAAAACAGCAGCCCCGTAAGGTCCGGAAATACGGCCGTTACATTTATTTACTACCTTAAGTATATGGTCTCTTTCTACCTCCTGTAACGACATGATGTAAAATTCATCCTCGCTGCTGTGCTGTGCAGTAGTTTCCGTTTTAGGAAAATGCACTTCTTTAATAGTATCCCCTTTAGCATACAAAATACTACGTTCTACAATATTTCCCAGTTCGCGCACATTGCCCGGCCAGTGGTAAGCGGCCATCCCTTCCATTGCCTTGTGCGAAAACTTAACCACATTTTTTCCTGTTTTTGCAGCATGGTAAGATAAAAAATAGTTGCTTAATAACGGCAGGTCTTCCATACGCTCACGCAAAGACGGTATAACAATGGGGTATACATTAAGGCGGTAATACAGGTCGCTCCTAAATCGGCCTTCGGCAACCTCTATAAGCAAATCGCGGTTAGTGGCTGCAACAATGCGTACATTTATTTTAATAGTACCGCTTGCGCCAATACGCTCTATTTCGCGCTCCTGTAAAACGCGAAGCATTTTAGCCTGAAGCTCTAAAGGCAGTTCCCCTATTTCGTCAAGAAAAATGGTGCTGTTATTGGCAAGTTCAAATTTGCCTATCCTCCTGTCTGTAGCGCCGGTAAAACTACCCTTTTCGTGCCCGAACAATTCACTTTCTATAAGGTGTGCGGGTATGGCGGCACAATTAACCTTTATCATGGTTTTATCCCTGTAAGGAGAGTTTTGATGAATGGCGCATGCAATTAACTCTTTGCCAGTACCGGTTTCTCCCATTACAAGCACATTGGTTTCAGAATAAGCTACGCGGTCTATTAAATCAAAAACCTTTTGCATGGTGCTGCAACGGCCTATAATGCCCGAAAAATTATCCTCTGTAATTTCCTGTTTTTTGGGGGCTGGTTTTTCTTCCTGTGGCCTGTTTCTCAGCACCTCAAGTTCAGTCTCCATAACTTCCCACTTTTGCGCAAGCGAAACATTTAATACCGTGATAGATAGTTGTACAGCAATACCTTTAAGCAATCTTGCCGCCTGCCTGCTTAGCCCGTCGGGCTTTTTATAAAGCAGGAAAAGTATCGATGGCTGCTTTTTTTGATAAGGCAATGGTATGCCTATAACATAGCGAATGCCCGATAGTTGTGCTTTCTGAATATAATCCGGCAGTTGTTTCTTCGTCATTTGCGACAGTTCAAAAACAACGTTATCTGCCGATGCCGTACAGCAATTAAAAAAACCGTCGGCAGTGTTATAAAGGGCATTAATTTTTTGTACCGCTGTATTGGCAGAACAATGGTAAAATATAGAGTACTCCTCTTCATTAACATCGGTAGTACAAATAATGAGATCATCAAAATTAAGTAGTTCCCTAAGGCGCGGATTTATTATCTGAGAAAAACCAACGCTGTCTGTTACGGGGGCAAGGCTGTTACAAACCGAAAAAATGAGCGATTGCTCCCTTTCGCGTTCCTGCAGGTTTTTTAATAAGGCATCTGTGGCGGCGTTATTTTTTTCCATAAGAGTGAGGTATTAAAGGGGCAATGCAATTTCGGGTAAAAAACTTACATATAAAAAGTAAATCAGTAGTAATTACGTTATGAATATCGTAAAACTAAGGGCATAAATTCACGAAATATCATAAATAATTTATGTTATCAATAATTTCAAAGCATTAAAAATCAATACTTTATTATGCAGGCATACTTTTAGCAACCTAAGTAGTATCACAAAAAAATACATAACATTTAAAAATCAAAAAAATGGAAGTAAAAAACACCGCTGATGGAACAGCAAACTTTAGCCCTGACACGTTTTTAATCGTAGAGCCAAAAACATTTGAAGACCTCAGGATCGGGGATATCTTCAGGGCGCCGAGCCGCACCTTAACCGATGCACATGCATCGGCATTCCAAACCGTATCGTGCGATAATCACCCCGTGCATTATGATAAAGAGTGGGCACAAAAACGCGGTCACAGCGCACCGGTAGTGCACGGGTTGCAGGTTCTTGCCTTTACAGCACCTGGCGCAACATTGTTTCCTCACTACATAGGCGAAGTATTTATTGCCTTTACAGGGCTATCCTGCCAGTTTTTGAAAGAGGTACACTCCGGCGATACATTATACTCTGCACTTGAAATTAAAGAACTGATACCCAATGGCAAAACGGGAACTGTTATTACGGGTGTTACTGTTTATAATCAAAAAGGAGAGCTTGTGCTTAGTGGAGAACACCAGTATTTATTACGCACACAGGAGGTTTAGAAACCCGGGCATAAAATTACGAAATACCGTAAAGTGCTTTTCAACCAACACAACGTAAGTAGCTATAAATAAGAAACTTAATTTTAAGGGTCATTTTTTGAACTGTTGTTACTAAATATATAATCAATTTAAAACCAAAATTTATGGGCAACAGTTTCATGTACAATTGCAGAGGTTCATGCAGCTTGTAAAATCAAATCAGAATTACCAACACAAAACAAATTATCTGTCCGGATAACAGATAATCACATTAATTTAAACTTTTAAAACACAATAATCATGGATTTCAAATACAAAATCATTAATCTGGCTGCATTGGCAGCACTTGCCATCTCAATTTCATCTTGCTCTAAAAAAGAAGAAACAAAATCTGAATCAACAGATACAACTGTTGCAACAACTACACATACTACCGGCACTACAGGTGCCCGAAAAGAATACTACGAGGTAGCGCCTAATGTAAAACTACACGTTACAGACCTGGGCGATGGCCCTGTGGTAGTACTTATTCCGGGTTACCCATTAAGCGATGAAAGCTGGGAGTACCAGTTTCATGACCTTGTTAAGGCTGGGTATCGCGTAGTAGCAATAACAATGCGTGGCTTTGGAAAATCAGACAAGCCTTACGGCAGCTACAATTACGACCAGTTTGCTACAGATATCAAGTCGGTTTTAGACCAGCTTGATGTTAAAGATGCAACCATAGGCGGCCACTCTATGGGTGGTGCCATTGCCCTGCATTATGTGGCTAAATTTAATGGTGCACACATAAAAAAACTGGCATTGTTTGCTGCTGCTGCGCCCTGCCATACTAAAAAAGCTGATTATCCTTATCCATTATTTACAAAAGAACAAATTACACAATGGGTCGACTTAAACAATACCGACCGTCCTGCCCTTCTTGCCGCGGTAGGTTCTCAGTTTACGCTAAACGCAACATCTGTTAATGCGGGTATTGGAGGCTGGCTGTATGGCCTTGAAATGCAATCATCTGCATACGCCATGGAGCAGGCACTTATTTCACTTCGTGATGAAGACCTTCGTGGTGATCTGCCAAAAATAAAAGTGCCAACACTTATTTTTAATGCAAAACAGGACAGGCTCGTTGCTTTTGCACTGGCAGAGCAATTGAACAAAGCCATTGCAGGATCGAGGCTGGTACCGTTTGAAAAAAGCGGGCATGCTTTGTTTATAGAAGAAAAAGAAAAATTTAATACTGAGTTTATTAAATTTTTAAAAGAGTAAGGCAATCTAAAATTATAATTAAGCCCCGCACTATAAAACATGTGGGGTTTACTAATACTACAATTATGGAAAATACACAACCCTCTTTTGATACCGTTATAGAAACCCTTAACTGGCTGCGTACTCAAGGTTTTACCCACGACTTTAACCTTGATTATGACACCATTAAATATAATAACGGTACAGGTATCATGTCGCCCGAAGAATTTCATATAGAATGGGTCTTTAGGTTTGAAGGTGAAACGGACCCCGGCGACGAAGAAATTATTTACGGCATAACATCTGCCGCACTTAATATTAAGGGTGTATTGTTAAGTGCCTATGGTATGTATGCCGACCCTTTATCTGACCGAATGATACAGAAGCTTTCTGTACATTAATTTTTATACTTAATTTTAGTAATAATTTTAATACTAAAAAATATAATGGAAAAAGTAAGTCAGTTATCGTTCACCCAGGTGCTTATCATGGCAGTAACTGCCGGTATCTGTGTGGCTAACATTTATTATAACCAGCCTATTCTAAACGAAATTGCTCTGTCTCTGCATATAGACCCTAAACACATAGGCACCATTTCGCCATTGGCGCAGGCAGGCTATGGCCTGGGCCTGCTGCTTATAACCCCGCTGGGCGATAAAATGGACAGAAAGCGACTCATTTTATGGCTACAGGTTTTTCTTATTCTTGCACTTATAGGCATGTCGTTTGCGGCTAATCTTTTCCAGCTTTATGCGGCAAGCCTTGCCATTGGCCTGTTTGCCGTTACAGCACAGGTTATATTGCCAATGGCTGCCAGCCTGGTAACCGAAAATAAGGGCAAGATAGTAGGGACAATTTTTACGGGCATACTAATAGGTGTGCTAACTGCCAGGGTTTTTAGCGGCTTTATAACAGAGAGTCTTGGTTGGCAATATGTGTACAGGATATCGGCGGTGTTAGTAGCACTATCAGCATTATTAATGCAAACAGATTTTCCGTCTAACAAAGACCGTTTTAGCGGAACTTACATACAACTACTGCAATCGGTAATGTTGCAGCTTAAAAGATTCCATACCTTAAGGATAACGGCATTAATTGGCGCGTTGGCTTTTGGCAGCTTAAGTTCGTTCTGGGTAACGCTTACCTTTTATTTAAGTGGAAGCCCTTTTAATTATTCGGCAGCGATTATTGGCCTCTTTGGCTTACTGGCAGCAGGCGGTGCACTCCTTGCCCCGGTTGTAGGTAAACTTGCCGATAAAGGCAGCCACAAGCGGTCGCTAATGGTATCACTGCTATTTGTACTGGTTAGCCTTGCAGCATTATATATTTTCCCCGGGTCGTTAGTAAGCCTTTTAGTAGCTGTACTGCTTATAGATATAGGTGTGCAGGCAGTGCAAATTACAAACATTGCCCTTATTTATACTTTAGATACGCAAGCCAACAGCAGGATAAATACCGTTTACATGACATCTTATTTTATAGGGGGTGCCGGGGGTGCATACATAGGCCTGCTTGCCTGGAACTACGGCGGATGGAATATGGTACTTGCCCAAATGGCAATTTTTATAACTATTGCACTTATAGCTTCGCGAAGCTTAAAAACTAAATAACAACATTAAATACAACTATCATGTCTAAAATAGCCATATATGGATTTGGCCGCATTGGTCGCCAGTTTTTGCGCGTTGCGCTAACTAATAAATTATTTGTTCCTGCGGTAATTGCCGATGTTCAGGATATTAAAACCCTTGCTGCGCTTTTTAGTGTAGATACTAATTATGGCCGGTGGAATGAGGCTGTAACTGGCGATGGCGATAGCTTTAGTATTGGCGACAGGCATATAAGCTATGTAAACTCGCTTAAGGAAGTACCCGACTGGAGTGCCCTTGGAATAGACTTTGTAGTAGATTGCAGCGGTCGCGCATCTACCCGTGCCGGGGCACAGGTACATATAGACAGGGGCGCAAAACATGTGCTTATAAGTGCACCAAGCAAAACTTTGGCCGACTGTGATGCTGTGCTGCTTAAAGGTATTAACCTTGAAAGTTTTGAACCTGAAAACCACAAAATAATAAGCATGGGCAGCTGTACTACTAATGCACTTGCGGCTGTAGTAAAAGTTGTTTTAGAGAATTTTGGTATACAATACGGTTTGTTTACTACAGTACACTCCTATACCAATACCCAGTCGTTAACAGACCAACCCATGAAAGACAGGCGCGACTCATGGGCTGCTGCAGAAAATATCATCCCGTCATCATCGGGCGCAGCAAGGGCATTGCAGTTTATATGGAAAGACCTTAAAATTACCGGCAAGGCTTACAGGGTTCCTACCCGCACCGGCAGTATTGCAGAGCTAAACCTGATTACAGAAAAAGACTGTACTGTACAGGAAGTTAACGATGCCTTTAGAAAAGCCGCTGCCAAAGGTTCGCTTAAAGGAGTGTTAGACGTACTGGAAGAAGAATGGAGCTCTGCCCGCATAGTTGCCGATCCGCATTCATCTATAATAGACCTGCCACTTACCGTTAAGGAAGGCAATTTACTATCTGTAGCGTCATGGTATGATAACGAATGGGGCTTTGCTAACAGGCTTGCCGAAGTTGCAAAATATTTGTCGGAAAAGATATAGTATTTTTGGTCAAATAAAAATTACCAAGGTTGTGATGTTTTACATTGCAACCTTTAATTTTATCAAAAATCCTGAATAAACTATATGTAAGAATGTGCAGATTACTACCAGTCAGCAAATTGCCTGTAAACTTCGAATGATTTAAAGTTTTGATAGCGAAATCGTTATAGACAATTGCTATTTCAGGATAATTTCGTAATTTTAAAGCTAATTATTTTACAATATGTCTAATATTAACCTCATTATTGAAGAGCGCCCCGCAAGCATTGGCAACTTTTTAGTGGGCAGGCTCTTACCTTTTAAAGATAAACGTACTGTGGGGCCGTTTGCCTTTATAGACCACATGGGGCCTGTAGCACTTAGCGACCACGAAAATATGGATGTAGGCCCGCATCCGCATATTGGCCTCTCTACCCTTACCTATTTATTTGAAGGCAATATATTGCACCGCGACAGCCTGGGTACCGAAATGGAAATTACTCCCGGACAGGTTAACTGGATGACGTCCGGCAGGGGTATTGTGCATTCTGAACGGACTCCGGAACGCCTGCGCCACAGCGATAAGTTTTTGCATGGCCTGCAAATATGGGTAGCGCTGCCCAGACATCTGGAGCAAATGGATCCTTCTTTTACGCACGTTACCGAAGATGAATTGCCCGTTTGGGATGAAAATGGCGTTAACATTAAACTTATTGCCGGCGAAGCTTTTGGCAAAAAATCGCCTGTGCCTGTTTATAGCCCTCTTTATTTTTTAGAACTTAAAAGCACTGCAAAGAAAAAGGTAACTATAGGCAGTGGCTTATATGGCGAAAGCGGATTGTATATTCTTAACGGAAGCATAGAAAGTGATGGTGCTACCTTTTTACCTAAGCAATTGCTGGTAACTAAAGACAGTTCTCTTTGCGAATTTACAATGGATGAGAACACCACGCTCTATATTTTTGGCGGAGAGCCATTCCCTGAACCCAGGCACATATACTGGAATTTTGTAGCATCATCTACAGAACTTATTGAGGATGCAAAGCAACGCTGGGCAGCACAGGAGTTTCCTGAAATCGTGGGCGAAACGGGTTTTATACCCCTGCCGGTACAAAACAGCAATTTTAATATCAAGAAATAATATATGGATATACAACATTACAGCGATGGCACTAAAGGCCATTTTAAAGCAACCGAAGGCGAACAGGAAGCGGGTATAATGACCTACAGCGTTACCGGAGACCACATAATTACTATAGAACACACAGTGGGCAACCCCGAATTTAAAGGCATTGGACTGCAACTTTTAGACAGGGCCGTGGCGTATGCCCGCGCAAATAAACTTAAAATAATACCACAATGCCCGTTTGCAAAAAAAATGTTTGACCGCAAACCGGAAATACACGATGTTTTAGCACCTGAAATCGACAATTAGGGACCATTACATTTAACTTATTTATAAAAAACACTAACAAATCCCCCAGGATTTATGTACCTTTCTAAAACAATTGTATTTATTACAGGCGCTTTCGTGACCCATAAAAGTTGGGATCCGTGGGCAGCTTATTTTAAAACCAAAGGCTATTCCTGCCTTGTGCCACCATGGCCTTACAAAGACGGCACCGTACAGGAGCTGCGCAACCGCCAGCCTAATGATACCAATCTTGCCGGGCTACGGCTTTCGCAGCTTATAGAACATTATGAAATTATTATTAAGAGCCTGCCCGAAAAGCCCATTGTAATAGGTCACTCGCTTGGTGGCCTTATAACCCAGATAGTAGTGAACCGCGATTTAGTTGCTGCCGGTATTGCAATACATTCTGTGCCGCCTAAAGGTGTTTTTTCTTTTGAATGGCCTTTTTTAAAATCGATATGGAAGCCTTTAGGGTATTTTACATCGGTAAAAAAAACGCACCTCATGAGCCTTAAAGAGTGGAAACACGCTTTTACCAATGGCATGACTGCAGAAGAGCAACTACTATCTTATGAAGAAAATGCAATACCCGAATCTAAACTTGTAATTAGGGATGCGCTGGGAAGTGCCGCAAAAGTAGACTTTAACAAGCTGCACCCGCCACTGCTATTTATAACAGGTAGTAACGATCATATAACACCAAACTCGCTTAATTATGAAAATTACATTAAGTATGACAAAAACCATGCTTTTACTGATTACAAAGAGTTTAAAGGTAAAAACCACTTTGTAATAGGCCTGCCGTCATGGCATGATGAAGCCGATTACATAGTGTCATGGCTGGATATTTTGCACAGCAGCTAAGCTAATTATTGCTAAAAAAAAAATGACCCTGACACTTAATTGGTCAGGATCATTTTTTACAACTTATCGTGTAGTCCGCTTGTATCTATCATGGCTACATACATGATACAGCAGCAATTTCAACCATTTAAGTGGTTTAAACTTTTTCGCCTTAATCAAAAAAAGTTTAGACCACTTTATTATATAAAAAAGTCAAACGCCACTAAGGAGTTTAGTTTTGCATTATTTTATTCGTAATGCCTTGCTGCCAGGAGCATTTCGGCAAAGGCTTTCCAGGAAGGGCGGTCTTTTTCGCTGTCATAATTAAAACCATGCAATGCTTCCAGATACGACCTTAAAGTATCGTTTTGCCAGGCTTCTTTGTTCTGGCTATAATCGGCAACTAATTTTTCTAAGAAATCCTCAAAGTCTTCTCTTGTTTTAATATTTTTTACCAAAAGGTATAATTCATTATCTTCATCCATAATTGTCGTATTCTTACGTTACCAAATATAGCCTTAAATAATTATTTACAGTTTAACTTTTTAAAAAGATTTCTTTATTAAATATTCATTTACTGCCTGATTATTATATTTAAGTAAACAAATATTTAAAGTGTATTGCCGCTAATAAGTGTTTATAAAATTTTCCAGTTCAATTTGATTACAATATATTTGCTACACCTAAAATTTTAGGTATTTTTACAGATAAACACAAAACCTACGATGAAATTTATAGTATCAAGTTCATATTTACTAAAGCAGCTGCAGGTGCTTAATGGTGTTATTAACAGCAGCAACACCCTGCCTATTTTAGATAACTTTTTATTTGAATTAAATAATACCGAGCTTAAGGTATCTGCTTCAGATCTTGAGACTACGATGTCTGCTGTACTGGAAATAGATTCAGAAAGCAAAGGCAGCGTAGCAGTGCCTGCAAAATTATTACTTGAAACTCTAAAAACCTTCCCGGAGCAGCCGCTTACCTTTACTGTTGAAGAAAACAACACTATAGAGATAAGCTCTAACTCCGGTAAATATGCACTGGCTTATGCTGCCGGCGACGAATTTCCTAAGGCAGTAAGCCTGGAAGACCCATCTGTAACCATAGTTCCCGCAGAGGTACTTGCCACTGCCGTGAGCAAAACTATTTTTGCAGCCGGTAACGACGATCTTCGCCCGGTAATGTCGGGTGTGTTTTTCCAGTTTTCGCCACAGGGGCTTACCTTTGTAGCTACAGATGCACACAAACTGGTTAAATACCAAAGAACAGATGTAGTTGCCTCTCAGGTGGCAGATTTTATAATGCCTAAAAAACCGCTTACCATTCTTAAAGGTATCTTGGGTGTAAGTGATGCAGAAGTTAAGATTGAATATAATGATGCTAATGCTACCTTCTCTTTTGATAATTATGTACTTACCTGCCGTCTTATAGATGGTAAATACCCTAACTACGAAGCGGTGATACCAAAAGAAAACCCTAATAAATTAATGATAAACAGGACACAGTTTTTTAGTTCTGTACGTCGTGTGGCTATTTTCTCTAACAAAACTACCCACCAGATACGCCTTAAAATTGCCGGTACCGAACTTAATATATCTGCAGAAGATATTGATTACAGCAACAAGGCCGAAGAGCGCCTTACCTGCGATTATCAGGGTGATGATATGCAGATAGGTTTTAACTCTCGTTTTCTTACTGAAATGCTTACCAACCTGCAAAGCGACGAAATAATGCTCGAAATGTCTTTGCCTAACCGCGCAGGAATCCTTACTCCGGTAGATGGCCTTGATGAAGGCGAAACGGTAACAATGCTTGTTATGCCAGTTATGCTTAACAGCTAAAACCAAACAATAAAGGTAACTGCCTTAAATAACAATACAATCCCCGCTATATAATGGCAGGGATTTTTGTTTATATACTGCACATAATAAGCCGATTAAATCTATAGAACTTTTTTTTTAGTTGATTAACTATAAAAATAGTTTGTAAACTAAAAAAATAGTTTATCTTTGAAATAACCAAAAATACAATGATGCAAAAGTTGACAAATAAAGAAGAAGAAATAATGCACACACTCTGGAAGCTGGAGAAAGCTTTTGTAAAAGATGTGCTTGCCGAGATACAGGACGATAAACCTCATTACAACACATTATCTACTATAATTAGAAACCTTGAAGAAAAAGGTTACGTAGGCCATACAGCCTTTGGTAATACCCACCAATACTTTCCTATAGTTACTAAAGAAGAATACCGTAAAGGATTTATGAGTACTGCGATAGAAAGCTATTTTAATAATTCTTATAAAAGCATGATTTCTTTTTTTGCCAAGGAAGAAAAAATTAGTGCCGATGAGCTTAGAGAAATTTTAGAAATGATAGAAAAAAAGAAATGATATGGAAACGTTTATCATCTACCTTGCAAAAGCATCCGGCTTAACTGCCCTTTTCTTTTTAGCTTATACCCTATTGCTAAAAAAGGAAACTTTTTTTACCCCAAACCGTATGTTCTTGCTGGCCGGGCTTTTTACATCTGCCCTGCTGCCGCTAATGGTTTATACTAAAATTATTTGGGTAACGCCAGAACCCGTGATAGCAATGCCTGCGCAACAGATAAACCTTGACAACATAATAGCAGCTGCACCCCAAACAACAGCACCGGAGCCTTTTACTATAAATTGGTTATACGTAGTTGCTATTGCTTATGCGGCAGGCTTACTGTTCTTTTCAATACATCTTTTAAGAGACCTGTACAAAGTAAAAAAGATGCTGGACGGGCAGAAGGTTTTACAACAGGAAGACTTTAAGTATATAGACTCAAATTTAATACAATCGCCATTTTCGTTCTTTAAATACATAGTTTATAATTCTGCTGTATTACAACCGCAGGAACTTGATAATATTATTGCCCACGAAAAAGTGCACAGCGCCCAAAACCATTCGATGGATGTATTAATAAGCCAACTATTTTGTATAGTATTTTGGTTTAACCCATTTGCATGGCTTTACAGGAAAGCCATATCTCAAAACCTGGAATTTATTGCCGATGCGGTAGCTGCTAAACAAGTAATCGATGTTAAAGCCTACCAGATAACATTATTAAAAATAACGGTACAGCCTGAACGCCTTGCAATCACCAATCATTTTTATCAATCATTAATCAAAAAACGAATCGTTATGTTAAACAAGCAACAATCTAAAAGACGCAATTTTTACAAGTATGCCCTTATAGTACCTGCATTAATTGCCTTTGTACTCTTATATCAGGTAGAAGTTATAGCACAGGAAAAAGAGCAGGGACAAGGGCAAACATCTACTACAACAAAAAGCGCTAATGAACTTAAGATTGTAATGGATGTTACAAGTAAAGCTACAGATAAAGAATTAAAGGAGGATGTTGCAATTTTCAAACAGGAGTTTGATGCCGACGTAACTTTTACAAACATCAAACGAAACGCAAAAGGAGAAATCACCAGCATAAAAGCCACTGTAAAAGATAAAGATCATCAGGCAAATTATCCTGTATATGAAATTTCGACAGATGGTAATACACCAATTACAGCATTTACTATAGACATTGAACAGGATAAAGAAACAGGCAAAAACATTATAAATTTTGGCCAGGTTAAACAAAAAACTATAACAATCCAAATTCCGGGTAGCGAAAAAGATACTATTGTATATGGTAAAGATGCCACAACGCAGATAATAAGCAGCAGTACCCAAAAATATACTTACAAGCCTGAACAAGATAAACAGCTATATGTAGTAGACGGAGTAATTAAAGATGAAGATGGTTATAAAGACTTAGACCCCAAAACCATAGAAAAAATAGAAATATTAAAAAATGACCCTAAACTGATAACGTTATATGGAGAAAAAGCTGAAAACGGTGTTGTAGTTATTACAACACAAAAAAAATTTACGAGCGATAAGTTTAAAAAGCCCGAAGGCAATGTGAGTGACAGTTGGTTTCAATCAGCTCCAGATCCTATAGAAGTGAAAATATCTGATAGGGTTAATAAATCTAACACAGGTTCTACACGGGAAGTTACTACATATGTTTATACTTCATCTACAACTTATAAGGCTAATGGCGAAGAAGATAACCTTAAAAACATTTTAGAGAGCGACAATATAGACTATAAAAAAGCCTATATACTTATTAATGGTAAAGAAGCCACAGTTGCGGAGTTAGAAAAATTAAAATCAAAAAAAATAGCATCAAGTGCTATAATTCCCGGGAATATAAAGGTAGTAAGCAAATATGGCGAGAAAGCCACTAACGGCGTTATAATAGTGGAGATGAAAGGCTTTAAATCTGAAATTTATGCCAACCCGGCGCCAAAAGACAAAGCGACTTTAGATACTGAACTGGAAGCGAACACAGGTTACATAATACACAAACGAACTGATAAAAAAGCAATTAAATTTTACACAAAAGAGCTTGAAAAAAAAGGCCTTGAAATGAAAGTCAATACTATAGAGCGTAACAAAGAAGGAATTATAACATCGATTGAAGTTGAGTTAGTTGATAAAAGAACCGGCAAGATACAATTGGGCAGCTATACTAACAGTAAGGGCATAGCCGATATGTATGTAGGCCTAAAAGGTGGTGCACCAGCTTTATACAGCATGGGTAAATAACCTAATTTCTTCTTAAAAGGCTGCCGTAACCGGCAGCCTTTTGCTATTTTTACATATTAAAACTCAAAGTAATGTTTAAAGTCTTAGCTAAAATTAATCATTGGCTGTTGCCCAATTACACTAAAGAACAGCTGGATCTTACTAAAGCAACAAAGCTGCAAAAAGCAATAATTGCCTGGAAGTACTATGTTACCACCCATGCCATAGATTAGTTATCTGCCTAATATACTAAAGGTGCATATACATCATAACCATTAAGCTTTTTGCGCCCGTTAAGAAACGAAAGCTCCATTAAAAAGTTGCACTGCACAATTACCCCTCCCAGTTGCTCAACAAGTTCGCAAACCGCCTTTGCAGTTCCTCCTGTAGCGAGTACATCATCATGAATAAGAATACGATCTCCGGGTTTAATGGCATCTATGTGCATTTCAAGCACATCAGTACCATATTCAAGCTCGTAAGTAGCCGATATTTTATCGAACGGTAATTTATTTGGCTTGCGTACCGGCACAAAACCCGCACCCAACTCGTAAGCCAGCAATGTTGCAAAAAAGAAGCCCCTACTCTCTGCCCCTACCACTTTATCTATTTTTTTATCTCTTAAATTATTAATAAGCAGTGCCATACACTCTTTTACAGCCTGCGGGTTACCTAAAAGAGGTGTAATATCTTTAAACATAACACCCGGCTTAGGAAAATCCTGAACGTCACGTATATACTGGTTAAGTGTCATTTTTTTAATTTATTTAGTTGTTAGGGTTTGCAAGATAAACATTTATTTATATATTTGCACCCGCAATCATGTTACCACATTATGTGTTAAAATGGTAGTAAATAAAGGCCTCGTGGCGCAACTGAATAGCGCACTTGATTACGGCTCAAGAGGTTACTGGTTTGAATCCAGTCGAGGTCACAGATTAAATCCCTAAATCATACTGATTTAGGGATTTTTTATTTAATATATGTCCCGTCCTGAAATAGCGATACATAATAAAAGCCTTTTTACGCATTGCTATTTCAGCATGAGACAAATTATAAGCATAAAAAAAGCCCTTCTTTACGAAGAGCTTTCCTTAACTAAAGCGGTCTGGACGGGACTCGAACCCGCGACCCCGTGCGTGACAGGCACGTATTCTAACCAACTGAACTACCAAACCAGTGCCTTATTGCGAGTGCAAATATAGTACATGTTTTTAAATTTCAAGCTTTTTTTATTGAAAAAATTAAGCTTTAGTTTTAACTAAAACAAATAGCCAGATACACAGTGTTTTATGGGGTTTATCCATTTTCATCATGATAAAAAAGAGTGCAATAAAAACTCAGTATCCTGCTATTCCCCTAAATTTAATTACTTTTATTTTATATTTCTTACTACTTATATTTAAAAGCAACGTTTAAAGCATGTCTTACATAAAAAATCATATTTGGTTATTGTTTATATTGTCCTGCGTTCCGGCTTTTGCACAACAGGCCAATACTGTCGCTATAGATGGACCGCAAGCAAGGGAATACTTTATAAATACACTTACTAAAATTGCTAATCCTGTATTAGAGTCGCTAAGTAAAGGCCGGCTAAAAAAAGACATGCCCATAGAAACGGCAATAAACCCTTTTGGCGACAGGGATAAGGTAACCCACTTAGAGGCTTTTGGCCGTACGCTATCAGGTATTGCGCCGTGGCTGGAGTTAGGCCCGGATGATACTGCCGAAGGAAAGCTTAGGGAACATTATATTGAGCTTGCACTAAAAGGTATAGATAATGCCACAAATCCCGCATCGGCAGATTACATGAACTTTTCCGATGGCGGGCAGCCCCTTGTAGATGCTGCCTTTTTTGCACAAGGCTTGCTACGTGCACCGCACCAGTTATGGGACAGGCTGAACAAAACCACACAGCAAAATGTTTTACAGGCACTAAAGGCTACACGGCCCATATCTCCGGTATACAGCAACTGGTTGTTATTTACCGGCACTATAGAGGCGGCACTTTTAAAATTTGAAGGCCAGGCAGATATGGTTCGGTTAGAATATGCCCTGCAAAAACATAACGAATGGTATCTTGGCGACGGTGTATATGGCGACGGACCCGATTTTCATTGGGATTATTACAACGGTTATGTAATTCAGCCTATGCTGCTCGATATACTGACTGTCTTAAAAGAGAAAAAGCAGGTGCTGAAGGACTGGCGGTATAAAACTGATTTTATAGACAAACAGTATATTTTTATGGACAGGGCAAGGCGTTATGCCGAAATACAGGAACGCTTAATTTCGCCCGAAGGTACATATCCCGCCGTTGGCAGGTCGCTCGCTTATCGGGTGGGTGCATTTCAGGCATTATCTCAAATAGCTTTAATGCAGGAGTTACCGGCATACATTAATCCTGCACAGGTGCGGTGTGCATTATATGCCATAATAAAAAAACAAATGGAAGCACCAGGAACCTTTGATGCTAATGGCTGGCTAACTATTGGCTTTTATGGACATCAGCAGGAAATTGCAGAGGGTTATATTTCTTCAGGAAGCCTTTATTTGTGTACGGAAGCTTTCCTGGTTTTAGGGCTGCCTCAGCAAACACAATTTTGGGCTACGCCATCGGTACCGTTTACACAGCAGAAAATTTGGGGAGGAACTGCAGCACCTATAGATCATGCTTATTATCCGGGAAATAACGGCAGTAAAACAGTTTGGGAAACGGTTATAGATACAGCCTCGTTTAGCAACGGCAAAGCCTTTAAACAACAGTGGAACTATTTTTACCCGTGG
>Ga0247815_10000895_pt1 | contig 23040 bp, 18 predicted proteins | sample UWRJL194509B1_FD_181014 | JGI IMG/M metagenome (GOLD analysis project Ga0247815, IMG submission 181014) | Plant litter microbial communities from Arlington Agricultural Research Station in Wisconsin, United States - UWRJ-L194-509B-1 | ecosystem: Environmental > Terrestrial > Plant litter >...
GTATATTGAACTGCTTAGTTTTTCTAATGTCATAGTAGTTTTAAAATAAAAAAGGCAGACAAATGGTTTGTCTGCCTTGATTGTATAAATTGTTATACTTTAGCTTATGTTAAGCACTTACTACCACAGAGATAACCTTGACGAATGTGTTACCATTAACGTCGACAGCTTGTACTCTGATAGATTTAGTACCTGCAGTAACTGCACCAGCTGCTTGGATAGCTGAACCAGAGATCTGGAATGATGCGTTGTCTGTTGAACCAGTACCTGAAACAAGTGAGTAGCTAACTGGGGCATCAGCGTTAACTGCGTTAACAGAACCTGCTGTTGTACCTGCCACTGCTGTTGCTGCACTAATACTTGTTTGTGTAAAGGCGATATCGGCAATAGCTGAACCGTTCACAGAAGCTTTAGTTGCAGAATCAGCAATACTACCTGGACCGAAAGCTGAAGTTACATAACCTTCAAATGTTGAAGCCAACGATTGTGGTACGAACAACACGTGAGTGGTTTTGCTTGTCAGTTTTTGACCAACTGCATCAGAACCAGTGAAGTTACGCTCTGCAGTGTACTCGAATGTGTACTGATTGTACAGGATTCCAGCAACTGGAGTTTCGTCTTGATCCTCACCTTGGAAACGAGTAGCTTCTTGAGTTGGGATTCTGTAGTTCTTTAACAGTGACCAAGCAGTTCCAAAACCTTCTTTACCTGGAGTTGTTGTTACGAAAGTAGCACCAATTGAATTGTAGTTCTCTCCTGCAGCGTCAAGTTTAGTTACTGTTGCATTTTTAATCTTTAAGTACTCATTTTGAGCAGTTACAATGATTGTACCAGTACCTTTAGTAAATGTTACGTCAAGTACAGCTTCACCATTGTTTTTCTTCATACCGCGTTGAATCAGTGGAAGAGCAGTTGTAGCCAAGTTATCAGCAGTTGTCTGTGTTGAACCAACAAGGAACTCTACGTAAATAGGTTTACCTTTGTTAATTGCCCATCTGTCAAGAGTGATAGGGTAAGAACCGCTAACTTCTAGTGCTAACTCTAGACGGTAAGTTCCTGCAGTTTGACCAGAAGGAAGAGTGATTGTAGCCACTTCTTTTACTGGGTTGTTACCAGCAGTTTTCCATACTAAACCGACATTGCCGGATAAGTAGGTGTTCAGTCTTTTAATTTCTAGTGCTTTCTGACCTGCTGGGATACCAGGATCTGCTGCTGGAAGTAATACACTAACATTAGCTAGACTGTTTAAAATTGTTTCGGTTGTGAAATCAAACATGTGTGTTTTTATTTAGTTGTTAATTAATAGAGATGTTTATCTGTTACGTCCCTGTGAGTTACCTCCTGGGATCGCTTGGTTAACTGGTATGTTGGTATTCAATCTAGGGTCGCTAAAATTCTCCATTATTAACGCGACAAGCTCTTTGATAATCTCAAGGCAAACATAGTCTGGGAATTCCAGTATTTGTGAGGTATCTTCATCTGATTCTACTTCTTCTTCAGTGAGTGATAAGTATTGTGGATATCTGAGGTAATCTAAATGTACACTCTTCAATTCGTATTTAACATCATCTTCACCGTATACGATCTCAATATTTACGGGCGAAGGGTTAGCATGTCTACTGCCTTTCACCCGTGTGTTTTCTGTATCAAGAACTGGCTCTATTGAATTTCTCAAATAGAAGTAAGGATTGACAAACGAGGGTCTGTGGTAATAATTCTGTATACTTCCACTTGATATTTCCGCTGTCATTTTCTTGACACCTTTAAAGGTATGTTTACCTTTTAAACAGCCGACCTTTGGTTCAAATTCAGCCACACAATTTAAAAGGTGAAAATAGTCCCGCGGTAGTTCACCGTAATATGTGGCGGTATACAACGCGGGAGTCTTTTTAGTTAGGTCTGTGATGACAGCAGGCGGTGCAGTAAGTACTCTTAAATCATCCGTTAGCTGTTGATTAATTTCATACAGGTTGTAACGTTTATCTGCATATTGAGTGACCGCTTTATTTACTAGGTAGACAAAGTCTTCTAATAGAATGCTAGGCGCCTCAACTTTGTTGATTTCGATCAGTGAGTATAACCATACCTGCTTTAATGTCATTTCTTATTTTTTTGTAGTTACCTTCTTACCAGCAATATCTGCTTCAGTAAGACGGTCAATTGTTTGCACTTCTGGAGTGTTGTACTCTGGATATACTTCACGTTTGATCATATCAGTGATACGTTTGTTATCAGGGTTCTTGAAGAAGTTGATAACAGCTGAATCAGTGGCGCCCAACGGGATGTTATCTCCATAGTAGAACAACTTGTCTTTATTATAAATAGCGCGTTTATCCATTGCGTCAAGTAAGAACAATCTTAAGTGCGTATCGCTACCTGTGTAAAGCTCAGTGATAAGAATCGGATTCTTTTCTGCAATACCTACTAGATAATCTTCAACATCACTATCTGGTAAACCTAACATAGGGTTACCTAGCAATCTTACTTTTTGCTGACGACCAGAGTCTGTATCTTGGTAGATGTAACTCTTAGCCTCATGAATATCACGTTTACGTGTGTTTCTAATTTTGGATTCTAGACCTGGACGCTCTACGTAGAACTCTGCAGTTCCATAACGTTTCGCACTACCGTCTACAATGTAATTGCCAAATTTATCTTTCTCTGAACGATCTTGAGCAATCTTTTTGCTATACCTAATGGATTCCCACCAAGCAGCATCAACTTCGTCATCTAGATCGAACTCTTTACCGTCATAAATTTCTATAACGTCTGAGCTACTAATAAAATACTGGCCTGACTTTCTGTCTTCGTCACTGAGCATTTGCTCGCCTTGGTTGTTAACTTTTCTCACGCTACTTGGAAATCTTCCAGTGGCAGGATTAGTCGCAGGTTCCATCCAGCAACGTGTTACTTTATACACGCTACGGAGAATGATTTTGTTCTCTAACATATTGGTTCTTATTGTAAATGCAAATATAATAAAAGAATCCGAGTTTACACTCGGATTCTTTATTTTGTTTTGTTAATCTTAGATATTTTCTTCTACTACGAATGAACGGTAAGGAGAGAATACACCAACACCAGCGTAACCAGCGTGAGCTAGGCGGGCGCCAGCAACAGGAGTTGACATTTCTCCAGAGCTAACTCCATCCATTCCACCTAAACCTTTTTGCCATCCACGGATGAACTCACCACCTTTAATTGTGAACATTTGCAGAGCAGGTGTTCCAGTTGTAAGGTCAGCTGTCAAGTCGATACAGATACCGTAACCCTTGTTAGGATATTCGATTGTAAGGGCTTTATCAACTTTGAATGAGATTTGGTTTCCACCGAACTCATAAGAAGCGAATGTAGCACCAACGTGTACGTAACCACCAGCTTTTTGAGAGAAGAATACAGCGTTAGTTGGCTGCCATGCTTTCAAGTACTCACGTAGAGTTTTTTGGATTTGACTCCACATTTTCTCATTAACGATGAACACATATTGGTTACCGTCTGATTTACGTGATTTTTGTCTCATGTATTCCATAACTGTATCCATCACGTTAGCAGACATAGTAGCATAAGCATACTTGTTAGCGTAACGCTCAACTTGCGCGATAATACCATCACCCATAGGGATCGGACGGCCAGTGTGTGGTTCAGTTACTGTACATTTACCGTTTTTGTCATAGTTGGATTTACCAAATAACAAAGCGTTGTTACGTACGTACATGAAGTTTTCAAGCAACTCTTGCTCTTTCTTATTCATCTTGTAAAGAGTTTGTGTTTGATCACCAGCTCCTTTGTTCTTACCTAAACCGATGAACACATCTTCCATGATGGCGAACTTGTCTGACCAAGTAATGTCATTTCTATGGAATGAAATGTGGTTTCTGTACCTTTCGATGTTAGATTGATACTTAGTGTAACCTTCTTCGGACATCTCAGGGTGGTAGTTAGTAATGAAACGTGTTTGGCTACCAACTTGTGTTGCAGTTGTATCTAACACTGATTGGAAGTCAGCATCGATCAATTGAACAACAACTTCCCAGTAGTTATCACCTCTACGAACCGGACCAGTTTTAACGATACACATTTGACGTGAATCCTCAATACGGAAGGTATCGTATTTCTCATAGTAACGTTCTTTAAACGCCATGATAATATCTGTTCCGTTAGCTCCGTCTCCTGTTGGTACAGCAGCGAACTCAACGCGTTTGATGTAGTCTACATCTACCTCCCATTCGAACATGAATGAATCAATGTTCTGGAATTTAGAAGGCTTAGTTTTGTTTGTATAGATGTTCATCAAACTCTCAGTCAGATATGAAGCTGTAAAATCACTGTAGTGACGAGCAACGATACCTAGTCTGTGAGGTTTAGCACCTAAAAACTTGTGAAAATCTTCGTAGGTCTTTGTAGTACCCATAGTTGACTTCACTGTGTTGTAATCGAATAATTGCATAATTGTGTTTTGTTTAGTCTATTTGTAAATCGTCGATAGACGGGTATTTTAATTTAGGTGAGGGATTATTCGATTGAGGTTTAACGAAGCTTTTACCCGTAGACTTTGCAGGGGCAGAAGGCTTTTTAGTTAGTTCAGCTTTCGCTTTCTCATAACTGGTCTTTCTTACTTTGTCAATTTCTTTCTTGTAGTACTCATGTACTATCTCAAACGCCTCTTTACCCTTTGTAGCGTACCAAGCTAATTCAAAAAGTTGTTTTGGACTGTCCAATGATTTGAGGAATGGGCTTACTCCGTTTATGTCCTTATTCAAGATATAAGTGAGGACTTCATTCTTATCATTTGTATCTAAATCTAATCCACCGATATCTGTCATACTTTCAGCGACTGTGATTAAACTACTACGTAGCTCAACTTCTTTATCGCGTTCTCGTTGTTCTTGCTCTAATCTTACAGATTCTTTCTGCTCTTCCTCTATCTTCTTATAATCAGTCCTTAACTTATCTACTTTCTTTTTGAACAGCTCAGGGTGCTCGAGTTGTTTGCTTAATTCAATCTGTATTTCTTCCTCTGTCAACTCATCATACTTCGCTTTTAAATCGATGGCAAATAAGTCTTCGTCAGTATATTGATCTACCTCTATACCAGTTATATTCTGACTGTCAATGTACTCCTGAATGGCCTCTCGTTTATAATACTCAACGGCGTCTTCGAAGCTTACTCCATTCTCACGGAGAAAGTTGATAGTCTGTATTTCTTGTTCTTGCAGACCATAGTTAATGTCTTGGTCATTGGATTTCAAGATAGCTATTTGTTCTTCTTCTGGAAGTGTGTAGAAGTTAACCTCCTCAATCACACCCTCTTCGTTTTCGAACTGAACTAGATTATCTTTTATACCTTTACTCTCTAGTAGTTGATCAATGATAGTCGACTTGATAACCTTAGATTCAACCTTCTCCTCAGATGGAGCGTCTTCGTCTTCGTCATCATATTCTTCTTCCTCTTCATCGTCATCATACTTGGTAATAGATATCAATCCTGTAATTTGGTGATCCTCGTCTCCTTCTGGAGAATCATCAAGTGTGATTAAAGCGCTATCGTCTTCTTCTTCGACAACATTACCTTCACCTGATTCATCATCGTACAGATCATCAAATACGTCTTCGTTTTCTACATGCATATTAGTTCTTATTAATTTGCAAATATAACTAGAACTTAGCTAGTTTGCAAATATATTTTTGTTTTTATTGTATTAATTTCAGATAGTGCATCTTCTCACTTTATAGACTCGCGATATAGTCGACGAAATCTAAAATTTCAACGTGACGTATGCCCCATACAGATTGCTTAGTAAGTTCAGCTAAGTGTTTAAACTCTTCTGCGCTGAATTCAATTGTATCCAACAATTTACTTTTATCAAGTATTGTAATGATACCAATATCTCTACGCATCTCTGATACTGTTATACCCTCTTTGATAGGTTTATCAATTATCACTTTAAGGAGGTCGGCGTACCTAGCTTTACCATTCTCTAATGGTAAATCAGTTTGTTTGTTTTCAATTGTCTTTGTCATATTATTTCTTATTTGTGTAAGATACAAATATAATGATAAAAATCAAATAATTGTGTACATAAATGAAAATGTCATTGTTCCGGCGAGCACACTACCTGAAGGCGCACTAAATACAACATCAGCGACATTGTTAGTTACATCGCCAGTAATTACAATACTGTCACCTATGGTTGAATATGTTTGACCCAACCCTGACAGATCGTTCGCGTTACCTAAGTTAGAAGAGATAGGTAGTGAGATTCTAAACTCTACTGCTCCAGCCCCAGTTGGAGCAATTGCAAGTCTACCAAATACGGTCACTTCATTTTTAACCCGCATATAATGAGCTTTATTCGCTGTAGAAGAAGTGATATTGCTAACATTAGTTATTGTGGGAGTGTATGTTCCAGATTCAATGTCATCATCTAAAGCAACTAAACCGCCACCGTCTGGCATATACCAAGTTCTGCTTGCAGTTAAGCCTGTAACTGCAATAGTTCCTGTATAAGTTGTGGTTTGCCTGAATAATAATTGTTGTGGTGCAAGATATGTCCAAAAGTCTCCTGTACTACCAGTTGTTACTATACCTGTACCATGTAAGTCTACAGTGTTAGTACCACTAGTAAAAATACCATGACCGTTAATACTAAAATTAGCGGTCTGTGGAGATGCATTTTGATTTTGAATAGCATCTGTGATTCCATAACCAGCAAGACTTGTAGGCTTACTAGTTAAAGAGGCAAACGTGTGCGTATGAGCTAATACTGAATATAATGCATCTGTATCTGGTTTTATAACACTGAATGCTGTCAATGACTTCGCGTAGCTTGGTACAGTTGGATCACTTTCAGTGAAGCTTGTTAGATATCCTGCAGGGTTTGCACTTAGCGGATAGTATAAAGTGTCAGTACTACTCTTTATCACTGAGAAAGCTGTCAAACTTTTAGCATATGTTGGTACTGTAGGGTCAGTCTCACTGAATGAAGTTAAATAACCTGCAGGATTACTACTTAAAGGGTAATAAAGTGTATCAGTATCAGATTTAATCACACTAAAACTAGTTAAAGATTTAGCGTAAGTGGGTACAGTAGGATCTGTTTCACTAAAGCTTGTCAAGAAGCCACTTGGGTTACCGGTTAAAGGGTAGTAAATTGCATCAGTGTTAGTCTTTATTACTGAGAATGCAGTTAAGCTTTTGGCATAACTAGGAACTGTTGGATCACTCTCGGTTGTTAAGTAGCCGGCTAAAGCATGATCTCCCCAACTGAAAGCTGCATCCCAGTCCGCTTGACTAGCATTAGTTGGTAATGAATAACCTGCTGCATAATCAAGCACAATCGTACCTGCTGTTATAATAGGTGCGCCACTAACTGTAAAACCAGTGGGTGGAGTGAAGTCCACGCTTGTCACTGTACCAGGACCACCAACACTTATCGTCCACGTTCTATCCGCACTAAGGTCATAGGTGACACCATTAATCGTAAGCTCTCTAGTTGCTGGAACATAACCTGGTGCCACAAATGTAGTGCCATCCCATATTAAGTTAGCACCTAACATTAATCTATTACCGACAAAGTTACCTTTAATATAAGCATTATCTGAATACAATCCTGTCTGTGGAGTTGATGTCAATCCTAAACTTGTATCGACGATATCCGCTAATAAGCCGGCTTTGAATCTCACCTGATTCTTACCGAGAAAAATGTCTTCTCTATCAGTGGAAGTTTCCTTCTCGTGTGGGTCAATATAGTAAGCTGTAATGAGGTCATTAAAGTTTTCCACCTCATCGGCCGCTAACATAAAAGGGTTCCTCTTATCAGAGCTATTAAGCTCAACGTAACTCTCTTGACTAATCGTGTTACCGATCTTGATTAATGTATCACCTCCACGTAATGTGCTATTATTATAGCAATAAACAACTATGGTTGAAGCGTCTAGTGCTACCACTTCAGCGAAGATCGACTTGTATTCTAGTTTATTAGCATCCCATTCTTTAAAGAATAGTAAGTCACCGACAGTGAAGCTACTTACAGCAGTGTTAGTTTGAACCTCGTACACGCTGATGGTATCTGCAACTACTGTACCCGAGATGACAGCGTAACTATTATCCGGTTGCTTAGCATATGTTGTATAGCCTACACTCGTACCGCCACTTGTCAGATCACCTATACCGAAAGCTAACTCCATAAGCGAAGTGGTTTTTACAGCACCTTCATTGTATAGATTCGCTACTGGTATTCTGTCTACTTCCACCCATCTCGTCTTAGAAGAAAGTGGCATGACAGTACCTATATTATCGCTATATCTTCCTGCAGCTGATCCAGCAATTTCCACTTCAATGGTTTCTATTAGATCTGCACGTAAGATACTACATGAGTGATTAAATATAATACTACCGTCTAATCCTTTACTTATAAATCGATTGCCGGGAGTTGATGGTGAATCACGTAGAATAAGCTTATCTATCTCTAAAGTATATTTGCCAAGTCCATCAACTGAGATATCCCACCCAGTTCCGTTAAGAGCTGAAAAGAAGTCAGGTGATCGAAGACCACTAGGGTAATATGCCTTATTTTTAAACAAGCTATTACCAGTTACAGTCAGAGAGTAACTGTAGTCTACTGGTCCACCTATACCAACATTATTGTTTGATATAGATAACGGTGTGTTATAATCAGCTAAACTACCATGAGTTATAAATTTAAAACCAGAGGCATCATTCTTTTGATTAGAGAAGATAACGTTATTATTAGTTCTCCAGATTGCTAAACCTTCTGTATAATTGTCTTCACCTATAAACAGACCATCAAATTCTTCTTTTTCTACAGTTAAGTAATCTTCAGCGAACAAGCTATTGAAGTGTAGTTTACTCGCACTTAAATAGACATCACCGCTTATTGTCCCACCAGTAGTTAATGAGAGGAATAACTCTCTCCAACTTTCGACTAATGTTGAATTATCTTTATCTATAAGCTGATAGAGTTTACCATCCGCCCTACTTGTAATCACTTGACCAGTGTAAACTTCATCTGACGTTAGGTTTGCCACATCATTGATACTCTCAACAATATTACCAGCATTAACTGCAAGCGTGTACTTCTGCTCTCCTGTAAGTTCTTGACTTTCTGAGAATGACAGATATATCTTGCTGCTATCGTCTTTTGTGTTTAGCTGTATATAAGTTGAACCTACTGCGAGGTAGAACCCTTGAGTGTCTCTAGTATAGACGAAAGAACCATCTCCTGGGTATGTAATTGTATTAAGCGAAGATACATTATCGAGGATTACAACTTTACTGCCAGTAACAACAATTCCACTATCACCACCTTGATAATCTGTAGTGGTAAATGGTAAATCGTAAAACTTGTTACCAACTTGTATCTTAATATTACCTGCTGTACGTAATATAACATCACGTTCTAAATTACCTAATACGAGCTGTTCTTTGGAAAGGATTAGTTCCAATTCTGCAACTGGAACTTTCTGACCTTTCTTGTCTATAAATAGTTTTGACATTATTATTCTTTTGTTACTGTAACTGGATCACCTGATCTTATTAAACTCTCTTCGTTGTTAGTTGTTAAGTTATTAGATACTAACTGTTTCTGATTGTCCACCATCTTCTCTATAGTCTCATCTTTCTTAGAGCCACTGACACTAGCTACAAAATAGTAAGCTACTACCATACCAGCAAAGTCTTCCATTCTAGTCTTACCTGTCTCACTTAACTCTCCCCAAGTTAGCATACTAAAAGTCATCAGTAATACTACAATAGCAAAGATGTGTTTAAAGGCAGGGCCAAATAAATATTCTATAGTTTTCATTATGCTTCGTCTGTTGATATTACTCCTTTAGCTGAAAGTTGAATCTTCCTCACATTAGCTGGTTGTCCAACTTTAAATGGACTTCTTCTAAATCCCTTAGCTCTGGTTTTCAATATCCTTGTTATACTTACGCTATCACTCTGGTTCCCACCTAGAATATGATAGCAATCATTATCTTCTCCGACATATATACCAACGTGTCCTCCACCTGGACGTACGAATGTTACTATATCACCTAGCATTGGTGAGTTCACTTTAACGCCAAAGTTATTCCAGTTAAGGGCCCACAACGGATCTTTAACTACTTCATAACCGGCCCTCTTTACACACAATGCAACGAACAAGCCACACCACGCAATGCTATCTGTTGTATAAACCTTCCCTAAACCAAGCTCACTTGCCCAACGTAGAATATCCGGATTACTCTTATCTCCACTCACTTCAAGTAAGCCAAGATGTTTTACTGCTTCTACAAGTAATTTGGGAGCATTCTCTGCTCCCAACCACTCGTATCCTTTTGGTATCTTACCCATATTATTATATAGCTGTTATTGTTAAACTTGCGCCGCCATTCGGCACTGTCACTCTATATCTTGTTCCATCAGGTGATTTAAGGATCAATCCTTTACCAATCTGAGTTACCTCGTAATCTACGTTCTGTACAGTGTATGCTAATGTACCATCTGCATTTTGAAAAGTTGCAACTTTAGTTCCAGCTAATCCACTAATATCTAACCCTATAGAGTTACCGCTAGTAGACTGAGTGAAGGTTAATCTATTGTTCTTCTCATATATACTGATACCGCTACCACTAGGGAGTGTGTAATCAGTTGATGTTGAACCAGTTGTTACTTGTATTACTTTCTGCACTTTAACAACACCGCCTAAACCACCAGATTCGTTAACATATAGAACACCACCGTTTATAGTTTGATCTTCGGTGAATGTATTACCACCAGCTATCTTCGCATATATAGAACTAGCAATCTTTTCTATCACTCCAGTTGAAGTGTTTCTAGTTAGAATATCGTATGTTCCAGCAGATGTTGTTGGAACTACACCTAATGTGAGTGCACCTGCAGCAGATATTGCAAACCTATTAGTTCCTCCAAACTGAGCTTGAAATATTGCTCCGGTAGATGAAGCATGTACCTGATTCACTATTAAGACTGTATTAGCATCTGCAATGTTTCTTGTTATAACTGCTCCTGTAGTTAGGGTTTGTATGTGGACATTACTAACGTTCGTCATATTGGACAAACCTAATCCTCTAAATCTACCATCAGATAATAAAGCGGCTACATCCGCTGAGCCCTGTTGCCATACTTGTATGTTAGATGTTCCTAGGATATTGTTAACAATTAAAGCAGGATTGGCGTCTGCAACGTTTCTTGTGATTTCCGCTCCTGTAGTCTTAGTATATACTATAGAGTTAATACTATTAGTATAGTTAAATATACCTGCAGTACCAATTCTTCCATCTAAGTACACTCTAGCTACAGTTGTACCTGCTTGTTGAAACTCAGCGATGTTAAATGTACCAGCAACGTTATTTACTATTAACGCGGCGTTAGCGTCAGCAACGTTTCTCGTAATGACTGTTCCAGTTGTACCTACTGCTATATTAGAGTTAGTGCTTGCAGTTAAATTCTGTAATGCTGCTCCTCTAAATACACCAGTCTTATCTAAACTTGCTACAGTTGAACTGACAAACTGCCAACTTTGTAGTAACCCTGTAGATGAACTATGCAACTGATTTATATTAACTAATGTGTTGGCGTCAGGGTCATTTCTAGTAATATTTAATCCTGTAGTATTGAAAATTATCTGACCTTTTAATGTGTTAGAGCCACCAACAGACGTACAAGCTATTGCACCACTAAAGGCTGCTGTAGTTCCACCTGTAAGTGCCCCTGACATTGTCAAGGTTGTTACAGTGGCTGCGCCACTAACGTTAGCTGTACCATTAAAACTTTGACCAAAGATAGTTCTCGATGTTTGTAGAGCTGTAGCTGTACCCGCATTACCAGTAATAGTAGTTTGATCTCCAGTGTTAGTACCTGTAATAGCATCAAGTTTAGTTTTATCTGCTGCACTTAATAAACCTGCAGCAGAACCGGCAACAGCTGAAGGCAGAATAAAGCCAGTACCATTACTATTGGTGATTGGTTGTGTGGTAGTAGTCGCTGTTCCTAAAGCTAAATCAGTGGAACCACCGCCAGCATAGTTTGGTATGTTTAAATTAACACCATCAAACGTTGCCGGACCAGAACTTCCAGTAGTACTAAAGTTGATAGCTGCCTGTTTAGCATTCCAGGTAGCGCTATTATCAGTGATATAGGTGATAGTTCCCCCACTAGATTTAACTAACCCTGTACCATTTAGAAAATCTTGTTTTGCTGACCAAGTGGCTTGATTCGCTACAGTTGGTATACTGTATCCAGCTTCTAAGCCAATATTGATGCTACCTGCAGCAGTTAAAGGTGCTCCAGAATTGACCACTAAACCAGCAGGCACACCGATACTAACTGATGTTACAGTACCTAAATTATTAGTGTATAGAGTATCAGCTACCTGCTTAGTGAGTAAGTTTTGCCAATTTGTTCCGTCACTAACGTTCAGCGTTGTATCAAACCAAAGCGAACCTGGTTCTTCTGCTGGTTCTTCAGTTGGTGGGATCAGCCCGTTTACGAACTTGATTGGGGTTAAATTAGGAATCATTTTTATTATTTAAGTTAATTAATTATGTTATAGGATAACCTATGTACGTACAGACTTTCAATCCGTTAATATCTTGAGCATTACCTCTTTGCATTCTGTAATCAAATGTCCCTCCTACTGTGACAGCACCAGTACAACTAATGATCCAGTTAACTCCTGTACCAGATATCGCAACAATAGTGTTACCTGTAACAGTATACGCATTACCATAAGCGCTAGCAAATACAGTTTGTGTAATAGCTCTATCGTATGTGATAAGTATATTATTACCACTAGCTTTTGCTGATACTATACGTGGAGGTATTGGATCAGTTGATGGATCCTTAACAGCAGTGTTCTTCTTGAAGATATTCACTAAACCAGTTGCATTATTGTGCGTGTGGGAATCAGCTCCTTGAACTGTTATCGATGAAATTGTTCCACCACTTACAATTAAACTCATATCTTGATACAATGCTTCTTTACGTAGATCACTTATATCTAAACTTATAGTTAGAGTGTTACCTACTAATGTCTCGGTTTTGTTTACAAGCAGTTTAGTTTCGTAATACTCGCTAAATTCCTGCATCGAAGGGAACCACATTGAATCATTATTAGATGGATGTGCCCAGATATAATCCCACATTTCAACGAACGAGGCGTTAGAACCAGATACACTAATACCATGTGAAAACCAATGCCCCATCTTTTTAACTCCACCAATACTCTCTTGTAACGTCCAATCAATTAACTTCTTAATCTGTGTTACAGAGGTTGTATAGTTGGTATTATCGTAGAAGAATCTAGTGAATAGAAACTTGTCAATACGAGGTAAGTTAATAGTTCTAACATCTATCCTAGCGTTACCAACGAGATTCATGTTACCGGTTTTGTTATTATCATCTGGAGAGTTAACACCAAATGCAGAACCAACCATTTTGTAACCTAGATAAGGTGCTGTCTCCGCATAACCTTCGTCAGCTGTTGGTATAACAAATGCTCTTACTCTTTGTCCAGTTTTGTTAAAGATAGTAATTTCAGCATCCTTGACCTCATAATATTTATCATAACCACCATGATCACGAGAGTGATTGGCTAACATATCGCCCCAAGTATTATGAGCATTTATATAGTCTGCCCATATCGTACGAGTTTGTGTTTGAGTATCTCTTTGTTGATTTGTGTTGATAGCATAAGTGTAATGTACATCTACATCATTACCACAACCGTCACCATATCTATAACCAGGATATGTGTTACCATCAACAGCAAGACCGCCATGCATTATCTGCATGACGGTATTACCATCGGTTTGTGTTCCATCATCCTTCACTGCAATAAGACCCGAGTTCTTATTATACTTCATGTCAGCAAATGTTACTACTGGAGCAACAATTGAACTGAAGTTAACAATCACTTGGATCACGTTTTCAGTGGGGTCTGGAGGCGTAGTATCCTTTATGTTTATATTTAAGCCTTTAATATTTATCATGATGTTGTAAATCCTACGTGTCTAACATTAGGTGCTAGTCTACCTGTTGTACTTGCTGGAGCGTATACTTTAATAAATAAAATAGCAGCTACTTGTGGAACGCTATTAATCAGACTCCAAGTAGTACCACCGTCTGTTGTATATTCAAAATAAGCAGTTGTTCCATCTAACCTAATTCTAGCTTTTGTATTAGAACTTGGAGTAATTACTGCTGATTGAGGGTACGAAGTTGACAGAACATTATAAGTTATCTTAGATGTTGCTGCTGAGAATAGCATCGCATACTCCATTGCACTGTTAGTATTCACTGTAGTTTCACCTTGACCTAAACCTGTATAGATTGTAGAAGTTAAGTCAGGTATATCAAACATTACATAACCAACTCCACCAGATGCAATACGGTAAGAGCTTAACGCATAACCGTTAGTACCACTACCATTTGCAGAAGTAACTGTATTACCAGATACTGTAGTTCTAGTTAATGTAGGCCATATTATAACTGGGTTAGTAACTTCAGCTGCAACAGTAAATGGTACAGTATTGTATAGTGTTGTAGAAGCACTTCTTCCAGTAGCCGCCTTCACTCTAACTCCAACAACTCCATTAGCATAAGCAAAGTTACCTACAGGTTGTGGATTTACGCTTACATTGTTATATGTCGCTCCTGAATCTGTAGTAAACTCGTAATCACTTACACTAACATAACCTGATGAATTTGTCCATCCAAATGTATCGCCTGTATTATCAGTGATAGGTATTGTTGGAGCATCAGGTGTGATAGTAAATGCTACGCTATTGTATAACCATGGACTTATATTTCTTCCAGTTGCCGCTTTAACCCTTACACCGACTTCACCTGCAGGTAAGTAAATATTACCCACAACGATTGGTTTAGCACTTAAGTTAGTAATTGTATCACCACCATCTAACGTTTGCTCGTAATCACTTACGTTCGTGTAAGTTGGATTGTTAGTCCAGTTAAACGTATTTGTAGTATCATTAGTTACTGGTGATGTAGGCGCAGCAGGTGTTATATTACCTGGTACATCTGTTGTCGCGTCATCTGTAGCATAACTACTACCAGCATAACCAGAAGCGGTTGCCTTTAATCTGTAGTAGTAATGAGTGGATGGAGTTAATCCAGAATCTAAGAAGTCGTCACCTAAGCCAGTATAAACTGTAACAGGTGTTGAGAAAGCATTTGAAGTATCTCTTTGTAGCGTGTATGTCACACCATTAGGAACAGTAGTCCATCCTAACGATATAGCATCACTAAACGTAGGTTCAACAATAGTAAGTATAGGTGTATCTAATTGTTCTAACACTTGACCAGTTGGTGGGTCAATCCATGTTAAGTCTCCTTGAAGGATTCTATCTGGAGCCCAACCTGGTAATGATCTAAAGAATGTGATTAGTTCTTCTGTTGATAGACCGCCAGCAGCTACAGTGTAAGGATCTTCTTCAGTACCTGTACCTGTGATACCCTCAAACCAAGCGTCTGGTAGATTAGCTGCAGGAACTTTACCAGATACTAACGGAGCCTTTGCATCATCATTATTATTTACTATGGTTTTGATTTGGTTTATCTCACTAGCAGTAACTAAATTACCAGTGACCTTATCGGGAAATGTTATTTTTGACATTATTAATTAATTATGATAGTAAGACAAATGGTAATACGTAAGGCAATACTGCATTATTATCTGGATCTATAATCAAAAGAGTTTGAGTTTTAGAAGCAGGGTTATAGTTATCATTACCAACCTGAGTTGCAGTTATTGTAACAGCACCGTCAGAAACTATATGTATCGCTCCTCCTACAATAGTAGCTATCGTGGGATCACTACTCGTTAGTACGAGTGGTAAACTGGTATTAACTGACACTGTAGGTGTGAAGTCAGGATCATCAATGAACTTAGTTTCAAACTCTGGAAAGTCAATGTATTGATTCAATTTATTGTTGAGCATGTAATACCATATTCTAATCAGCTCTTGAGTGGGGTAGAAAGGTACGCCAAATGCAATTGTTCCATCTAAACCTGAGAAGGATGCTTCTAAAGTGTCGTCAGCTGGAGTTTGACCTTCAGGTAGTAATTGAGTGAGACCACCTCTATCGATGGCTATCACTGTAACCCCTTCTAGCTCTTGCAATGTTTTCTCTTTTTCACCTTCCTCTGATGATAAGTACACATGCAATACTCTTGGTACGGTTTCTGCTGGTGTTGCCGGAGTTGTATCTTTCCAACCACTACTGTTACCTATGTTACTCATGCTTATCAATTGATAGGTTTTACTCTCACTTATGACATACACTCTAGTAACATATAATTTCAATTGATCTGCTTTTGGTCCAAGGGCGTATAGCGCTGTTAAGTCATTTACTACTCTCGGTCCACCCTTAACTCCATCGCTATCTACAATAGCATTATTAGGGTTGTTATTCTCGTATATATCGGGTCTTTTAATTGGCATATTATGTTATCGCTAAGGAGTTATTGGTGAAGGCAGCGGTACCGTTTGACTTATAAACAGCCATGGTGACAGAGATACCGCCTAAGCTTGTCACAACTACATCACTAAGTCTAGTGAATGCTCCTAATACAGGAGCAGCTCCATCCATAATAATATTAGATAGAGCGCCTAGAGAAGCATCGTATACAATGTATGTATACATACCTGTTGTAGCGGTAACTGGACTTACAGTTCTTGCCTTTGTGTTTGTTAATATATTGTTTGATAATGCTAGTATTTCAGATGCTGTTAACGTTGTTGTAGTAGCATACCCTAAATAAGATCTGCTGGCAAATGTCACACTAATACTATCACTTGTTGTGTCATTCCCACTAGGGAATTGAACTTGTGAACCAACAACCACTAAACCACTTTTAGGTTTAGCTAATGTAGTTGTATATGTAGCAGTTGCTACAACATCATCCAATATTAATGGTGATGAACTTGTATTTGGTGAAGGCAACACTGTTCCCCAGTTACCACTCACAGAAGTTGGAGCTGCCTGAGTAGAAGTTGGGGCTGGGTACGAATACGTCGCGATTAGATCAGCCTTGACTCCCTTATCTACGGTTATATTCTTTGAAGTACTACTTGATACAGTGTAAGGTGTTGTACCGTTATTCTGATATAGTGTCCAATTCGGTGAAATAGTGGGAGAAACTAACGTTTTACTTTCTAATGCTAAGGTTAACTTACCATCTACTGTGTACTCCATGCCAGGTCCATCAAGATCTAATAATTGTGCTTGTAAATCAGCGATATCTTGATTGATAGTTACATTACTATCAATCAAATCCTGTACAGCAGCTTCTAAATCTTGTAATGAAGTACCAATATCAGCTTGTGTTATGAACTTATTACCACTATTTGCAGCACTTACTTGTAATGCATCGTATAATCTCTTTATTAAGTGGTATCTTTCAGTGCTACTACCACCTTGTATACTCAGTAAATCGTTATGTATTCCAGTATTGTTTCCATTACCGTTGCCATTTCCGTTCTTTTCATCTGAACAACATTGTTGTTCAACACTATCACCTACTAACGCACTCGCTTTCGGTAGATTGTGTTGAGTGTCTTCTACTATTATTATATTTGGCATTTGTTATTTAATATTAGGTGATTGGAAACTCTTTATAACTACAAACCTTATGCCCATTTGTACCAATAGCGTTCCCACGTTGCATGCGGTACCATAATTTGTTACCAGCACTTACAGTACCTGAGCATGTAAGTGTCCAAGTTGTACCGCTACCACTGATTCCAGTAATTGTGTTACCTACAATATCGTAAGCAGCAACCCCTGACACCTGAGTACCTAGTCCATTCACAGCTAATGGACTATCATATGTAATGATAGCAGTGTTTCCACTATGTACTACTGAAACAATCTTTGGTGGTACAAAATCTAACGCTGGATCAATAAATGTAGTCTTCTTCTTGAACACATTTATAAGCCCAGTAGATAAATTATATGAATGACTATCTGCACCTTCGACTTGAATTGATTCAAGTCCGCCATCGTTTACTAATAAGCTAACATCTCGCCATCTAATTTCATCAGGTATAGTATCAAGATCAATTAGAATTGTTAGCTTATTACCATCTATTACTTCTGTCTTAGTGGCATAGTGCTGGACAGCCTTATAGTCATAGAACTCATGTACAGAACAAGGCCAAAGCCTTTCTCCACCTTGAGTTTTAATGTATTCCATCATCAATTTGAAAGCTTGAATCTGGTCTGCATTTGAAGCGCCTGGGCCGTGAAAGAACATTCTAAGAATCCTCGGGTTTAGCTTAGTTGAAGGATTAATTGCACTATCAATAAAAGACTTCTTGAGCTCCCAGTTTGATGTACTTAAAGTATCACCGATAAAGTTTCTGGCTAATCCCATCTTTGGCCATCCTACGGCAGATAATAAACCGTTATCACTAGTAAAGGTATATTCATCCTTACTGTTCATCCCACCTTGAGATGAAGCGACATGTATTTTAATTTCACCACTCATAATAGTAGAGACAAATCCCTCTTGAATATCTGGTGTTACAAAGGTTGTTATCTTATATTCGATACCGCGCTCTTTTAGCTTTGTGTAAATCTTCCTGTTTAATCTAATCATTCCTTCAAATCTGTCACCTCCAAAATCTGGTGGAGCTGACTCGCCATAAACGTGATTCATTATACCAAAATCATCTCCAGCTATTTCAGTTAACATATCGTAATCTATAGTATCCGGATAACCACCGGCTAACATATCCACACCATTGAAACTGTTAATACAGAAACAAGCAATTGCAGCTCTCCAATGTACAGGGTTTCCGCAACCGTCATCAATAAAGAAACCGGGACTAGTCTCACCTATCTGTTCTATAAAACCACCTTTAAATAGTGGGTACGTTACAGTGTAGAAACCAAGTTTACTATCATCCTGTTCTAAGTTAAATAAGATTTCTTTATCGTATTTAAGTTTAGCGTATTCAGCTGATGGACCGACTGGACCAACTGGCACAGGCGTAGAATAGTTTACCGTTATTCTGATTTTATTACCTAATTGAGGATCTGGATCAGGGTCTGTACCTGATCCAGTTGCAACAAACTTTCTTCCTTTAATACCTATCATACTAATCCCTTTCCTCTAACATTCTTAACAACTCTACCAGATGAACCAGAGTTACCAAATATCTTCACATATAGATCAACATTTGGTTGCGGCCAGCTTGTATAAGAACTATAAGTTGCACCATCATCTAAACTGTACTCACAGAACATTGTAGTCCCATCACCACGTAATCTAATCTTAGTTGTACTATTAGGTGTTATTGTTACGTAATCTGGTACTGACGTAGTTCCTAGATTCTTAGCTTGAATTCTGTTGTTTATATTGTTAAATATAAAAGAGAAATCCATTTGAGCCTCAGTAAGCTTTGCTGTTAAGCCTTGGCCAAATCCAATTGCTGGTAGAATCGCTCCCATAGTTATAGTAGCCTCAACGAAACCAGCTGTACCTGCTGCTAACTTAGCAGAACTTAAAGCATAACCAAATACACCGGTACCAGTTGTTGAGGTTAATGTGTTAGTAGATTGTGTAAATTTATCTAATGTTGGCCAATCAGTTATAGCAACCGTCACTTCTGGTAACACTGTAAACGCTGTTGCGTTTGTTAACCATGATGAAACAGTTCTTCCTGTAGCTGCTTTAACTCTAACTTTTAGTTGACCAATAGGTACGGATATATCACCAATCCCAATTGGATTAGATGTTACCGGCCCAATAGCTCCACTATTAACTTGATATTCATAATCTGATAATGACGGATATGTAGAATTCAGTGTAAACGCAAATGTGTCTGCATCGTTATCTACCACTCCACCAGTTGGAGCAGCTGGAGTAATTGGAGTTCCTGTAAATTCTGTAGTATTAGTAAGCCACGCAGAAGCATCTCTACCTGTTGCGGCCTTCACTCTAATTTTAACATCACCAACTGCAGCGTAAACATCACCTACAACGAAAGGTTTAACGGTCACTGTAGTTATTGTACCGCTATTAATTTGATATTCATAATCACTTAATGTAGGGAAGCCAGTAGCGTTTGTCCAGTTAGCAGTATTTGCCGTATCATTGACAATCATAGCTGTTGGCGGTGGTGGTACAATATTACCTGCCTCTAGCGTACTCTTATCTGCTGTACCAAAAGACGAAGCTATAAAACCACCCGCCTTAGCTCTTACTCCAAAGTAATAATGTGTGTTAGCATTCAAACCTGTTGGTGTAAAAGCCAATCCACTACCTGAGTAAATTACTGTAGGTGATGTTAAACCAGAGTTAAGAGACTGAATTAACTCATAAACAGTAGCATCAATTACTGAGGTCCATGTTAAGGCTATCGCGTTCACGCTAGCTGTTCCTGCTGTAAGTGTAGGTGTACTCAATGTAGCAGCTGAACCATCTGGTACAGGACCCCAAAGAGCGACTCCACCTTGTAAATATAACACTCGATCTTCTGTGTCAGAGTATCCTGGTATTTCATCGAAGGCTGGAGTTGATGAGCCACCTACTATAAATGGATCATCTATTGTACCACTACCTGTTACTCCCTGAAAGTAAACTGGTGGTAACTGATTTAATGGAACTAAACCACTAATCTTATCAGCTTTCAAATCTAAAGCGGTAATATCTGCTTTAGTTGCTAATCCAGCTGTAAGTGCAGTTGTGTCAGCTTTTGCGGCAAGAGCACTAGTGTCAGCTTTACCGGCCAGACCAGCAGTAAGAGCAGAACTATCAGCCTTAGTTGCTAAAGCTGTTGAATCTGCTTTTAAAGCTAATGCGCTATTAACTGTTGATGTGTTAGCCTTTAACGCCAACGCTGTTGTCATATCTGTAGTATTAGCTTTAGCAGCTAAACCGTTTGCCAAATCAGTGGTACTAGCTTTGCCAGCTAAACCTGAAGTGAGCGCACTTACATCTGCTTTATTAGCTAAAGCAGCGTTAACAACGCTAGTATCTGCTTTAGCCGCTAATGCTGAAGAGTCTGCTTTACTAGCAACTGACGTTGCAAGTGAGTTGATTTCATCAGCATTTGTATTAAGCTTTTCTCTAATGGAAGCATTAGATTCTCCATTTTCAAATTGTTCTGCCATTATTTAATTTTTAAAGTTTTATTCGTCATGCCAAGTGTTATCATCTGACCATTGTCCATCATCATTCCAATTGATTGTTGTTATATCTCCTGGATTAACAATTGAAGCTTGTATTGTAAATGGTTCCGTTAGTATTAATCTATTTAAGATGCTGTCTAGTATAGCATCTTTCTGCCATTGCTGTATTGCACCAGTACTAACCCACTCGACCTTTGCCATACTTTCCTTAATGAAAGCATAACCATTGACGGGATAACCTCTCTGTATCTTACGAAGATAAGAAAAGTATTGAGTAAGTAAAAGCAACTTAACCTTTATTATTTTATCCACTACATCCACAATTTGAATCCGGAGTTACACTTTTACATATGCCTCCGCATAGGTCTAAGGCTTCAATTATCTTCTGTATCTCTGTAGTATAACCAGTATCAGTTAGGTACTTAATAGCTTCTAAACTCATATATAGGAAATCTCGTTGTTTCATATGGATGTCTGTTGCACATCCAGTACAACCATCACCTAGTGTAAGTTGTATTAAGTTCTGATAACACTTGGTTAAGTAACACACTGAAGCAAACTTCACTTCTGTACGAAGGTTAGTAGTAACTAATGTTGGATCAGCTAACATGAATGCAGCTAGAGTTATTTTACTTGCTACACCAGACTCTACTTTATATAGGTCGGTGCCATCTGTATAGTATATAACTTTAGTGTCGAATCTACCAGTAGTCTTCTCTTGATTATAAAACTCTTCACTCATGATGAAGAACTTAGTCAATGTGAATGTTGAATCTTGAGCGAGCTTGTATGTGATTGGTGTGAAGTTATTGGCATAAACTGTTACTACATCCTCTGTAGCCTTATGTAAATAGCTTCCAGTAAGAACTACAGTTGGCGCTTCATTGTAACCATTCAAAGTTAAGATATCTAAAAAGTAACCTTCTGATAATTTGTACACATCATAAGGAGTGCTAACTGCTGTCTCTAAAGCAAATCCAGTAGCATTGTCTGTGCTAAAGCCAGTTGTATCTGTTACTATGATATTGCAATCAGTGGTCAGGTTAATTGTAAATTTTAATTGTGTCATTGTTATACATCCTTAATTTCGTTATTGTCTTTATTATCGTCAAACAGTTGTAACTTCTCAAGTTCCACTCTACTCTTATCCAGATCAAGTTTGCTTGTGTTAAACTCATTAGTATTCTTATTAGCTTCTTTTCTAACCTCGTAATCGTACTCAATTTTCTTATCGTCCAATTCGTAAGCTTTCGCTTTAAGTTGCTCATTCTCAGCTGCAATCTTCTGAGCTTCTTTCTGCATTTGTTGCATTTGTTGCTCAGCTTGCATAAGTTGTTGTTGCATTTGCTGTAGAGTGTTGTTCTCTTCTTTCTTCTTAGAGAACGATTTAAGTACAGTCTCTCTAAGTTCTGTAAGTGATTCTGTAGTAATTGCTTCTACAACCATATCAGCTTCAGCCATACCAGCTTTTAACATCTCCATGGTTAACATCTTAATGTCTTGCATATCACGTATGATATCAGAGCTATCAGAGATATGTACATCATAGTCGGTAAATGAGAAGTGTTTAGGTTGTATTTGGAAGATCTTCTGACGTTGATCGCCTAATATAATACTGCCCATCATACCTTCTTTATAACTCAACTTACAAGCGTTTAATGCGTCAAGTAAGAGGTCAGTGGTTACACTATCCATTATTTGATAGTACTGTTTGGTAATAGTTGCTGAAGTTTGTATTCCAACCTCGACATTACTTACAGCATCACGTTGTTCAATGTTACCGAGTCTTTCACGGAATACACCAGTGATACCACTGCATGTATCTTCAGTTTGTTGAATCGCAAATTGAATAGCCT
>Ga0247815_10000896_pt1 | contig 23032 bp, 19 predicted proteins | sample UWRJL194509B1_FD_181014 | JGI IMG/M metagenome (GOLD analysis project Ga0247815, IMG submission 181014) | Plant litter microbial communities from Arlington Agricultural Research Station in Wisconsin, United States - UWRJ-L194-509B-1 | ecosystem: Environmental > Terrestrial > Plant litter >...
ATATGTTGAAGATGGTTCGTTTGTACGTATGAAAAACCTTCAGGTTGGATATTCGTTCTACAACAAATTTGGTTTAGATAAATTGAGAATCTCATTATCTGGACAAAATTTATGGACATGGACCAAATACGATGGTGTTGATCCTGAAGTTGCAGGAGGAGATCCTGACAAAGGCGACAGAGTAAAAGGAGCAGGTTTTGGAGGATGGAACTATCCGGTTCAGCCAACTATTTTGATGGGGCTTAATGTAGCATTTTAATAAAAAACGACATGAAAAAAACGATATTATCAATACTAGCTTTTTCTCTAATTGCAGTTTCATGCAGCGATTTTATTGAAAAAGACGAAAGAGGTAAACAAACCTTAGAAAACTATTTTCAAACCGCGCAGGAATGCGAGAATTATGCCAATGAGCTAACACAGCGATTATTGCTTGCCAAAGAATGGTGGGTACTAACAGCGCCAAGAGTAACCAACGAAATGGCTACTGATGATGCCTGGATGGGTAATACAGGTCAGGATAACAGTGCACACAGACCAGCTTCGCAATACCTGATAACGCCTGATAATATGGGAGATATGAATGGTATTTATACCGCTCATTATTACACCATTCAATCGGCCAATATTGGGTTAGAGAAAATGGCTGCATCGCCAATTCCTGATGCACAGAAAAATCAATATATGGGAGAATCTTTATTCGTTCGTGCTTACTGCTATTACGAATTGGTGAATCTTTATGGAGCAGTTCCATTATATACAAAAGTATTAGGAACTTCTGATCTTAATTTACAACGTAGTCCTGTTGCAGCTGTTTATGCTCAAATTGAAGCCGATCTTAAAGAATCTGCTGCAAAACTGGATAATACTCCGGTAGCAAGAAACGGAAGAATCAATAAATGGGCTGCTTATGCTTTATTGGCTCGTGTATCGTTATTTCAGGAAAAATGGGCTGAAGCCAAATTATACTCAAACAAAGTAATTACTGAAGGGCCTTTTGCTCTTGAATCAGATTTCTTGAATATCTGGAATGTAAACAACCATAATGGTGTTGAATCTATTCTTGAAGCGCAAACTTCAGCTGTTCAGGATAAAAATCTTGGGGCTGCTTTACCAACTTTGGCTGGAGCCAGAGGAGAAGACAAGAAAAACTTTCCGAGTAATGATGCCGGAGATGTTTTAGATGGTTGGGGATGGTGTATGCCAACCAGCGATTTAGAAAATGCTTATCTTTCTGAAAATGATGTAATTCGTCGCAGAAGCACTATTACAAAATGGGGAGAAGCCGCTTACGGAGATGAGGTGTTGAATCCAACACACAAATTCAGTTTAAACGATAATAAATCAGGGCGTATCATTCGTAAATATTACATCCCGATCGCGACACGTCGTGCATTAGACAAAAAAGACGGACACTTACCATTGAATATTCCGTTGATTCGTTTGGCCGAAATGTATTTAACACGTGCAGAAGCTAATTATCATACTGGCGGAGACGCTTTAGCAGATATTAACATCATTAGAGCCCGTGTAAAATTAGATCCAAAAACAGGATTATCAGGACCAACGCTTTTAAGACAAATCTACAAAGAGCGTCGTTTAGAATTGGCTTTCGAAGGATTGCGTTTGTATGATATTCGTCGTGAAAAAGATCCAAATACAGGAAGACCGGTGATCGAATCATTGATGGGACCAAACGGAACTTTTGTTCAGTACAACCTGAATTCTACAGATCCTTACGAAACAACCAATTTAAGAGAACCTCAGGATAAAGGAATCAATTTTAATCCTGCAAAACACTTAGTATGGCCAATACCTCAAATCGAAATTGATTTAAGTGGCGGATTAATCACTCAAAATCCTAATTACTAAAATGAGATTTATAAACAACAATAAAGTAAGTCTGCTGTGTGCAGGCTTACTTTTCGCAAACTCATTTTTGGTAAGCTGCGATTCAGAAAACAACGGAAACTCAGATGCTGAAAATACTACAGCCGAGTTGAGTATCAATCTGGATGCAAATCTTCAAACAATGGAAAGCTTCGGTGCTTCTGATGCCTGGCAATGTAATTTTATAGGAAGAAATTGGCCTTCAGATAAAAAAAATAAAATAGCCGATTTACTTTTCAGTAAAGAAGTAGATGCAGACGGAAATCCAAAAGGAATTGGTTTATCATTATGGCGTTTCAATCTTGGTTCAGGAAGTGCTGAGCAAGGAGATGCAAGTGATATTACAGATGAATGGAGACGTACCGAATGTTTCACTACAGATGGAGTTACCTACAACATGAACAAACAAGCCGGTCAGGTTTGGTTCATGAAAGCAGCAAAAGAGCGTGGTTTAGAAAAATTACTGGCTTTCGCCAATAGTGCTCCGGTGTATTTAACACAAAACGGAAAAGCGCACGCATCCATCAAAGAATTTTATAATTTAAAAGATGGAAAATGGTCAGAATTAGCTGATTTCTGGACCAACTCTTTGGATAAACTAAAATCAGAACACGGTTTAACAATCGATTATGTTGCTCCGTTTAATGAGCCACAATACGAGTGGGACGGTTCAGGACAAGAAGGTTCACCGGCAACGAATGCCAATATTTACAGTTTTGTAAATGTCCTTTCACCAAAATTACAATCAAAAGGATTAACTTCTCAGATTGTGGTAGGAGAAACAGCAGCTTACGAACATTTGTACAAAACAGTTTCTGGAAAAGAAAACAGATCGAACCAGATCGATTATTTCTTCGGAGTAAATTCAGCTAAAAATATTGCAGGATTACCAAATGTAAAAAAGACCATTTCAGGACACAGTTACTGGCAAGCATGGCCTTTGACAGAATTGGTGTATTCAAGACAATTGGCCGCAACAAGAACGCAGTCAGTTCCGGGATTAAGCCTTTGGTCATCAGAATATTGTGTTTTAGAAAGCCCTGGAACAGCTGAATTACCAGGCGGAGCAGGCCCGGGAAGAGATTTAGGAATCCAGACTGCACTTTGGACAGCCCGTATCATCAGTACAGATATTGCCGTTGGTGGTGTTTCGTCATGGCAATGGTGGACAGCTATTAGCCGCGGAGATTACAAAGACGGTTTAATTCACGTAGACGATGGTTCAAGCAACGGAGCTGGAAATGCAGATTATTGCAAAAACGACGGTTTTGTCAGAGACGCTAAAACACTTTGGGCTTTAGGAAACTTTTCATTTTTCGTAAAACCGGGAATGGTGAGAGTTCAGATTCCAAGTGTTGATAATGCCACTTCCGTGAATGGTGTAATGGTTACTGCATACAAAGATGCCGCAACAAAAAAATTAGTAGTTGTAGCAGTAAACGTTGGCAAATCGGCGAAAGCCTATAAACTGAACCTTTCAGGCGGTGCATTAACAGATAATAAATTGACACCTTATACCACTTCTGAAACCTTGAGTTTGAAAAAAGGAACCGCTGTTGAAGCTTCTGGTTTTGAAATTCCTGCTAAGTCAATTGTGACTTATGTAGGGACATATAAGTAAGAGGTTCTAAGGGACTAAGTTGCTAAGGTACTGAGGTTTTTTTTTCTCAAGGATGGATTAAAATCCATCTCTAAAATATATTTTGTTCCTCTGGAACTTCTAAAGAAAATTCCGGAGGAATGATTCATATTGTAGCAACGGATTTTAATCCGTTGAAGTGAGAAGATTGCGATTTACCGTGCAGACCTTTGTCAAAGTTTAAAACTTTGACAAAGGTTATAACCGCAAACTATGTCATCCTGAGCGAAGTCGAAGGACACGCAAGTAACTCTACAATCAAAGACGATAATCTTTGACAAGCTATTCACGGATTGTGGAATGATTATATAAATCAGAAAGAATAATAAAAATAATGAGAAAAGTATACATCTCGCTTTTATTGGTCATGAGTTCGCTGTCGTATGCACAGCGAACCGTAACCATTAGCACTGATCATGTAGTACAAACCATGGACGGTTTTGGAGGCTCTGATGCCTGGAGATGCCAGTTTGTGGGTAAAAATTGGCCGGAACAAAAAAAGAATGCCATTGCCGATTTGCTTTTTAGCAAAGAAATCGATGCACAGGGAAATCCAAAAGGAATCGGGCTTTCGATCTGGAGGTTTAATCTGGGTGCGGGAAGTACGGAGCAAGGCGAAAAAAGCAAAGTGTCGGACGAGTGGAGAAGAAGCGAATCTTTTTTGCAGGCAGATGGTACTTACGATTTTAATAAACAAGAAGGACAAAGATGGTTCTTGCAGGCAGCCAAAAAACGTGGTGTCGAAAAATTCCTGATTTTTACCAATAGTCCGCCGGTTTACATGACCAAAAACGGATTATCTTTTGCATCTGAAAAGAATAAACTGAATCTAAAAGATGGTGCAATGCCAAAATTTGCCGATTTTCTAGTTCAAAGTATTCAGGGATTGGAAAAGAAAGAAGGAATCAAATTTGATTATGTAAGCCCAATCAACGAACCGCAATGGGAATGGATGCCAAAACATGGCGACACCAACAGTCAGGAAGGAACTCCGGCTACCAATCAGGAAATTTACGATTTGACCAAATCACTTTCGGAAAAACTGAAAGCGAATAAAATGAATACAGAAATCGTCATTGCCGAAGCCGCACAAATCGATTATTTATACGAAAATGTAAATTCCGAAAACCGCGACAAGCAAATTGATTATTTCTTTGGAAAAACAAAAACCAACGTTTCAAAATTCCCAAATGTAAAAAACGTCATTTTAGGACATAGTTATTTTACTACCTGGCCAATTGAAAGACAGGTTTTAAGCAGAAAATTAATTGCTGCCAACATCAAACAAAATCCGGGATTAAAATACTGGCAATCGGAATATTGTATTTTAGAAAATCCGGGAGAAGCTGAAATTCCGGGCGGTTCAGGCGGAGGAAGAGATTTAGGAATGCAGACGGCTTTATTCGTAGGGCGTTTGATTCACAATGATATTGCTGTTGCCAATGCTGCTTCATGGCAATGGTGGACATCGCTAACACGTGTTGATTACAAAGACGGTCTTATTTATCTCGACGACGGAAAAAGCAACGGGGGAACAGCTCCTGATTACGTAAAAAATGACGGAGAATTTCACGATTCAAAATTACTTTGGGCTTTAGGAAATTACTCTTTGTTTGTACGTCCGGGAATGCTTAGAATCGATGTTCCCAACCAAAACGATCTGGAAGCAGCAAACGATGTAATGCTTACCGCTTACAAAGATGTCGAAAACAAAAAGCTAATTGTAGTTGCTGTAAACGTTGGAAAATCAGCCCAAAAATACAAATTCAATTTATCGAAAGGAATAGTAAAAAACAATGATTTTACACCTTACATAACTTCAGATACTTCGAATTTAAAAAGAGCAGCAACTCAAAAAATCGACAATCTCGAAATTCCCGCAAAATCGATAGTGACGTTTGTGGGGGAGCTTGAGTATTAGTTTTCAGTCTCAGTTTTCAGTCTCAGTTTACAGTCACAGTTTACAGTCACAGTTACAGTTTAAACCTGAAACAAAAAAAAACAAATTTAACATAACAAAAAGCTTAGAAACTTAGATTCTTAGCCACTTAGAACCTTTAAAAAAAAATGTTTACAAAAAAGATCTTACTACCCGTATTACTCTTCTCGTGTTTGTCTGCATTCAGTCAGATCTCGTTTGGAGATTCAAAGAAAATCAATGACAACTGGAAATTCAATCTTCAGGACACTCCGGATGCTCAAAAACAAGCTTACGACGATAGCAAATGGCAATCGGTAAATGTTCCTCATGACTGGAGCGTAAAAGGACAATTGAGCCCAACATTGGCTAGTTGTACCGGTTTTTTACCTGGCGGAATTGGCTGGTACCGCAAATCGGTTACGATTCCTCAAAGTAAAACAGGCGAAAAAGTCTACTTGTATTTTGAAGGCGTTTACAACAGAAGCGAGGTTTTCATCAACGGACACTCTTTAGGAAAACGTCCAAACGGATATATTTCTTTTGCTTATGATGCCACTCCGTATGTAAAATATGGTGGAGAAAACACGATTTCAGTTCGTGTAGATCACAGTCAAAGTGCCGATTCAAGATGGTACACAGGTTCAGGAATTTACCGTGATGTTTGGTTGGTATATTCTAATCCGGTTCATATTGCACAATGGGGCGTTTATGCATATCCGGAAGTAAAAAAAGGAACAGGAACACTAAATGTTGAAGTTGAGGTTGAAAATGGTTCAGCTGGAAAATCAACTCTTACTGTAGTAAATGAACTGATCTCAAAAGACGGAAAATCAGTAGGAAAATCTTCTTCTAAAGTAGAGGTTGCCGCTAATAAAAACGGAAAAATCTCGACTAAAATAAATGTGAAAAATCCGCAATTATGGGATTTGGAGAATCCGAATTTGTATCAGCTTAAAACCACTGTTTTTAAAGACGGAAAACAAATTGATGAAACGGTAACCAAAACAGGTTTCAGAGATTTCAAATTCGATCCTAACAATGGTTTTGCATTAAACGGAAAATGGATGAAAATGAAAGGTGTTTGTCTGCACCACGACGCCGGAGTTTTAGGTTCTGCAGTACCAAGAGAAGTTTGGGAAACAAGATTGAAAACATTAAAAGAAATTGGTGTAAACGCGATTCGTACGAGTCACAACCCGCAAGCACCTGTTTTCTACGAACTTTGCGACGAGTTAGGAATATTGGTTTTAAACGAAGCTTACGACGAATGGGAATTTCCAAAACGTAAATGGTTAGAAGGATGGAATTACGGAACTCCGGGCTTCGAAGGTACGTTTGATATTTTTGCAGATTACGCAGAGAAAGATCTGGAAGATTTTGTACGTCGTGACAGAAACCACCTTTCGGTTTTTGCATGGAGTATTGGTAATGAAGTAGATTATCCAAATGATCCGTATTCTCACCCGGTTCTGGATAAAGGAAAAGACGGATTTGGACAAGCCAATTATGGTGGTTACAAAAAAGATGCGCCGGATGCTATGCGTCTTGGAGCAATTGCAAAACGTTTGGTAGCAGCGGTTAAAAAATACGACAAATCACGTCCAACAACTGCTGGTTTAGCCGGAGTTGCTATGTCTAACGAAACAGAATATCCAGGTGCTTTAGACATTACAGGATATAATTATACAGAAAGCAAATATCAATCGGATCACGAGAAATACCCGAACAGAGTTATTTTTGGAAGTGAAAACGTTCACGACATGGAACCTTGGTTGGCGGTAAAAAACAACAAACACATCTTTGGACAATTCTTATGGACAGGAATTGATTATTTAGGTGAATCAGGAAGATGGCCATCAAGAGGTTTTTACTCAGGATTGGTCGATTTTGCAGGAGTAATCAAACCTAGAGGATATTTCCGTCAGTCACTTTGGTCAGATAAACCAATGACATACATCGGAACTTATCCATTAAAAGATGTAAAAGATGTTTCTAAAGATGCATGGGCTATTTGGAATTACACTCAAGGTGAAAAAATTCGCGTGGTGGTGTATACCAATGCAGCAAAAGCAAGATTAGAACTGAACGGAAAAGTAGTAGGCGAAACCAAAGCATACGACGAAAAAACCGGAATTATCTATTGGGATATTCCTTTTGCTTCAGGAAAATTAGAAGCAGTTGGTTTAAGCAAAGACGACAAAGAAGTAAGCAGATATGCTATTTCGACTACGCAACAACCTGTAGAGTTAACAATTGCAGACAAAAATATTACGATTACAAAAGACAAAGGAGTTGCTAAAATCATGGTTCAGGTGAAGGATCAAAACGGTTTACCGGTTATGCTTTCAGATAATGAAGTTACCTGCACCATTAGCGGACCTGGAGTTTTATTAGGACTTGAGGCTGGAAACAACAGCGACATGACTGATTATACAGATAATGTACAAAGGGTTTTCCACGGGCATATTGCAGCATACATTCAGGCAACCGGAGAAGCTCAGCCTATAAAAGTGACGTTTACAAGTCAATGGTTAAAACCAGTTGAAGTTACCATTAATGTGAAATAATCAGTTTTCAACGAAAACCTAACAGGTTTTTAAAACCTGTTAGGTCTCACAAAATGTCTAAGAACTAAATAAATCAACACAACTAAAATTTATTACAATTCACTTTAATTTGTGATAAAAAAGGAACCTGTCTGTTTATACAGGCAGGTTCTTGTGTTTAAGGACTAAATTTTATTATATTTGAAGTGTATGTTTTACATTTATTAATTTTTACAAGCTTAAAATGAAAATAAAAAATACAATTGCTTTGGCAATAGGCGTTGTTTTATCATCGGTTTCATCGAATGCTCAAACGACAACATTCAAAAAAGAAGAATTCAAACAATGGGCACAAACGCCTCCAATGGGTTGGAATAGTTGGGATTGCTACGGTTCTACAGTCGAAGAACACGAAGTAAAAGCCAACGCCGACTATATGGTAAAAAACCTGAAAAAATTTGGTTGGGAATATGTCGTAGTCGATATCAGATGGTTTGTAGAAAATGACAAAGCAGGAGGATATAATCAAACAGATCCGCGTTATGTAATCGATCAGTACGGAAGATATTTGCCGGCTTTAAATCGTTTTCCATCTGCAAAAGACGGACAAGGATTTAAACCTTTGGCAGATTATATCCATAAAAAAGGATTGAAATTCGGGATTCACATTATGCGCGGAATTCCTAAAAAAGCCGTTGAAGACAAATTGCCTATCAAAGGTACAAACGGAATCACAGCCGATCAGATTTATTCTACAGCATTGCAATGCGAATGGTTAAGAGACAATTATACCGTTGTTGCAGACAAACCCGGAGCACAGGAATATTACGATTCGTTATTTGAATTGTACGCACAATGGGGCGTTGACTTTATCAAAATCGATGATTTATCAAGACCGTATCACGAAGGAGAAATCAACCTGATCAGAAACGCAATTGACAAATGCGGACGTAAAATTGTATTGAGCACTTCACCGGGAGAAACTCCTATCACTGCTGCGCCACACGTAACCACTCACGCCAATATGTGGAGAATGGTAGACGACGTTTGGGATACCTGGCCACACATTACACATTTAATGAATGTTGCTCAAAAATGGTATCCTTACATTGCGCCAGGAACATGGCCAGACTGCGATATGATTCCGCTTGGACGTATTTCGTTAAGAGGAGAACGTGGCGAAGACAGAATGTCGCGATTGACAAAAGACGAGCAATATACTTTGATTACTTTCTTTAATATTTTTAAATCGCCGTTGTTTTTTGGTGGAGATTTGCCAAGTAACGACGCTTTTACTTTATCATTATTAACGAATAAAGAAGTGGTGAAAATGCACAATGAAAGTACCGATGTAAAACAGCTTTTCCAGAAAGACGGGAAAATAGCCGTGACTTCAAAAAATCCAAAGGACGGAAGTACTTATTTGGCGTTATTTAATATCTCGGATAATGAGACAGAAACGATTTCGGTAAATTTATCAGATCTTGGAATTTCAGGTTCAGTTCAGGCTGTTAATTTGTGGACAGGGGAGAAATCAACAGTTTCAGCTACAGCAGTTTCAGCAGAACTAAAACCTCATAGCTCAGTACTTTTTCAATTAAAAGCTAAAAAATAATGAAGAAGCTTTTACTGCGTCATCGAATTCTGATTGTACTTTTTGCAGTTTTTATTTCATTTGCATTTGGTATAAAATCAAAAGAAGACAAACCGGACAAGGTATACCTTTTCGCCTATTCCACATTAAAAAATAATGGAAAAAACGGACTTCATTTTGCCTGGAGTACAGATCAGAAAAACTGGTTTGGTGTAGGTCCTGAACATTCTTTTTTAAAATCAGATTATGGAAGTTGGGGACCAACGGGTAAATCAATGTCTGAAGCTTTTTTAATTCAGGATGATAACGGAATTTTTCATTGTTTTTGGGGAGTGCAGGACGATGTTTTTGCAGCTGCTTCAAGTAAAGATTTGATTAACTGGACAAGACAAAGTTACATTCAGGCAATGAAAAATGTAACGAAAAATGAATCAGGAAAACCAATTATTCAAAACATAAAAGTCAGCAAAAAAGCAGGAGAATATACCATTCATTGGAAAGCAGACAACGCAAATTACGCTAGTGTTACCAAAGATTTTAAAACATATTCTAAAGCCATAATTGATGACAATAAAGTTCCTCAGTTTAGTGAAATCACATTACAGGGAGAAACCCAAAAAGGAACTATTACTGAAGTCGATTGGACTTTAGTCGATTCGCTGATAAAAAGCATGGAATCATCAAGGCTTAGAGACAAACAAGATAATACTTCACCAAAAAGTGATAGTTTGCTGTTTGTTGGCCTGAAACCTGTAACGGCTCAAATTAGTATTGACGGAAAAGATTCTAAAAAAATAAGCAATATGCTTACGGGGATGTTTTTTGAAGATATTAATTACGCTGCAGATGGTGGTTTATATGCTGAATTGATCCAGAATCGTGATTTTGAATATTCGCTGCACGATAAAAAAGGCAGCGATAAAAACTGGAATGAAACCATGGCGTGGAGCGGAAATTTTAAGATAGAAAAGGAAAATCCAATTCATCCTAATAATTCGCATTATGCTGTGCTTACAAAAAGTAAAATCAGCAATTCAGGTTTTGACGGAATTCCGCTTAAAGCGAATGAAAAATACGATTTCAGTGTTTTTGCAAAAGGAGCAAAATTTACGGTAAAACTAATTGGGGCTAACGGAGAAACTTTGGCGGAAGCCGCACTAAAACCAAATACTTCGTGGAAAAAAATTAGCGCAGTGCTAAAAGTATCCAAAACAGTAAGCGATGCTCATTTAGAAATTAGTTCTGATGGAGAAGTTGCCGTTGATATGGTATCTCTTTTTCCTCAAAAAACGTTCAAAAATCATAAAAACGGACTTCGTGCTGATTTGGCTGAAACCATTGCGGATATGCATCCAAAGTTTGTTCGCTTTCCTGGTGGTTGTGTAGCTCACGGCGATGGAATAGAAAATATTTACCGTTGGAAAAATACTATTGGACCTTTAGAAAGCCGAACTCCAATGCGTAATATTTGGGGATATCACCAATCACTTGGATTAGGATATTTTGAATATTTTCAGTTTTGTGAAGATCTGGGCGCGCTTCCTGTTCCGGTTTTAGCGGCAGGAGTTCCATGTCAAAATTCATCTGACGGTGGTGCCGGACAACAATTTGGTATTCCGATGGAAGACATGGATGAATACGTGCAGGATGTTCTGGATTTAATTGAATATGCCAACGGACCCGTGACAAGTGTTTGGGGTAAAAAACGTGCTGAAGCGGGACATCCTAAACCTTTTAATTTAAAATATGTTGGTATTGGTAATGAAGATTTAATTAGTGATGTTTTTGAAGAACGTTATAGAATGATTGTAAAAGCCGTGCAGAAAAAATATCCTGAAATTATTATTATTGGTACTGTTGGACCCTTTTTTGAAGGCACAGATTATAACGAAGGATGGGCAATTGCTGATGATTTGAAACTGCCAATTGTAGACGAACATTATTATCAAAGTCCGGGTTGGTTTATTAATAACCAGAATTTTTATGACAGCTACGACCGCTCTAAATCAAAAGTGTATTTAGGAGAATATGCATCTCGTGGCAATAAATTTTACAATGCTTTGGCCGAGGCTCTTTATCTTACTGCGATCGAACGAAATGGTGATGTAGTTACAATGGCTTCTTATGCGCCTTTATTAGCTCGCGAGAAACATACGCAATGGAATCCTGATTTGATTTATTTTACAGGAAATGAAGTAAAACCAACAGTAAATTATTTTGTACAGAAATTGTACGGACAAAATCCTGGTGATATTTATTTGCAGTCTAAAATAAAATTATCAGATGCAAATAATGAAGTTCATAAGCGAATTGGTGTTTCAGTGGTTCAGGATAATGCTTCGGGAGATTTGATTGTAAAGTTGGTCAATATGCTTCCGGTTGCGGTAATTCCATCAATAGAGGTATCGAATCTAACGACGACTGAAACTGCAGGTTATACTACATTTTCAGGAACTCCCGAGAGTACCACTGCCAGACCAATTTCTCAAACTATAAAAGTAAAGGAAGCTTTTTCAAAAGAATTGCCTGCTTATTCATTTACTGTGATTCGTATTAAAACTAAATAATTTTTCGACTATTTAAAGTTATATTTTTTGAAAGTTGAAAACCATAAACAGAATAGATAATGAAAAAAACACATTTTAGTCTTGTATTATTTTTAATGATTTTTAATTTTTTACAAGCCCAGAATACCCCAAAAGGAACTCCGCCCGTTATTGCCGATAAAGATTTAACAGCTTATTTATTTGTTTACTTTACAGGAAATTCGGTTGAGGAAGAAGCAGTACGATACGCCATAAGTGCCGATGGTTATCATTATTATCATCTCAATAATAACAAGCCGGTAATCGACAGTAAAGTGATAAGTTCAACCGGAGGTGTTCGTGATCCGCATATTTTGCGCGGCGATGATGGCAAAACATTTTATATGGTTTTGACCGATATGACTTCGTCTAAAGGCTGGGACAGTAACCGCGCCATGATTTTACTAAAAAGTACCGATCTGGTAAAATGGGAAAGCAGCGTCGTAAATATTCAAACTACTTTTCCTGGAAATGAAAACCTAAAACGTGTTTGGGCACCGCAAACTATTTATGATGCTAAAGCAGGAAAGTATTTAATTTACTTCAGTCTGCAATATGCAGGAGGTCCGGATAAAATTTATTACGCTTATGCGAATAAGGATTTCACCGCTCTGGAAAGCGCGCCAAAATTGTTATTTGTTCCAAAATCAGAGCGAGCTTCTATTGACGGAGATATTATCGAAAAAGATGGTGTTTATCATCTTTTCTATAAAACCGAAGGCGGAAAAGCCGGAATAAAAGTAGCTACAACTACTGATTTAACCTCAGGAAAATGGACAGAAAACGACAATTATCTGCAACAAACCAATGATGGAGTCGAAGGTTCAAGCGTTTTTAAACTCAACAATTCTGATGAGTATATCCTAATGTACGATGTGTATACGAAAGGAAAATATCAGTTTACCAAAACCAAAGATCTGGAGAACTTTACAGTAATTGACAACGATATCTCAATGGATTTTAATCCGCGTCATGGAACCATTTTACCCATCACACGTTCTGAGTTGAAAAGGCTTGTGGCCAAATGGGGAATGCCGGAGAAATTTCCAAAAATAAATAATAATCCGGTTCTCGAAGGGTATTATGCTGATCCTGAAATTTTATATTCAAATAAAACTAAGAAATATTATATCTACCCAACCAGCGACGGATTTGATGGCTGGTCAGGAAATTATTTTAAAACCTTTTCATCAGATAATTTAACCGACTGGAAAGACGAAGGAATTATTGTCGATCTTAGAAAAGATGTAAGCTGGGCCAACAGAAATGCCTGGGCGCCTTGTATTGTCGAGAAAAAGATAAAAGGAAAATACAAGTATTTCTATTATTTTACAGCAGCTCAAAAAGTTGGAGTAGCTTCATCAGACAATCCTACAGGACCTTTTACAGACAGCGGAAAAGCTTTGGTAAGCACAAGACCCGAAGGTATAAAAGGCGGTCAGGAAATCGATCCCGATGTTTTTACAGATCCTAAAAGTGGTAAAAGTTATTTGTACTGGGGTAATGGATATATGGCTGTAGCCGAATTGAATGCCGATATGATTTCGCTTAAAGAAGGAACAACAAAAGTTATTAAAGTAGATCAGACTTATCGTGAAGGAACCTATGTTATTTACAGAAACGGACAATATTATTTCTTGTGGAGTGAAGACGATACCAGAAGCCCAAATTATAAAGTAAGATACGGAGTTTCGAAATCGCCTTTAGGGCCAATAGAAATTCCTAAAGACAATATTGTCATACAAGGAAATCCTGGAGAGGGAATTTATGCAACAGGACATAATTCGGTTTTGCAGATTCCAAATAAAGACGAATGGTATATTGTTTATCACAGATTTTCATATCCAACAGGAATAAAAATGGGAGATGCGGGCGGTTTTCACCGTGAAGTTTGTATCGATAAACTGGAGTTTAATCAGGATGGGACTATTAAACAAGTAACACCAACTCATTTGGGTATAAAAGCAATTAAATAATTTTATATATTAATTTTGGTCAGTAAGGGCTATTTCTTTTGATAGAAATAGTCCTTATTTTTTTTATATCAATCTGAAAAACAGATGCAATACAAAAACGACGTGATCAATTAAATTCTCACGTTTAAGCATCGAATAAGAAGTAAAAATTTACATTTTAGATTTAATTACAACTTTTAGTTATATTCTATAAGAGGGTTTGTAAGAAAAAAAAACGAGATAATGCGTAATATTGCGGAGGTGAGGAATTGATTTAAAATAATTATGATCAGATAATTTTTTTAACCTTTTTCAATTCTTCACGACAGTGAATTTATGTTTTTTTTAATCCCCCAAATTATTATGTTCATTACCCTTACTCATGATCAAGTTCAATTTCAATATGGATCAAATCAATGGCAATATAGCTATAATGAGATTGTAGAACTTGGTTTACTCAAAAAAAAGAAGTCTTTTCTTCTTGAAAATTGTGCTTTTATAGCAGTAACAGCTTTGGCGTATTACTGTATGGTTTTCTCCAATTTATCTGAGTTGTATTATATAGGACCTACCTTAATACTCTATACAATTCTAATTATTTTGAGATTTCATAACGACATCGAATTTGAATATTATGTCATTGTGAGAGACATTTATAAAAAAGAAACCAAGGTAAAAATCAACGGTGTAGATCGTCCTGTAATAGGAAAACAGATTGATCATTTTTTAAATCTCAATTTCAACCGATTATTACAAAAAACAAAAAAACAACCTATAAAATAAGCCATGTTATTAGGAATTTCCCTTTACGATTTAGTTATGATAGCAGTGGCTATTTTATATGGTTTTTTTATTACAACTAAAAAAAAATGAACACATACTACTACAGTAACCCTACTATTGAGGTAGTATGATATTAAACATTAAATAGTATAGCTGTAATACTAAAAGTTTAGTACCGGTCAGTTTTAGCTATGCAAAATCCCCCAATGAAATTATGACCTCTTCAATAAAAAATAAAATAAAAAGCATTCGAGAATTAAAAAATTATACGCAGGAATATATGGCAGATCAACTAGGAGTTACACAGGCAGGTTATAGTAAAATTGAAAAAGGAAAGACCATTCTTTCTTATGTAAAATTAGTCGAAATCGCCCGTATTCTCGAAGTTAGTGTAGAAGATGTTATTAGTTTTGACAGTCAGAGATATTTTAATAATGTCAATAAAGTCAGAGGAAACAATAACGGAAGTATTCAGATTAACTCAGATAATAGTGCCACTCTTAAGGTGCTGTATGAAGATAAAATAAAACTTTTAGAGAAATTATTACTCAAAACCGAAGAAGAATTATGTCGCTACAAAGACAGATTCGGACAAATTTGAAGTATCAATTATTACGATTTAATTATCGCTTACCAAAGGGTGTATGAAATTTTTCAGGCACCCTTTTTATTTTGGCACAACTAAAAAAAATCACTAAAAGTGGGTATTGTGTATTCTGAAAAAGGAGTATAATTTGGTTCGAATATTTTTTAAAGAAATGAAATCAAAAATAAGCCTAATTGTCCTCATACTATTATTCTGTAGCTGCACTAACAATACTCTTTCAGGTTATGTATATGATTATGATACCGAAAAGCCCATTAAAAATGTACAAATAGACAGCAACGGAAATAAAACGGAAACAGATAGCACAGGATATTTTATCTTAAAAGTAAAACCAAATAAAATCTGTAAAATAGTTTTAAGAAAGGAAGGTTACTCTTCAAAAAAAGTCGAACGAAAACCGGATTCCCTTAGATTATTTTCAAAAAGTAATATAAGTAATATCAGGATTTATTTGTTTGATAAGAATAGCGATTTTACGGAGTAAAAGACACCGTTACAAAACTTAAAAAAGTTTAAGCATAAAAAAACGGGGTCGCATAACCCCGTTTTTTCTATCATTATAAAAATCTATTATACTGTTTGATCATCTGTAGTTGCGTCAGCTGCATTTGTTTTTACTGAGGCAATTCCGTTATCTCTCGCACTTGTACTTTCGTACATTTCGCTCGATCCAATGATTTGACCATTGCTGGCTTTTAAATTAAAATACGGTTTACCGCTTTTAGATTCCAGTTTATCAAATTTAGAATCATCCTTAGAATTTGTTTTCACAGATTCAATTCCGTTTAAGCAAGCAGCTTTTGAAGAGTAACCTTCACTACTCAAAATAGTCTGGCCGTTACCTGCTTTTAAATTAAATTGGAATTCACCATTGGTTCTTTTAGTAATTACAAATTTTCCCATGTAGTTTTATTTAAGTTAAATATTATTTATTTTGCTACAGATAAAAATACAAAACTTGATCATATAAATCATACAAATACAAAAAATAATTGATTCTATGGGAGTTACAAAATGGTAAGTTCTGGTTTAATTAATTTCCCATTCTAAAATCGGTCACACTTTTTTGATCTAAGCTAATCTCTTCAAAAACACTTTGTGTTCCTTTATCTACAGGACATTGGGTACTAATTCCAACCCAGATTGTTTTAGGATAATTGTTTTTATACAAACGAACCATTTGCCAGTTTTTTTTATCCAAAGAATAATAGCTGGCCACTGTTTTGGTATCTGATGATATTTTCATGTAAATCGTTGGGGCCGTTACAACATCATGATTATTATCGTCAGAAGTTCCAATCGTGCGTACCGTTACCACACGATGACTGCCGCGTTCGTCCTGCTCAAAACAAAATTTTTGATAAAAATTATCATGCACATAAATATATAAAACACCCGCATTATACAATCCTTTCTCTGTAAATTCAGGCGTTACTTTAGCTATTAAAGTAAAAGGTTTGGTATTATCGACTTTTGATAATAAAATAGGAGCGGTGTTGTTGGATAATTCACCATTTGGATCCGAAAAATAATCTTTCTTTTCGCCTGCGCGGAAAATTACTTTGCCATTCGCATCGGCTTTCGCCAAAGTATCAGCGCCATTAATAGATTTAGTAAAATGAATATTTGCAAGTTTAATATCGCAGGGACTTCCGTTTACAAAGGCAGAATCAGTTTTTTGGTTGTTTTTTGAAGTTCCTTCTGATACTTCTTTTTGGTTGTTGTTTCCGCAGGCCGATAGTAAAGTTAAACCGGATAAAATGCAGAAAACATAAAATTTTGATTTCATAAAGTGCTTTTTTTAAATAGAAAAATTATATTTTAGTTTATCAAAAATACCACCGCTTTGCAGAAGCTGCAATACGTAAAATTAACCATTTTTAATCTTGTTTATGTCAAATGTATCCGTCGAGAATCAATTATCAGCCACTTTATTAGAACAAACATTTTCGATAGAAGAATGCAATGATATAGAAACCTTCAAAAAATTAGTAGCAGGTTATGTAAGCCTCGATCAGTGTGTGGCCGTTTTATCTGATTTTCAAGCCGATTACAGTTATATTTACGCCGGTAATTTTGGGAAAGTATTTGGTTTACCGGCTGAAAACTCGGTGATCGATTCTGCTTTTGAAGAATGTATCTTCACCAAAATTCATCCCGATGATTTAGTAGAGCGCCATATCTTAGAACTGAATTATTTTCAATACCTAAAAACACTGCCTTATCAGGACAGTCATAAGTACAGTACATCAAGCCGCATTCGTACTCAAAATACATTGGAGAATTGTGCCTACATCAATCACAGAACAATTTACCTAAAAAGCTTTAGCAACGGAAGCGTCTGGCTGGCATTGTGTCTTTACGCACCATCAGCAGATATTCAGCCCCGTTTAGGAATCGATGGTAAAATAGTCAATATTGAAACGGGTGAAGTTATTTCGATCGAAAAATATAAACATTACGAACAAACCCTGCTTTCTAAAAGAGAACTCGAAATCCTGACACTGGTAGCAAAAGGAAGCAACAGCGAACAAATTGCAACACAACTCAATATCTCGGTTTATACCGTACGCCGTCACAGACAAAATATTATCGAAAAAATGAAAGTCGCCAATACAACCGAAGCGGTAAAAACAGCGATGGTTATGGGAATCATATCGATTTAAATGTAATGGTTAAAAATATTTTTATTGAGTTAATACTTTAAGATGTTTAGATCTTCGACAAAAAAATAATTAGCTATTTTTGTTACGCACGATTTAGTAGTATGAAAGAAATAAGCGAGATTCTAAAAGCACATTCCCAGGCAAAAGCCGCCGGAAAAAAGACAGCACTTGCCACCGTGGTAAAGGTCGAGGGTTCGTCGTACCGTCAGCCCGGAGCCCGTATGCTTGTTACCGAGGATGGTTTGCTTACAGGCGCCATTAGCGGAGGCTGTTTAGAAGGTGATGCATTACGAAAAGCGCTTCTTTCCATCCATCAGCAACAAAACAAATTAATTACTTACAATACAAGTAATGAAGAGGATAGCGAAGTAGGTTTGCAATTAGGATGTAACGGAATTGTTCATATTCTTTTTGAATATATTAATGATGAAGTCGATAATAATCCGATACAGCTTTTGCAGCAGTTAGAACTGGAACGAAAAGATGCTGTCGTGGCGACCGTTTTTTCATTAAAAAGGGAAGCAATTCAGCAAGGAACAGTACTGTTTTACAGAGAAAATCAAGAACCAATTTACAGCAGTAATAGGACACTTAATATTCTGCAAGATGCAAAAGAGGCATTGGATACCAAAACAACATTAATAAAAAAACTTCACGATGATCAGGAGAATGAGGTTTTGGCAGATTATATAAATCCTCCCGTTTCTCTGGTAATTGTTGGAGCAGGAAATGACGTTCAGCCATTGGTAAAAATGACTTCTTTATTAGGTTGGGAAATTACCATTGGCGAAGGCCGCGCCACTAATGCCACAAAAAGAAGGTTTCCCGAAGCCAAACAGATTCTCGTTGTAAAACCGGAACAATTACTGGAAAATATTATTATCGACGAACAGACTTATTTTGTCCTGATCACGCACAATTATAAATATGATTTGGCTGTTTTAAAACTTCTCATAAAAACCAATTGTAATTACATTGGAATTTTGGGTCCAAAAACAAAACTCAATCGTATGCTCGATGATTTGAATAATGAAGGCATACAATTGACAGAAGAAAAATTAAACATCATTTACGGCCCAATAGGACTTGATTTGGGAGCAGAAACATCAGAAGAAATTGCCTTATCGATCGTCGCAGAAATTAAAGCGGTGATGAGCGGTAAACAAGGGACTTCATTAAAATATAAAACAGAAAAAATACATACTGCAACCAATACATCTTGTTTAATATGAAAGAGAGAACAGGAATTGTTGTTTTAGCAGCAGGAAGTTCATCAAGATTGGGACAGCCTAAACAATTGCTTTTGTATAAAAATACTTCTCTTTTAAAAAACACAATTTCCCAAGCGTCTCAGGTACCAAATACTGCAATTATAGTCGTTACCGGATCGAATCACGAACTAATCGAAAAAGAAATTACGGATCCCGAAATAAAAACAATTTTCAATCCTGATTGGGAGTTGGGAATGTCAACTTCTATAGCAACAGGTTTAAAAGAATTGTTACGTTTAAATCCTGATACCCAAAAATGCATTTTTACGGTTTGCGATCAACCCTTTATTACCACTATCGTCTTTGAGAACTTGATAAGCGAACATGAAAAAATACAAAAAGGAATTGCCGCCTCTGAATACGCAGCAACCTTAGGAACCCCAGTACTCTTACATAAAAAATATTTCACCGAATTACTACAACTAAAAGGTCAGGAAGGCGCAAAAAAAATCATCAATAGATTTTTAGAAGATACTGTTGCAGTTCCTTTCGAAAAAGGCAATATAGATATCGATACTATTGAGGATTATAATGAGCTTATTTTTTAAAGAGGTTCAAAAGGAAAAAGGAACAAAGGTTCAGAAGGAAAATAGGAAAATTTTTTAAAATATACTTTCGTTTCGAAATATTGGTGTAAATTTACACCAACTTAAAATTATTGTTATGACACGACAAAGTATATCATTAACTGCATCGAATGAGGAGTGGCTTAAAAATCAGGTTAAAGCAGAAGAGTTTAGCAGTAAAAGTGAAGCTATAAACTATTTGATCAAACAAGCTCGTACACAAGATGAATATTATGAGTTTGTAAGAGCCAAAATAGATAAGGGCGAAAAAAGCGGTTTTGCCAAAAAACAAACAAGAGAAGAAATGTTAGCAGAATTCAAAGAAGGCCTGCCTAATGTATAGTTATTTTTTAAGTAACGAAGCCAAAGAAGATTTACGAAGAATTTATTATTATGGAGTTGGTAAATTTGGCGTTAATGAGGCGGATAGCTATTTTAATATGTTCTATGATTGTTTTGATAGAATAGAGGAAAATCCTTTTTTATTTCCATCAGCCGACCATATCAAAAAAGGATATCGTTATTGTGTTTGTGGAGTTGATACGATTTACTATCAAATCATAGATAAAAGAATAGAGATTATTACCATTATTGGAAGGCAAGATTTTTAATAGAAGTTATTTGATATGAGCTATTCAAATCTTCTCGACTTTGCCGAGAAATTATTAAGTATTAAAAAATCTTAGTGTCTTCTCGCCTTTGTGGCCAAAAAAACATGTCGTTTCGCTGGAGCTTTTTTTCAATTGCCAAATTTATTAGCTATAAATATATTGCTTCTCCGAAGCTTCTTAAAAAAAAAGAAACTTTGCTACTTAGCAAGAAATTATAAGCTTAAGAAATAAAAAACTTTGCGACTTCGCGTCTTTGTGAGAAATTATTAAACACAAAAAGAACAGCGACTTTACCAGAAATCATTAAGCAAATAAAAAAAACTTTGCGCCTTAGTGCCTTCGTGGCAAAAAAAACTACAGCTCTCTTAGCAAAGCAGAAACCCTCTCAATAGTCACCAAAATTTCTCCTTCAGTAGTAAATTTCCCTAAACTAAAACGAATCGAACTCAAAGCATTTTCATCAGATACCCCCAAAGCCTTCAACACATGAGAAGGTTCGGACGTAACAGCAGAGCAGGACGAACCATTCGAAACCGAAATATTCTGCAAAGCCAGAATCAGACTTTCAGAATTCACTCCCGGAAAGCAAATATTCGACGTATTGTATATTCGGTTTTTTGTATTTCCGTTTACAAATGATCCTTTAATTTGTAGTAAAGATTTTTCTAGCTGATCCCTAAGTTTTTGTATTCTTTCCTGATCTGTTTTCATTTCGGCTTCGGCAATTTCAGAGGCTTTTCCTATACCAATAATTCCGGGAACATTTAGTGTTCCGCTGCGCAATTTGCGTTGCTGTCCGCCGCCGTGTATTTGTGGAGTTAATTTTAATTTCGCTTTCGCGGAAAGATACAAAGCACCTACACCTTTTGGTCCGTAAAATTTATGTGCCGAAAGAGCCAAAAGATCAATCCCCGATTTTTGCACATCAATAGCCATTTTTCCAACAGCCTGAGTAGCATCACACATAAAAAGAGCATTTTTCGAATGAACTATTGCTGATATTCTATCAATATCCTGAATCACACCAATTTCATTATTCACCATCATCACAATAACCATTAAGGTTTGATCAGTAATAGAATCGTTTAAAAGCTGAAGATCTAAAATACCATCAGAATCCACTGGTAAATAAGAAACCTCAAAACCACTACTTTCCATAAATTGAAAGGTATCCAGAACAGCTTTATGCTCTGTACGAACCGTTACAATATGTTTTTTGCTTTGATTTGCGAGTCCTTTTATAGCCAGGTTGATTGATTCTGTTGCGCCCGACGTAAAAATGATTTCTTCCGGAGTTGCCCCAATCAGGTTTGCAACTTGCCACGAAGCATTTTCGACAGCTTCATTTACGGTTAATCCTGCTAAATGACCGCTACTGGCATTTGCATACGAATGGGTAAAATAAGGAAGCATGGCATTAAATACACGTTCATCAAGTTGGGTAGTAGCGTTATTATCGAGGTAAATGGTTTGCTGTAGGGACATTTTTTAATTCTTAATAAAGTAAAAATACAATTTAGTAATTTAAATCTAATTTTTTTAATGATTCTAAATTGTATTTAAAATGGTGTTTATGTGAATTTTGTAATTTTTTGTCGCATAGGATTCTTAAATTTGTTAGGAGTAACATTAGATTTTACTAATTTAAAAACAGTATGCATGGCTGCCAAAAGAACAATTAAAAACAAAGCAGTAGAAGAAGAATCGAGTTCTTCACGTCGTGATTTTATAAAAAAATCCGGATTATTTACTGCACTTGCTTTGACACCGCCTTCATTGGTGATGGCTTCTGATAATAAATGGGATGAAAAAATCGCAGAATATTTAGAGACTGTTCCGTTATCGCTTGAAGTAAACGGCGTAAAGCACAATCTAAATGTAGAGCCCAGAACCACGCTGCTTGATTTATTAAGAGAACAATTGTTACTTACCGGAACCAAAAAAGGTTGCGATCATGGGCAATGTGGCGCTTGTACCGTTCATGTAAACGGCACCAGAATACTATCTTGCCTGTCATTGGCATCCATGCAGCAAAACGCCCAGGTAACCACTATCGAAGGACTTTCAAAAGGGAAAAAACTACATCCCATGCAGGAAGCTTTCATTAAAAATGATGGTTTTCAATGTGGCTATTGTACCCCCGGACAAATTATGTCAGGTATAGCCTGTATCAAAGAAGGTCATGCCAACAGCAGAGAGGAAATTAGGGAATATATGAGCGGCAATATTTGCAGATGCGGCGCTTACCATAATATTGTCGATGCTATTACAGAAGTTAAGGAAGGAGGGAAGCTGGTATGAAAAACTTTCAGATCATAAGAGCATTATCATCAAAATCAGCAGTAACTACTATTGCCAAAGAAAACTCGGCCATGTTTATTGCCGGAGGAACCAATCT
>Ga0247815_10000897_pt1 | contig 22993 bp, 24 predicted proteins | sample UWRJL194509B1_FD_181014 | JGI IMG/M metagenome (GOLD analysis project Ga0247815, IMG submission 181014) | Plant litter microbial communities from Arlington Agricultural Research Station in Wisconsin, United States - UWRJ-L194-509B-1 | ecosystem: Environmental > Terrestrial > Plant litter >...
CGACCACACGGTTGAGAATGCATTCGACGTTGCCCTTCACGGTACGTACAGTATAATTGGGCGCAAATTCCACCTAAATTCTCACACGACTTTAAAGACGTCGCTGGTGTGGTTCACATCGCCGTGGACAGCAACTTTGAGAACTTGATCAAGACCGACACGGACGTCACGCTCAAAGCAGCGGCAGATTCTGTCCTCATCCTCATGAAAGCAGCGGCACGGACCACCTCGGTCAAGTCCTTCGTTCTCACATCTACATGCGGAGCGAGCTTTGTATCCGAATATGGCAAGGATGTGAACTCATCGTTGGACGACTTCACGGATCACTTCATTCCGCTCGCTCGCGCAACCCCGGTCGACTCTCCGGCGAGAGGTGTCGTAGTCTGTGAGTGGCTTTGAGCACACCAGATCTGGATACAAGGCTAACTATCAAACAGACCGTGCTGCCAAGGTTCATGGCGAGCTTGAGGCGTGGCGCTACTGGAAAGAGACCAAGGTGTGTGCCAAATCACCAATGCTAAAATCTGAAACTCAACTACTTCCGACAGCCTTCCTACGCGTTCAACACCGCGCTGCCATTCACGGTCCTGGGTCCAGTCTTCAACCCTGCACCGGGGACCTACTCAACACACTCATGGACAAACGATGTCTTCCTCGGCAAGAGCACCTTCATCGTGGAGGCGTTCATGAACCCGGCCGAATTCGTTATCGACTCGCGCGATTCGGCGGCCATTCATGTTGCCGCGCTACTCTCGAATGAGACGAACGGAGAACGTCTCTGGGCGGCCGGCCATCGTTACACTGCGAACGACTTGCTCAAGATCTGGCGCGAGGCGTTCCCCGACCGCAAGATCTTGCCCGACTTCGAGTTTCCACAAGCGCCGACAATCGTGCTTGACAAGAGCAAGAGCACGCAGTTGCTACGGGAATTCGAGGGACGCGACTGGTACCCGTTGAAGGAAACGGCTCTGGCGAATGTATCGAACGTACTTTAGAGGTAGCGCACTGAAATCAGCATAATTCAACCCAGGTCTTCTTTAGAGTGGACGAAAGCAACCACGCTTGAAGTAGGCCTTGAGCAAGAGGTTGGATATCAGTAAGAACTGTGACCCTTGAATGAAGCTGTGTGATCTGATGAGGTTCGGAGGGATATCTAACTACTGGGAACTGGAAGGATCGCCTTGAGTGACACAGCAGAAGGCTAGGTTCTGCACATACCTGGTTGGTTTGCGCTGCGACTTTGCCGACGGTCGGCTACTATTGTGCCACTTACAGCACACACAACTAAAGTGGACCTGCTTGGAGAACACCCTGTCTGAGATTGACAGCAATGTTGATCCTGGAGTATCGTTGTGAGAATGTATTGAGATCAGCATATTCCCACTTACTGAGAGATGTAGCGAGCTAGCCAAAACCAAACGATGGCGAGGTATGCTCTGCTCAATAGGCTAGGTACACCTTCCTCCCGTAGTTCAACGCAATCCACCGTACGAGCCGCAATACTCCGCGTTCTTTGCGTCAGATTGCTCCGCTTTGTCGGTCTTCTCAGGATCCTCAGGATCTTCAGTAGTCGGTACAAGTGCTTTCTGGGGGTATTAGTGCGCTGCCAAGAGGCAGCGAGCTAGCACAAGACATGTCATCCTGTACTAGACCGGACCAGTTTCCTGATGGTTTTCAGCGTGACCTCGTTTCCGATGCGTTCGTTGGTAGGCTTTAATCACGGCCTTGCGGCTGAGCCACGCTAGTATCGCTGCAGGTAGAGTTCACATGATGAGCGATCTCTGCCCACTCTCGGATCCGTATCGGGTTGGCTAGTCACGATCTGGTAAAGGCTTGTCTCGAGACCGCAACGGCCGACGCTCGGCGGGTACCCAAGGTTCAGGGCTCAGGACTGCTAGAGACGAAAATAATCCGAGACGCGAACTCCGCGGAGTCCCGTTCACACAAATGGCAGTCTCAGTTCATGCACTTATATTGAACGCAAATAAGCACAGGGATGATGTACAACCGACGTTCGACGCCTGCCATTTATAAGCAAGGACGGAGCAAAGGACTCTCAAGACCAAGCTACCAAGCCGCCAGATAATTCGTCAACCTACGCTTTGATCGCTCGCCTCCATTGACCATGGTCTCCTTCAAGTTTCTCATCGCTAATGCTCTCACCACAGCTACAGCTGTGGCGACCCCACTCGTGTTGCGCTCGGTCCCTCAGATTAATATTGACCTGACCACAGTGCGCGCCACTGTATTCCCTTCTACAACTGGCCACTCACAATCTCCGCTTTCCCAGATTGCCTTGCAGATTCGGCGGATCTGCTTCACATCTATTATTGCTGCCCGCGGTCCCGGCCTCAACTACCTCTCCTACGACATCGTTTATGCTATCCTAGCTACCAGCATCGCCGCAAAGAATGCCACGACCGACACCACCAACACCGCCGCGTTCACCGAGGCACAATGCACGCGGCTCTTGAATGCTACCGATGCCGGCGTCCCGGGTGCCCTCAAGGTCGCTCTTCCGTACCTTGCCGCTGCAGATAGCAAACTTTTGGAGAGCGGGTGCTGGAACGATTCAAAAGCCGCGCTCGCACTGGTCAAGACCAATTTGCACGTGCGTTCAGTGCCGTTGAACGATTAAATACCACCTAATCGGGAAATCATCTCAGAATTTTATTGGAAACCTCAGTGACAAGTGTCCTACATCTGCTGGCAAAAATAGGGCGACGGCGATTCAAACCATTACCGACAACATGATGGAAAACGCGCTCAGAATCATTCCTCTGGTTGAGTGGAACGTTCGGCAACCCGGTGATGATCTTCTGAGCTTGTGTGAGGTTGGACCTGCTGCAAAGTTGGGTATTCGGGTTTGAAACCGTGTACGCTGTCTACAGTGCTCTTTCGCAACAATCCTGAGCTGGAAAAGTGTCCTACTCGTCGTCAGCGACACAACAAGGCGGACTGCTCATTCCGTCCTGCAACACAGTAGGTTCTGGTTGATTCCCCTTTTACATGCTTCAGGAAGGAATCATCGAGGATAAGCTAAGAGAAATGATGAAAGTATCTACTCGCTTTCCACGTCGGGAAGGAGTGAAGCAGCAAGGCTGTAATATATCTCAGACATGGATACTGGCTGAAATTTTCATCAGTCGCACATGTACGCTGAAGCTGGTGAGGAACTAATAAGAAGCTTTACTCGAAACACGTGTCAGTCTTTATCGACCCCAGACTCATGCAGTGAAAGCTGCAGCACGGAAACGGGTGCATACGCGGGGACGGACTTCAGCATGTCGAAGGTATGTGAAGGCAGAGCTGATTCAGCTGATTTAAAAGCTCCTTGCGTACATTCCATCACATGTATACTCAGGTTGCACTCATTCTTGGTGCACTAATCTCCAAGCGGAGGCGTATCACCGAGCAAACTCGCGGTCTGTGCTGCATTGTGACCGGCACCGCGGACATCTGCCTCCCTGACGATCTGATCGAGCTCCTTGATTTCAGCTGCTGAAAGCTCAATCTGCCCTGCTCTGAAGTTCTCCTCGAGGTTTGCCGCACGACGCGTTCCGGGGATTGGGAAGATGTCGTTGCCTTGAGCGAGCAGCCAGGCGAGCGCCAGTTGGCTGGCGGTCGCAGAGTACCTCTTGCCAACCTTGGAAAACGCATCCACAATTTCGAGATTGTGATGAAAGTTCTCCGGCTGGAAACGCGGTAGCGTGCGCCGAATCTCGTTGGGACCAAGATCCTCCGGCGAACGAATTTTGCCACTAAGCAGGCCGCTGTTGAGTGGCGAGTATGCAACAAGCGCGATGCCGAGCTCGCGGCCCACAGCAAGCAGGGGCGTATCTGCGTGCTCAATGGCGAGCTCGAAGGCCGAGTACTGGAGCTGATGTGCGGCTACTGGATGGACTGCATGTGCGCGACGCAGAGTCGCCGGGCTCGCCTCGGACAGACCGATATGTTTAATCTTCCCCTCGTTCTTGAGTTGCACGAGCGCGCGCATGGTGATCTCGATTGGTGTCTTAGGATCAATACGATGCGCGTAGTAAAGGTCGATGTAGTCGACCCCAAGGCGCTTCAACGAAGCATTGCAGGCGTCGATGACGCTGTGATGCAAATGATCAGTCTCTTGATCTAATTCAGCAGGAGTACTACGCACTATTCATGGTCACCGCGGATGGTGAAGCCAGTCTCACCCATGATGGCGCCAAACTTGGTTGCGAGGAAGACCTTTTCGCGGGCACCAGGGCGTGCCTTGAAATAGCGTCCGAGGAGTGCTTCGTTACCACCGTAAAAGTCGCTGTGAACGATTGAGTCTACCTTTGCAATCGACGTGCATGATGAAACGAACCTCGAATCCCAATGGGTGGCACCAAGCTCAATGGCATAGTCGAGCAGTGCGAATGCTGCTTCATCAGACAACTGCTCGCCATACGCAACACTCAGACCCTAAGATTGAAATGTTCAGAGGCTGGGTCGATCACGTTCAATCGATCGACTCACCATGAGGCCAAAGCCAATAGGAGGGACGAGGGGACCATCCTTGCCGAGTGCGCGTGTTGCCATTGTGGAAGGACGGTTGGGGGTGATTGTGATGGAAAGAGATAGCTTAATCACGCTTTATTTTATAGAATTTAGTCGCTTTATCAAATATTCGAAGCGGGCGGCGAGAATTTGTCTTGACCGGTCTGACCTAATGATGCTGACGCGGAGTAATTCAGATGAGTCTTTGTCAGCGATGTCATCGCCCGAAGAACTTGAAAGAATGTGGGGCGGCCGCCGAGGCACAAATTACTAACGCGGTTGTTGAGCTCTTGGGCGTATGTTTGAATTGCGAGTGCTAGGAGTCGGTAGTTCGTTCCGCTCTCGGTGTTTCACACGCGATTGTCTGACCACGGAACCCGGGATGTCAAAACAATCATCACCCTTCATGATTGAGACAGTTCTACTCTACACACTTATGTAAAAGTTGATAGGAAATGTCCGAAATAATGTCCAAGGTAAGATACTGGCAAATTGATGTTGTCTCGAAGGCCTTCAGACCTGTCCTACCGCCGTGAGTTCCGTCCTCGATGACGTGTGGCTCATTGATTTGAGAGCCATCTCGCTGTACTGAGCGGGCTCGATGCGGTCTTTGTTGTACACGAGACGACCGGGGTGCAGGACGTTGAGCGTGAACATCGCTGCGACAATCGGGACACCATCGAGGAAGTCTGCACAGGCCAAAAGTCAGACGCGGTAACACATTCGGAGGCAGGAGCTGAACTGACTGAACAAAGCCTGGTTTGTGATAATGGAGCCATTCCATCCATCGGTGAGCTCAATGGTTCGGTAGATTGTGCTGTTAAGTGTTTCGTAAGTGACTGCCGGGGTCTCGTTTTGCACTTTCGTGCGACGCACCGAATGAACAGAAGAACTGCACTGATGACGAGACCCAGGATCATAGTCCTGACCTTGGCATCAACCTCGCGGCGTGTGTTGATATTTGTTTCGCGCACAGGCGCATCGCGTGCCAAGCGGATGAGGAACTCAGCGGCGAGGAAGGTATAGATGACGAGCGCGGCGAACTGGAGACCGATACCCCCAAGCATGACCTGAGCTCCCTGTTCTGCACCTTCAAGCGTGTCCGCCATCGATGCCATAGCACCACCAACGGCTTGGACGACGAGTGCGATGAAGTCGGCGGTGAGGAAGACGATCGAGTCTGAAGGGTGCGTCAGTAAAAATGGCACGTTGAGCTGCAGTTGAGACATACACCACTTTGCCGGAAGACGGCTGTACTGGGGTCCAGCGAGCGCAATGATGCGGCCCAGGATAATAAAGTTGGCGGCAATGAGGAATGTAGGAGCGATGCTAAGGTGATAGTGTCAGACACGGGATGATTAGCATAAATCTATAGACTAACATGGTCGTCGAAATCCTGCAATAGAGTTAGCAACCGCTTCACTCAATAGACGTATCCAACGTACTGCATAATGAAAGCATCATCGGCCAAAGGGTCTATCGCAGACCACAGCCGCGCAGACCAGCCAAACAGCTCCGTGATACCACACAGAACCGCTGTCCACAACAGCCAATGAGTGCGGTGGACGAACGCCTGAGTGATGTGAAGGACTAAGTCGAAGGTAAGATTTCAAGTGGTGCGAATGGAGACTGGAGAACTCACGGGTGCTTGTTCCAAAGAGCGCGATGAACGCAATGCACGCTGGCTTGGACACGTAGTAGCCGTAGGAGGTGTCCTCGGGCAGCGGGTATGGTTGCGTCGCTGTGTGAGAGGCGTCAGTAAACACTGCAGCAATACCCAGAATCCGATATGGACTGACACATTGAAGCTGAGATTAGATGGTTTGTGGTTAAGAGAATACAAAAGGCGTGAAAGGAAAGAAGAATGGGAATGTGAGAAATCAGCCTTGAGCCGACTCACCTCTATATACAATTCCCTTCCCAACCTCTTCCAAAGATCACCACGGGTAGTTATCGCACAGTGCGCAGCGTGTCACGCCTTGAGAGATCGACGGAGGGGGCAGTGCCATTTGAAATCCGGCCAATCCGCGGGGTTGGGTCATCACGATGCCGTCAGCCAAATTCCACCGTGGGACCAACGGATCGGCCCTGTGCTTCAGAACACGGCTCAGCGTGCATTTGGCTCCGCGCGTTAGCACAGCGCCACCAGCACCGGATTTGTAAAGTACCACCGCAGTTCCACTAGTCAGCAGGAGCAACGCCCGTGGGATAGCGGAAGCAACACAGCTTGGCGCTTTGAATACTGCGCAGCCAAGACTTGTATGGTCTGAAACAGTGCCAAAAGGTTGAGTATGGGAAAATGAGAGGTTGGGCTCAAAGAAGGAACAACAGCAGATGTGACGGAATGCGGTAAACGTTCGCATCATGGACTTCGACGGCGTCGCACGCAAAAGTGTGGGCATCGATAATCTTACTGTTGAATAGTGCGCAAACTTCTCCGGATACGACGGCAGCCCAGGCGCAACATTGGAGCGAATGAAAGAGGGAGTAGGTGGCGGAACAATGGCGCGTCCATGAGGGGATGTTCCCATTCGCCAACCACGAACGGGGACCTAGTAGGTCTGAAAGCCTTCAGAATGCACTCTAGGATGCTGCTAGAGATGTCTGAGCAGCCTGAGCAAGCCTGAGCACCGCGAGGGCCGTCCCCGAGGAGCTGGTCTTGTCGCGCAACGATGACGGATGCTGAACACGATGCAGCCCCGCTTGCGCACACAATTCACTTAGCCGCTCGTACAATTCGTGTCAATCGGTGCACACCATGGAGTTTGTGGTGTTAGCACCTCCGGACGGTTTTCGCTCCAACAGATACAGAGCATGATAGGGTGACTGGCGCAGGCCACACGGTTGCCCCACGTTCTAGCCTTCCACTATCTCAGAAGCAAGCACCGACGGCGAGCGTGCGGTACTAGCTCGCCTCATGTACGATTTAACGGCATGCGCCAAACCCTGACCTCGGTCAGTGTCGTCGCCGATCATACAGCAGGACCGTGCAAGGCGTCTGGCCACCGCGCAATCTCAACCGCAGAGAATCTGACCCGCGAACACGAGCCGGCATAGCAGTACCAAAAGGCAGAAGGAAGAGCCAGAGTCGGGCGTGGAGGAACGGCGGCTCGGAGCGCAGGCAAATGAAAACAAACAGTGCAAGGATCGGCAGACGTTCGGTTCTGCGTCCTGAATTGCCATGGACTGATGCTCCACCAAGGCACGAGCTCCCTAAGTAGAAGAGTATCGTTTCATGCTGGCACAATCCGCACCCCGGTGACTCCGTGTCCTGTTGCCTCTCTGCACGCACGGGGCTTCGGTGATGATACTCGCCAGCGGCTGGCCAGTGCCACACATCTCAAGCCATACCTGTAATGAACCGGCGATAGTAGCATGAGACGCGCGACACATTATCCGCACGCCGATGCATACTGTGAAGGAGCATGCAGGGAGTTCCTGGTTGACGTGACTGACAACACGGTGCGACGAGTCACAGAGCGTCTTCCGGGCTAGCCAGGCCGTTGACAACACTGTGGCGCATTGTGGTGGCTTTTACAACATGTCGATGTCGCCCCGCTCTCGCCCCGATTTTGTCAGTTGCAACCAACTCGACCCGAATTGGGCAGATTGCGCCACGAGGTATCGTCGTGTTCAAGGGACCACCGTGCCTTTCAGCAAAGGCTCTGCGCTCGCCGGATATGCGACGGAGATAGCTACTCCCCGGCATTGCAGCTGGCCGACGACGTTGTCGGTCTGGCCGGTTGTATAAATTCGTAGCCGAAATGGCCAGCTTTCCCCATCGCCCCAATGGCGCCACACTTCATAACGACTCTGCCGGCTGGAGGTGTGTCGCTTTTCTTAGACGTCACGTTCGATGTCCACTGACCCAGAGCAGCCTACCCTGGCCAACCGTCTCATTCGGTGTCGCATGAGACACTGTATCACTACTATGTCTCCAAGAGCGCATGTATAGCGTTCATTGTCTGCTTCAGTCTCAGCACGAGTAAGTCGCGTCAATTCTCAGCTCTCTCTCCGTGCATAATCTAACCTCGCATACAATCCAGTTCTTCATGTAGCACAAGCCGCCATTCACCGCGGCACACGCTGGATGTTGTGGACAACCGTACTGTGCGGTGTGGGCGAGATTATCGGGTGGTCCGGTCGCCTATGGTCCGCACTTGACCCTGCAGCCGGTGACGCTTATCTCATGCAGTAAGTGTCTTCTCGTTTGCTGGCGCCATCCGCTGATTCTCTTCCAGAATTACGACGACGATGTAAGTTTGCCCTCGAGTTCCGAGTCACTCTTGTGACGCCACTGACCCAAAAACGCCTCAGTATTGCTCCTACCTTCCTCGTGGCTGCCAGCTTTATAATTCTCGGCCGTATTGTCACTCTTGTTGGACCTCACTATAGCCGACTGCCTCCTTCGATGTGTAAGTCATTTCCTTCCGCCACTCGGCAACAACTGATGCATTGATGTCATGCCACAGACTGTCAGATCTTCCTGACAGTGGACCTGCTTGCTCTAGTTATTCAAACCATCGGAGGCGTTGGAGCTTCTCTCGCGGAAGGTAGTGCTGGCAGAGACCAAGGAGCGAAGGTCATGCTTGGTGGTATCGGCTTGCAGCTCAGTGTGATGATCATCTACGCGGTGCTTGCCACGGAGTTCCTACTTCGCGCTCGCCTGGACCGCCCGCTACGAAAGGCGAACCCACTTTGCCGCTATGAAGTGGATCACAAGATTGAGATGATGATCTTTGGCTTTGGACTTGGTGCCATCTTCCTTTTAACTCGGTGAGTTCAATCTTACAGGCATACAATCGCAACGTTTTAAATCGAGACGTAGCGCGATCTACCGCACTATCGAGCTTACAGGTGGCTGGCACGACAAAATAATCGCCCATCAAACACTCTTCAACTGGCTTGATGGGATACTCATGATTGTCAGCATGGTCGCCTTGAACCTTCTGCATCCCGGCAGGTTGGTGTACAACACGGATAGAGTCGAGCCCGAGGCGAACCAGCTGTCTACGAAGCTCAGCGGCCTTTCGCCTGAGTCACCCATCGTCGCTCCGAGCAAGATATATCGCAGCTCCGGAGTCCCCACTCATGTATCATTTCCCTTGGGACATTGAGACGGACACGCATTCACTGTATTCTATGTATTTCTCAGCTGTGATCAATTGTCAAGATTGTAAACCGTTTCAGTCGCACGCCTGGTTGGATACCGCGCCACAAAGTTCTTCAAAAAGGTAATCATTCAACTTTGGAAGCCAACCTACACACAGGTCGGCTGGAATACAAGATGGCAAGATGGCAAGACGGTAGGACTGGCGGTCCGTTTTCGCTGAAGAGCATGGGTCGTGGTCACATCGCCAACTCCGGAGAGCCGGGAACGTGAAGGGCAATAGTCAGCAGCTTGTGCATTTCAACTCCCCCCGCGAGACACGCATTGCCGAATGCTTCTAGGTCGAGCCGGCGGGGGTCAGCGACCGCCATGACGCGGCTCAAATCAGCACGGCGCTTCTTGTGCGTTGCGCTCCAGTGCCTTTTCTGACACTCGTTCGAGCAGTAGTAGAGGACATTGCAACGGCTGCACTGCTGAAGCTCGCACGACGAGATCCCCGACGATGGTGTTGGCTTCACGCACGCTGGGCCTGCGCAGCGCGGACGGCGGTAGTAGCCCACGACGCGGTCCCAGACGGGTTTGAAGACGTTGAAGTCCGTTGTCATGCGCTCCATTAGTGCCGTGACGACAAACGGATCGGTGATGTCCCAGGACGTGCGATCCGACTCGGGATCGCCCCGCTGAGGATGCTCGATGCGACCCTCAATCACCGGGAGAGATGTGAGCGCACTTGTCGGTAGCGCTCCGGCGCATCGCTTCACAATGTGGATCGCGTTGAGGAGCTGGGACTTGTACCCGATAATTAACTCGGCGAAGTTGTTTATCTGAACAACCGCGAAAAGAAGCTGGACGAGATTGTCAAGCTTCATCCCGTTATCGTGGACTGTCTCGCTGTCAGCGACGCCAGAATTCGACGCTTGACCGGGATACAGAAGCTCGTTGCTAGCAGCCTTAAGGCTAGCGACAATTGAGGACATAAACTGGTCCTTGAGTGGTACCAGATGTGGCGCTATCTCGTTTGGGCACACGTGGAAGAAGTACTGCACGAAGAACGCGATGATGGGGTCGTTCAGTCGGGTACAGAAATGAACGAGGGCTTGCGCGGAGACTTCCGGACCACGAGGGAGAAGTTGGCTAAGATTTTGAGGCCATATTGGGCCGTCTCCTGTTGGTTGAACCGCCTTGTCAAAGAGCCCCTGACCCACTTTGCCGGGATACACCAGCATATCGAGGACAAGCTCCACCCAGATCAGTAATGTCATCTCGACGAGATGAAAAAGTTCAGTGGTGGGAACTGGAAATCTGGAGTGATGATCAACTGTAGGTGGGTCTTCGGAGGCGAGCGGGCAGTGCGCCACTGCGTAGTCATGTAGTTGTGTGGCGACCCCAAGTAGAGCATGTTGCGGGCGAGGCTGAGTGACAAACGCCATCGCCTCTAGAAAGAAGCGCGAGCCGACGGTTCGGAGATGAGTCCTCCAGCCTGATGCGCCGTCGAAGCTCGTGTCGCTCATGCGCTTGATGAGGCTGTAGCCCTTTAGGAGGCAGCCACCAGAGCAGAGACAAAGTCCATCATCCGCAAAGGCTCCGTCGGCCGAGTACACGCCGCGCTGAAGATATGCGTCGAGCCAAGAAAGCTCTTCAGCGGTAAGCCCAAAGGCAGCGGGCATGATGAGGGCGAATATGGAGAGAGCAAGCTGCGGCGACAGCCGTGACAGCGATCCGCGCACACGAAATAGTGTTTGTTTCCATGCCGGTAGCTCTGAGGTTTCAATCAGCGCAATAGGTGGACTGTGGCTACATCTGGAGAATATCTTTAGTTGTCTCCGGGTGCGATGTACCTCGATGGAGAGTACAAAACATGGGCAACGTGATATAAGTCACGGTCTGTCTACCTGGCGATGATCTGGTAGCATCTGAGGGCACAACCATGAATCAGGCACATTACTACTACGGTAAACGCTGAAATGATTGGAGTGTATTTCGTCAGACATTCAACGATAGCCGCGTCGGCACTTCTCTGCTATACTGCTCGTTCGTGTAACTTGTGGCGACGGCCCACGCAAGCCAGTCTCCGTATTCCTCTCAGAATTACTGATGAATGTGATATGCTGAGGCCACGCGCACTTCAATATCCAGACTGCTGGGCGACATGGCGCGCTTGACAGAAATGATAGCGGCATGAGGGATGCATGATCGTCTCGACATCTGAATCTTGCGTAATGATGACATTTGGCAGAGTTCGTAAGACGTATGGAGTACATTGAGAAAGCGCTGGCTTGACGCAGAAGAATAGTTATACAGAAACACGAGTTCGGAACAACATCAAACCATGATCGGAGCGTCGAGCGATGCCTTGGACAAAGAATCACCGGACTTCATGGGCAGCGGGTTCACCTCGGTTTCGACATGACCGTTGTTGTGCAGCAACAACCAACCTGGATGCACGATATTTAACGTGAGCATAGCGATGGCCATGGGCATCCCATCGAGCCAATTGAACAGGGTTTGATTAGCTAGTCCGGGCTCGCTTGGACCGTCCGTTACGGAACGCAAACCCACTTTGCCACTATGACGTGGACCGCAGGAGCAGAATAATGATACTTGGCATTTTTGTCAGCACTGTCTTCCTCTTCATTCGGTGAGCCGATCCTTGCAGTACCATTCACTGTCAGATTCCTGAATTCAGGAGAAGCATGATGTACCGCACTCTCGAGCTCATGAATAGCTGGAATGGCCAGATAATCGATTAGGAACTCAGTCACAAGGATCACGCAGATGATCATCACACCGAGCTGCAAGTCAATGCCACTAAGCATGACCTTCGTTCCTTGGTCTCTGCTGGCAACGTCTTTGGCAAGAGAGGCTCCGACGCCTCCAATAGCTTGAATGATGAGAGCAAGCAAGTCCGCTGTCAGGAAGATCTGACAGTCTGTGACAGGACGTTATGTGATGCACAGCCGCAAAAAGAGATGACGGACACATTGAATGAAGAAAGTCGACTATTATGAAGGCCAACCAAAGAGACGAGGCGGCTGAGAATGATGAAGCTGGCAGCTACGAGGAAGGTAGGAGCAATGCTGCGGTGTTCGCGTGTCAGTGGGCGTCGTCGCAACGGCCTGACCGGCAAACATACAGCGTCGTCGTAACTCTGAGAGGACATTAGAGGATACCTCCAGCGGACGTTAAGACACTTGCTGCATGAGATAAGCGTCGCCGGCCGCAGGGTCAAGTGCAGACCATAGGCGACCAGACCACCCGATTATCTCGCCCACACCGCACAGCACGGTTGTCCACAACATCCAGCGGGCACCGCGGTGAATTGCGGCTTGCCCTACATGAAGAACTGGATTGCGTGCGAGATGAGACTAGACACGGAGAGAAGGTCGAGGGTTGATACGACTTACTCGTACTGAGACTGAAGCAGACAATGAACGCTATGCAAGCGCCCTTGGAGACATAGTAGTGATACGGTGTCTCATGCGGCAGTGGGTAGAACGGGGCACAGTAAGCTGCTCGGAGTCATTGGATGCTAAACAGGATGCCTGGGAAGACAACACACCACCAGGAGGATGCGGAGTCATGAAATGTGGCGGCATCGGAAAGCAGCAGAAAAGTCGTAAAAGAAAATACAAATACAATACGTAGCCACTGCGACTGCGACTTTATACATCCACTCGGACTGACACCTGTCGCATGTCGAAGGTCACTGGTTGCAGGCAGGTGGTAGTTGTCAACAAATGTTCAATTGTAAATTCGATAGACGCCTTTCCCTGCCGAGTGACACTCGATATGTCAAGACGGGCTGCAATCTGTCCAAGCTCAGAAAACGCCATCACAAGACGGAACACGGCCACCGCAACTCGCTGTTAAGTGTGGGCAGACTAGCCCGTCAGTGACAGTCGATGCTTGATAGCTTGAATGTCACCAGCGAGCATCAACCAGAGACCCCTTTGCGAAACCTCACAGTATTAAATGGCCTGTAGTAATCTGATGCGCCCACTATCTCGGCGTACATCTAAGCTCAACGTAACTAGAGATAACTGCGTGGTTCAGGCGTTGGTTAAGCAATTGATGTGCAGGGACACAGCAACACAAGCAGCTAGAACAGAGGCTGAGAGCGATTCAAGCTCCGATTTATCTCAGCTCTAAATGGGGTAGGAGGTGTCGATAAACTGAGTTGTTGCAGCGTTTCTAGCCTGTCAGTGCTTGCTGCCCCAGCACGCGCAGCATGTCTTTCACCTGCACCCCGTTTACACAAATGCTTCCGGCCTAAGCCGTTGTGGGTCCAAACTTATCTTGCTGTTCGGCAACAAACAACGAACCTCAGCATCCGAGTTACTGGCTGTTTCAAGCTGCTGAAGTAGGAATTACTGAGCTTCTGAAATGGGCTATCTATGAGCACGGGATGTGCTTCCAGAGCTGTTCTAGTGATTAAGACGTTTAGAAACCTGTATGCTCATAGATTGAATTCGTACGTGGCGGCTGATACAATCATGAGGGCTTTCTCTCGCAAGTTCCACAGTTTATGCAACTATAATGAGCAGCACGAGCCCTGTGAGATTCCGAATATCTCGACGTGAGCTGGACGTACGATTGGCCCTTGGCTGACTATTGCTTGTTTGCTGATCTCGACTCTCTGGATCAAATCAGGAGTCATCTTCGATTGCCAGCGCAATCGTGCCATGCGCTGTCTGTCATGTCGAGCATGCAAGACGGTGCTGCGAGGAAATTTCCGCATCGTATCGTCTCTTTTGATCTAGATTCAGTATCTTGTTCTGACAGAAGTCCACTTCGCGCCGTGCCTTAGGGCAATTACAGGCAGTTTTCATCATGGCGTTGACGTCGGTTAAAGTAATGTATTGGGTGGTCTTGAATTATGGTGACCAAGTCTGTTTGACTATAGCACATCTACAGTACCTGAGCAAAGAATCATTTGGCAATTGGATGGCACTCGGACTTTGAGCAGTCACTAAGCGACACTCGATCAAAGGTTCACCAGGTCTAATCAGCACTGAGCAAGTTAGGTCTCCGCCGGCGTCGACTGGCCTGGTTGAACCATGAGTCAGCGGCCGGTGCCGCAGTCGAGTGGAATTATTATGTAATGAAACTTGGTGCCGAATCCGCAGCTGAGATATTGGCCGGGTCCGAGATGACTTGCCGACGAAACCCGGTACCAATTGTAAAACTTCTTCCGCATCCTCTTCCTCCTTGTCCTTGAACTTTCAAACATGGCTACACCTGCTTTTCGACCATCCACTTTCAAAGCTGCAGCCCCGACGCATAAGGCGCTTCGTCAAGAACTTCGTGCTTGTGATAATTGTCGGAAGAAGAAGCGTACGATCGGATCGTATCAGTGTTTGTGGCGTCGCTGACCAGCCATCATCGAACGTGTGTAGTCCGTTGTAAGCTGTGTATCAAAACGGGCGTGAAATCTGCTTTTAAGCATAATATCGCGTCTTAGGTGATGGACCAGCGCAGACGAGCCATGTGTGCACCCTCTGTGCCAAAGGAGGGCGCGACTGCACCTACGTCGAGCAAAGCATAACACGACACGCTCCCCTCAAAGCGTACGCATCCGGCATCTTCCCAGAAACAAGGTCTAATTTCCCGTTCTTTGCAGGTATATCCAAATTTTGGAGTCGCGGATTACGCGTACAGAGATGTTGCTGGAGCAAGTCAGTGCTTTGCATTGAATCTCGCCCAATTGCATAAATTATGTTGGATCGGCTGACCCGTCGCAGCTCTTTCCTCAGCTAGATCTCAAGAACTGCGACCTGAACGACGATCAAATTGCTCAGATCAGGTCTCAAGCGCCAGCGTCCTCCTCATCCCGACTGCAGCATGTCGCGGTTATCCCCCATTCGCCCGTGCTAGCCACACTCCCGACACCGCCTGACGCAGTCCATTTTGTTCGACTGCCGTCTGTTTCAGAAGATGATCTTCCACCAAGTGACGATGAACGGGAGTTCGGTCCGCTCACAGACCCGCCGAAAGAACAGCTCATGCAGAAGATATACATGGGCAAAAGTTCATTCATTGGGCTCGTCAGCGACGCAATTGACATAAAAGCGGGACGTACTGGACCGCATCTCTTCACCGGGTCCGACACCAGCTGGCAAAGGCCAATTTACTGGTCCATTCCTCCGGTAATGCAACCCTCAATCATTCCGACACTGCATCTCACCAGGCTCACAGTATGAAACTCGCATCGTGCATGATGAACTTCATGTTGCCCCGTGGAACGTCGAACTTCCACCACCCGATCTCTTACAGAACTTGATCGATGCTTACTTTCGCGACGTCAACACATACATTCCGCTGCTTCATCGTGCTTTATTTGAGCGCCAGCTTGCCACGGGCCTGCACGAAGCAGATCCGCAGTTTCTCGTCATTGTGCTTCTCGTCTGTGCCATCGCGAGTCGCTCTATCTTTGATCCTCGCGTTCTCGCAGAGCCGGGTCAGCTGCGAAGTGCGGGTTGGAGATACTATGAGATGGTGGCTCCATTAAACCGGGTTCAGATAATGGAGAAAAGTCAACTCTTTGACTTGCAGGCAAAAGTGGCGAGTAACTCAGGGTTTATTCCTACGCCCGCAACGCTTATTGATAACCGTTTATCCAGTTGATAATATTATTCCTCTGGGGTAGTTCGACACCCACTGCGGGTTGGCTCACTCTGGGAAACGCCATTGGGATGGCAATATCAATCGGTGCTCATCGAAAGAAGCTCTACCGAGACAGGCCCAACCTCGTGGACGAACTGTGGAAACGTACCTTCTGGTGAGCAGTTTTACCTAGCCAGAATACATCAAGACTGAGCCCGCTCAGGACGATCGTCATTATCGATCGTGGATTCAGCGCCGGCTTTGGCCGCCCTTGTGGAATACAGGACGAATCGTATGCGTTCTATCTGAGTGACAGCTGCAGGATTTCATTCTCACATTTTTGCCAGCTACGATCTCGATATACCACTCGAGGTGGATGATGTCTGCTGGGATATCAACGACCCTTCGAATCACTATCCTCTTAAGCACGAACAGCCTGCGAACAAGCCTTCGATTATGGTATACTTCACGCAATCACTCAAGCTATCCCAGATCATTGGGTTTGCGATGCGTACAATCGTAAGTCCCGACCCCGCTACCGATCTCATCGCTTAAAGCCTATTCACAGTACGCTCTCAACCCTGTCACGACGTTGCCCCGTGAGTGATGCCTGTCAGAGCACCAATATAATTTCACTGGTATATAATCAGGTCATATGCGGCAACAATGGGAGGTTCGAATGCTCGCCGAGCTCGACAAGTCGCTCACTCAATGGTCCGCGACCATGCCGGAACACCGTATGTAGCGTCCGAGCGTGTCTGAAATATGCTCGCAGACTTATCAAGCTTCAGTTCGCTGGAACCCGCTTCGTGAGGATGACATCTTCCATCGCCAAAGCCTTGTACTCTGGATGAGCTGGCATCAAATTCGCATCTTCATCCATACTCAGTTCATCCAACTACCTACGTTTGAGACTCTTCCAGAGAGCTCCTCTACGGCTCGGATGGCAGCATCATCCTCCAATTTCAGCACGAGGGCGCAGGACTCCGTATCTCAGTCAACTTCTGTCCAGTCTGACGGGGATGCCACTGGTCGAGAATGGCCTGCTATTGTCCCGCAATTAGGTCGGTCATCACTGGCGATCTGCATAGAGTCATCCCGCGGCATGCTGGAAGTAGCGTCGTACTATCTCAAGCCCGATGGTCCTCCCAGTGGTACGATGCTCACGGCACAAGCCGGAGGGTTATACCTTGCCAGCCTGTGCATGCTGCTGGCCGCTTGGTCCGCGGATCCCAGACTCGCAAATGGCCCCGAGGACTCCTTTCCCGACGAAGATACCGCCGAGCAACTATCTGGTCAATCTTCCGTCGACAAAGAAGCGCGCCGGCAGTACGCTCGCGGGCTCATGCGGGACGTCCAGCGGTGTTTGGACGTCCTCAAATGCTCAGAAAAGTTCTGGCAACCTGGCGGGAAATGCTGGTACGCTTCGCATCGAGTGAGATGTGTAATTTCTGACTAGAATTTAGGGATATGCTGAGCGAGCTTGCGTCCTTGGACGACTTCGAACATTGCGGACAAACCAAGCTAATGAAGGACCGTGGTTCCTCAACTGGTCGACGATATAGGCTGCTTCGACAACTTTTCCCCAGCCACCACTATGAGGTAGCGGACCTCCCAGACGTCCCACCTCCCATTCCACCTTCGTCGTTGAACCCTTGGTCGGGAGTTGCGACTGGCATGGCACCGGAGCCGTCTTCCTTTACAGAGACCGCACCCGGCATAGACCTCGATTCTACGGGCTGGAATCAGTTCTTTGGTCAATTCGACCCCGTACAAATGGGCGGGTCATGGCAGTCGTTTGTCCCAGTCTCCGAGTTCGGATTTACCGGCCCGATCTCCACGACAGAGAGTTTGGCTGCAGATTCCGAATCCGTGGACCCCCTCGCTTGGCTCGGAATCAGCCCGTACGGCCAAACATTGTTGTACGAGCCAGACCAATGGCAGTAGGAGCGAACCATGACTCTCTGATTGGGTCATAATGTTACATTCTTGCTTCTTGCGGTGGTCTGCACTCACACATGAATCCAATAGAGCAGTTGACCTGCATCCATGACTTTGAACTTTTCATCGGTTTCATGAGACCCTATGAACTCTGAACGGACCGCTTTCTCTGACAGTCCTCGGACCAGCTTCTGGCGGAGTGTGCCCGTATATACCGGAACGAGCTGAAGTCTTGCACGGTCGGTAGCCTTGCTTGAAACTATTTTGTCACTGAATAATACGAGAGACCGAGGGTTGTACCGAGGATTGTGAAGATTGTTGGTAGTTGATTGGAGGCGAGTCCTACGGAAATGGCCGAGGATACTTCGGCGTCTTTCTACCTTTTGCGACGTGGCGCACACGGGCGCGCACTTTCCTCTCCTTCCGTCATGCGGTCGCTGCTCGTTTTCCTCTTCGCCTGCTGGGCCTACATTGCTATTGTAGTAGCGGCGGACCTCTATAAAGTGCTCGGAGGTCAGGAATTGGCTACGTGTCCCTCGGACGTGTCGCGCTAATCCTAGTGCACCCATAGTATCTCGAAGTGCAAGTGACACAGACATCCGGAAAGCCTACAAGCGCCTTAGTAGAAAGTTTCACCCTGACAAGAACAAGGAACCAGAAGCCGAGAAAAAGTTTATTGAAATCGCTCATGGTGCGTGGCCACACACGTCGGCACTCGCCACGTCGCAGGCTGACGCGCTGCTCCAGCCTACGAAGTCTTGTCAGACTCGGAGGTCGGTTCTATCTATTATTTATCCGTGATACTTACAATTATCACAGAAGCGCGCTATTTACGACCGACACGGCGAGGAGGGTCTGCGCCAGCACGAGGGCGGCCAGCACCACGCTAACCCCTTCGACATGTTCTCCAGCTTCTTCGGTGGTGGCCGCCAGGAGCAAGTCCGTCGCGGTCCAACCATGATTTCCGAAATTGAGGTCACACTTGCCGACATGTACACCGGCAAAGACGTCGACTTCAGGATCAAGAAACGTATTCTATGCGACCATTGCCGTGGCACCGGTGCAGCCAGTGACAGCGACATCAAGAAATGCTCTGGCTGCGACGGCCATGGTGTCAAGCTCGTCCGCCAACAGGTCTTCCCTGGTATGTTCGCGCAGACACAGGCGACGTGTAACGATTGCCAGGGTCGCGGCAAGATCATCACCCGCAAGTGCCCGCACTGCGGCGGCGAGAAAGTCGTCGACCATACCGCTCGCTACACACTCGAAGTCCGACCAGGCATGCCAGAGGGTCACGAAGTTGTCTTTGAAGGCGAAGGTGACGAGTCGCCCGACTGGGAGGCTGGAGATGTCGTCCTCCGCGTTCGCAGCCATAAAACTCGCGGCGGCTGGAAGCGCAAAGAGATGAGCCTTTACTGGAGTGAGGTCATTGGCGTTGACGAGGCCCTCCTCGGTTTCGAGCGCAACATCACACATCTCGATGGCCATATCGTCACATTGAGGCGGACTGGTGTTACCCAGCCAGGTGAGCATGCGTGCAGGTCGTGATAAGAGAATGTTTCTGACACTTGCTTCTAGGTTTCGTAGAGACAATAGGCGGAGAGGGCATGCCCAACTTCGAGCATCCAGATGACTTCGGCGACCTCTTCGTCGAGTATAATGTCGTTCTACCCGCCAGTCTGACGCCAGAGACGAAGAGGCGGTTGGCGGATGCGTTCCACGTGCGGACAACAACGACGAAGGACGAGCTTTGAGAGAGCGCACCAAGACTGCGCGACCCCTTTCCGGTTTGCAGAGTGCTGTAGACTACTCTCACTAAATTGCATACATATAACTAGCATTCGAGGAAGATGAATGAATCTCCGAGATACACACCTATGCGACAACACCCAAAGCCAGCAAAATAATCGTAATCAGTGCAGCAGGTCCAGTAAGACGCGTCGCAGCATCCGATGGCGCAGGCGTCTGACCTGTGCCTCCACTCGTTGTGGTTCCAGGCGGTCGCGTTGTCGGCACCGATGCTGTCGGCGCGCCATTCGACACAGTTTGGCTCAGGCTCGTCGTGCTGCTCGTCTCCTCCCCACCTTCCACAGTCGCATTATACACCCACACACCGCTTGTCACTAACTCCGGCTCAATGAAGTCCACCCACACCGTGAGCTTGTGTTCTTCGCCTTCCGCAAGCCCGGTCACTTCCAGTAGAGGGTTGTCACAACAGACGAGCTTGAGCGGGCTCACTTGCGCCTCTCCATCGTCGATGGTGTACAAGAGTGAAACTTCTGGTCCCGGCACGGTCGCATTGCCTGCGGGCAGTGGGAAAGTACCGCCATACAGTGTTACACTGGTGCCTGCGGAGCGCGGATGCGAATCCCAAAAAGTGAGCAAGCGCGAATCCTAAACTGCCGCGCCGATGCTGGTCTCGCACATACCTTTGAATGTGAGCGTCGCGTTTTCGCTGTTTGGCTCGCCTTTCTCTGCGATGGGTAGCGAGTAGGCGTCGGGGCCGGATGGGATGACGACGGTCTCAGTCGACTCGAGAGAGCCGTACACATGCGCCGCACGGATGCTCACGTCGTGCCGGGTCCACAGCGCAGTTGCGGCCGTTGACGCCCAGCGAGAGTCTGTGGGGAGAATGGCGACGGTGGCCATAGTCTGACTAGCGGATAGGATGGTGGGAGTTTAGACGGAGAACGGAGGTGTGGCTCCGCGTCAAGGTATGAGTGACGGATTAAGTACTCGCCTGAGGCGAAGTGAACGTAGAAGCAGCGCTGATGCGCTGGAGTGAGGGGTATCATGTGCAAACCCTTGGACGTACACAGCGATCTGCGTTTTGCGCTCACATAGAAGCCATCACGAAGCTCGAGCATGAGGAGCCTGCCAATGCACAACACCGACAAATCCCGCGTGGATTGTCACCGGTCGCTCGACGGGGGTGAATGAAGCCTCGGAGAAGCCACCGAGTGACGTACGCGACGAAACTGCGGAAATGACTTCGATAGATCATTCTCGCGCTCCAGATGTGGCATGGGTCATGTACATCCAACCTCCAATTAGATCCCATATAGATACCAAATAAATTGTACTAGGTCTACGCCAGTGTCCGCATCCTGCATTGTCAGAAGCATCGGTCAGTAAGATACGTCCACTCGTAGCCCCCGATGCCAACGCACCTGAGCAACAGTACTCCCCAAGCAAACAGCCGATACCCCACAGTTACGGCAATCATGATGCCAATGAGCTTCTCCGGCTTGTCGTAGAAGCGGAAGAGGTCAATGACCTGTTGGCCTGTGACGGCTGAGCAGACGCCGGAGACAACCTCTTCCTGGGTGCAGTTGAACGTGAGTCCGTCCATCTCGTTGATCATCATCGCACGCGCCGCGTATTTCATCGGGAATACCCAAGCGATTTTCTGCAGACCACCTGTGAGCAGGTGCGAGGTACAGCGGCCAAAGGAGATAAACTCACGTCGAGGAAAGTGGCCACAGACGCGGAAAACACGCCAGAGCTTTGACTCGCCACCGTGAGGAAACACGACACCAGGCTGACCGCAAGACCCATTGCACTCCAGTAGCTGCAGAATGCAATACCAATGCTCTCGCCAAAGCTGAGTTGTGCCCAGACGCAGACCGCAAATTGGAAGAATATGCGCGCGTTGGTCTGCATGCCAGAGCCGACGTGCAGGATCGCGGTGTAGCCGACGGCGGAGAGAAACTCGGGGATGATGCCGAACAGCGAAAAGGCAGCCATGAAAGAGCCGGTACTGTAGCGACCGCCAGAGCTGCGGTAGTCGTGGAAGAAGATGGTCTTCTCTTGTGGATATAGGGCCTGCAATGTCATGTCAGTAATGCAACTCCCTCAGTTGAGTAGCATAAACGAACGGCGAGGTTGAGGAAGCCAACGAAGGGCATCGCCGATGTACTCTCAGCAATGATACCAATACGATCTTGAGCGCCAGTCGGGCCGCGAGAGAGCCTAAGGAAGAACACGAAGAACTTGTTGGATAATGTTAGCTCTGAGCTGAACTTGCGAAATAACGGAATAAGTACGCACGCAGATGGCCAAGATCGGTGCCTGTTGTAGACGCGTCCAGAATAGGTCGGGCTGTCGCCACATGTTGCGCCACGACCTCTCCAGCAGGATCGGCACTGCAATGTAGAAAGGTGTCGTCTCGCCGCCTTCGCCAGCCTCAATCCCATGTCTCGTAGGGTGTTTTTCTTCCTTCTCTGATACAAGCTCCAACCCATTAGCAGCGGCAGGAGTCTCTCCAAACGCCTCAACAGCCTTCTTAACTCGCTGTCTCCACGCTTGGATAAGAGTATCGATCCGCGCGGTCGTCGTGCTGAGCTGTCTCCGGCCGCGTACATCCACCGAGACGATGTCCATGACATAGTCAGAGGGGTTGTATAGCGGGGGGCAGACGTGTCCGAGGCTGGCAAAGTGCGGGATCATTTGCTCGCGCGGGCCTGAGAAGACGACATTGCCTTGCTTCACGAGAATGATGTAGCCGTCGCCGAGGTGGAAGATGTCGCTGCGCGGCTGGTGCAGAGTGGCTATGACGGTGCGGCCGCTACGGGCGATATCGCGGAGGGCTTCCATAACGTTCCGAGCAGTGTTGGCGTCGAGGCCGGAGGTCTAATTTCCGTTAGCAGGAGCGACACCAAGGTCAGAAAGCACTCACCGGCTCGTCTACTACAAGGACCGCTGGATCGTTGATCTGGGGAAGAGGTTGGATTCAGTTCTTCGTTAGGAGGTTTGATACTCACCATCTGACACGCCAAACTGAGTCGACGCTTCTCTCCTCCAGAAATGCCCTTCAAGTGC
>Ga0247815_10000898_pt1 | contig 22990 bp, 32 predicted proteins | sample UWRJL194509B1_FD_181014 | JGI IMG/M metagenome (GOLD analysis project Ga0247815, IMG submission 181014) | Plant litter microbial communities from Arlington Agricultural Research Station in Wisconsin, United States - UWRJ-L194-509B-1 | ecosystem: Environmental > Terrestrial > Plant litter >...
GATTGAGCTGGGAGGGCCGCGACAGACAGGCACATGCACACACCTTGATGTTCACGCCGCGAGGCGGACTCCTGGTGAATGCATTCACACCAAGCAGCTTGCAGGGGTATCCGGTCTCCTCATAAGTTTCACGGACAGCTGCCTGTGAGCGGGGTTGAGCGGAGCACTGGCTGGCTGCCTTGCGGCGGCGCTTTTACGCGTTGTGACTGACCTCTTCGATGGTCTCTCCTTGATCTTTCCTGCCTTTGGGCAGCGTCCATTCGTCCTTTGTGAGGTGGTGCTACCGACCGGAGTCAGTCTGCGAGTAGAACCCGCAGTCAGGCGGAGGTCCTGACCAGGACGCAAACTTGTATCCTGTCATCAATGTCCGAAGATGACGGGTCCACGTCCGCCTCGGCTTCGAGTCCGCGCGGAAAGTGGAAGAGTACACAGCCAGCACAGAGTACAAACTCAGGCGACGTGAAGAGCCGCGGCGTTGGCTTTGGCGGCGTTGGCGAGAGTCGTGGGGTCATGCCAGTGGCCACGGTGGAAAACAGAAGGGCAAGGCGCCTACACCTTCCGGTCGGACTGCAGCCGGTGGCTCTTCTAAATCCCCTGCAAACACCGCAGAGCCTGCGATGACATACCTCGCGTGACCATGCTGACTCTCTCCTCCCACTGCTACTACTATATAATAGGGCCAGTCAGCTACTCAACGCACATCACCTTCCCATTGCACCACCATGTCTCACACTGTCTCGCCGATGGCCGACTGGCATGGCAGCCGCGATCCTCTCCCTGTCGATATCCATCCTGATGGCAAGTCGCTCGTGAACACACCTGGCCAGCGATCGGGTGGGTTCTGTCTTCTTCGGCCCGAGTGCGGCTGCTTACGAGGAGTTGCTATCGGCAGCGCTCTACGACACGCCACCCACTGGCTTCCAGGAGGGCAAGAATATCTTCGACTTTCATAGTGAGAGGTTCCCCCATAATATTCCTGCTCGCTCAGCTTGTTTTATCTAGTCTACTACAACGCCCACATTCCAAAGGAGCTCGAGTTTGCGCGCGAGCTTCACGAGCGTATTCGCCGCGAGTTCCCCGAGGCAAGCACTTCCTCTGTCGCGTTTCAGCTCAATTCTAACATTTCACACAACAGCTGCGTATTTACAAGGCGCGTGACTTTGATTCTAGATAGGACTGAGCACGTTCTCATCCTCTCCCTGCGCTCCTGCAGTTCTGGGAGCGACCTGTCGGTACGCATGCTCTTCATGAAATTGACCGACACTGGACATGAAACTCTCACATTGCAGGACCTCACCCCATCCCGATGTTCGAGGTCAACGTGTTTGACCCTGCTCAAACGGGTGCGCTGTTCAGCTTCTTGGCCCTCAGGCGGGGCAATCTCTCGTGTGTTCACTTCTGGCTCGCCGCCCGTCAAAACACTGATCCACCGAGACAGCGTGCTGATCCACCCCAACACCGGCGATGCACTCGGAGACCACACTCAGCGTGCGACCTGGATGGGAGCACAGGTCCCACTCATTCTGGACTTCTTGCGTTGATTTCCAGCATAGTCCTCTTATTTCTCAAACAACGAATCAATTTCTTTGTAGTCTTGACGTCTCGGACCATCTTCACGCAAGAATGCTTCGTTTCGCGTGATCCCGTCGGTTGATGCCGGACGCGAGCTCTCGCTTCTACCCTCGCTCATGAAGGGACTTCCTACCGCGGCGCCAGGACGCGCAACGCCTGTGCCATTGCTTCACCTCGGCGCATTGGCCCTTTGTGCCGTTGCTGGGTCTTTGTACTTCCTCAACGACAATGGGCACGCGGACGCGAATGTTCACGCTCCACCGGCTAACAGCCGCTCTATCCTCGAGACCTGCGCGTCACTCAACAGCGTCCCAGGCGTCCCAGGCGACTATGCCGAGTCGCGCATCGAGTCGGACCGCTTTGAACACGGCACCCCTGCAATCTGGCTGCGCAACGCGTCGATTTGGACTGGCAATCCCGCCGAGCCCGTCATTCATGGCGGAGACGTTCTCCTAGCGCGCGGGCTTATTAAATTTGTCGGCACCTCGGGCTTGTTGACGCGTTCAAAGGTCGCGAGTCTGCTGCGCGAGTCTGCTGAGCTCGACGCGAAGCCGCATCTGGACGACCTCAAGATTGTCGAGGCGAATGGCGCGTGGGTTACTCCCGGCATCGTGGATGTACACAGTCACATTGGCGTCGACTCTGCTCCCTCGCTCGAAGGCTCAGACGACACCAACAGCGTGAACGGTATCACTCAGCCGTGGCTCAGAACCATCGACGCTATAAACACACATGACATTGCGTATGAGCTGACGCTCTCCGGCGGTGTCACGACGGCTCTGGTCATTCCTGGTTCCGCTGGCTCTATAGGCGGCCAAGGCTTTACGTACGAAGCCTATGCCTTCACATTTGGTGAACTGTACTGACTTTTTGATAGCCTCAAGATGCGTCCCGTGGCAGAGCGGTCGACTTTCGCCAAACTGGTTGATCCACCATTCACCTACAACGGCTCTGGCATCGTTCCTTTTGACCCTCCGCGCTGGCGCTATCTCAAGCACGCCTGTGGAGAGAACCCACACGGCGTGTACGGAGCGACTCGCATGGTACGCTCTTCATTCGCGAAGAACTCAGATCGGTGTACTGACATTCATTGGCAGGACTCTATCTATGCCCTTCGCACCGCATATAACGAGGCCCGCAAGCTCAAGGAAAAGCAAGATCACTTCTGCGCCAAGGCTAACGCAGGACATTGGGCGGACGTGAACGCACTAGGCGGCGAGTTCCCCGATAGCCTTCAATGGGAGGCCCTGGTTGACCTGCTCCGCGGTCGCGTGCGCTTGAACGTGCACTGCTACGAGGCGGTCGACTTTGACGGCCTTGTTCGTCTGTCGAACGAGTTCAAGTTTGAGATTGCGGCATTCCATCATGCACATGAGGCGTATCTCGTCCCAGACCTTCTCAAGAAGGCATATGGCAAGCCGCCAGCTGTGGCAATCTTTGCGACAAATGCGCGCTACAAGCGTGAGGCGTACCGTGGTAGCGAGTTTGCTGCCAAGATTCTGCACGAAGAAGGTCTCGATGTCGTGGTGAAGGCGAGTCGACACTCTCCGTCAGCGTGTCCTTCGAACTCACCGTTGGTTTTTATTCTTAGAGTGATCACCCGGTCCTCAATTCTCGTTATCTTCTGTACGAGGCGCAGCAAGCATTCTTCTATGGTCTTCCTGCCGATATTGCTCTCGCCGCTGTCACCAGCACACCCGCCAAAGTCCTCGGTCTTGACCACCGCCTCGGCTCGATTCGCACTGGTCTTGACGCAGACCTTGTCATCTGGGACTCTCATCCTCTTGCCCTTGGCGCCACTCCCAAGCAAGTCTACGTAGACGGTATCCCGCAACTTGAGAAGCCCGTAGTCCACGAGAAGCCAGCGACGTTCCAAAAGGTACCAGCAACTCCCGATTTTGGTGACGCAGCTCAACAGGCAATCAAATACGACGGTCTGCCGCCTCTCACGCCGCACTCTGACGACGGTCGCGTTATGTTCCTCAACGTCGCCTCCCTCGGCGAAGATTCGCTTGTCAGCGGCGCAAACTCCGTTGTTGTAGAGCGAGGCGAAGTTGTTTGCGCGGGCGGATGCGCAGATTATACGCAGTCGAGTGCGAGTCGCGTTGTTGACCTAAATGGCGGTTCACTCGCGCCAGGCCTCATCACCTTCGGCGCACCGCTCGGTCTCGAAGAGATCTCTGCGGAGAAGTCGACGAACGATGGGAAGGCTCCTGACGCGATGAACAAGGTCGTGCCGGAGCTTCTGGGTGGCGATGGCTTCGTAGCTCATGCGGCTGATGGCCTAACCTTCGGTGGCCGTGACTCTCTGTGAGTATTCGCAGTCACCATTTTTTTTTCCAAGTGCTGACCTCTGCTATTCAGACTTGCATACCGCTCTGGCGTTACGCATGCCATCTCGGCGCAGGTCTCTGGACTGGGCAGGCATTTCATTGGCGGCATCAGCACTGCATTCTCTCTCGGAGCCGTGCACCGATTGCAGAAGGGTGCCATTGTTGAGCATGCTGTTGCACTGCATATCATTATCGAGCGTGGCTTGCCGCAGAGCGTCAGCACGCGTATTGCAGCACTGCGCAGGCTTCTGCTCGGGGCCGGCCGCGGAGCGCTCGGGGAGGCTTTTAACAAGATCGCAAAGGTGCGTTTCGCACGACAATGCCTTGAGGCGGTTATTGAAATGACACTCCCAAGGGCGAACTGCCGCTGGTCATCGATGTGGCGAGCGCAGATATCATTGCTACCCTGCTCGAGCTCAAGGCAGAAGTTGAGGAGCAAACTGGCCATAAGCTCCGCCTCGTGCTGTCACGCGCCCAAGAGGCGTATCTCCTAGCACCGGAACTGTACGTCTCCCCCCGCTTAGTGATCTGGCGTGCAACTGACTATTGGTCACGTCGTTGGGCAGTGCGAGGGCCAACGTCGGTGTCATTCTCACACCGTCTCGTCCGTACCCTGCCGTATGGAGCATGACCCGCATGTAAGATCACCGCGTAGGGCCCTGGCCGGGTTGCCGCGAGCTAACTCGACCTGCAGGCTTCCTGGCCCCCCGCTCACAGAGAAGACGGCGGCTCAGGTCCTTCTGGAATACGGTGTGACCGTCGGTCTCGGTATTGAGGAGTCGTGGAGCGCCCGCAATACTCGTTTTGACATCGCTTGGGCAAGTCTAGTGTTTTGTCCGGTCATGGACCCTTGTACTGACATGCGTGAGATCAGACTGCCCTCGAGACCGGTGGCAACATTACGCAAAGCACAGCCTTTGCACTGGCGTCCAGTAACCTCGAGAAGCTATTTGGCATCGACTTGCCGCGAGACCTCGTCGCGTACGACGGTGGCGACGTATGGTCTTCGTCTGCCAAGCCCGTTGCGGTGATTTCGAGCAGCAAGGGCTGTGTGGACCTATTTTAAACCGATGTATCGCGTAGTGGCTTGGCCTGATCCACTTCCGAATGCGGATGTCAGATGCCATCACGACGTGTACCGGTGAGAGTCGCTGCCAGAACGGGTGGGTTGCCGGTGTCTGTGCACTGGTGACTCGCGCGCTCTGTGAATCCATAGCTTTTGTTCCGTAAGAACAGTCGAGAAACAACAAATCATTTTCCATGTTCTGTCTGTGCGCTCTCATCTCCGCATCCCAGCCGCCACGTGTTACCTACAACGCACGTCTCCGGGAGTCTTACGGGGTTGCGGCAGCTGATCGATTCGGTTACGCTTGCTCAACAAAAGTCGCCCGCGCCTCGACCCCTCCAGCAACCAGCACCCCTTCACCAACCACTGCCGAAAAGTCTAGGGCGCAAGGCAGTCATGCGGTCTGTAATGGCCGACACGGAAGGCCTGTTGATTGGCATTGGCCACCGCAGAATGTCAGGGCGGACGTTGTTTAGCGCTCCTGTCGCCGGAGAACCGACACCGGAGTGATGCCCTGTGGCTGTCTCCGCGTCTACATAAAGCGACGTTAACAAACGGAGCTGCCAGTATTGTTGTCTGCCCTTGCCCCTTCGCCGTCTCACCATTTCCTTGGCCTCCCCTTCACTCACGACCGTCCGCCGCCATGGGTCTCCGTTCCTTTGGCAAATTCATGATCAAATGCTACCGAGCTACGGTCATCAATGATATTTGGCATCTCGTGTTCCTCTTTGCTGGTGAGTTCTGCGAGAGGATGGTGGCCGCCAAAAATGCAGCCTCAGATGCTAAACTTGTTTCTCTCACGTTTCACAGGCTGGGCTGCCGTTGTTCAAGCCATTACCAAGTACAAGCATGATCTCAGCATTTCCAACCAAATTTTGACGGTGCTCGGTGAGTGTCTCCGGTTATACCCGCGGTCCCATGGCTGGGCACACGACCACCCGCCGTTCGCGTCTGCCTATGTTTCAACCCTATTTACCATTTCTCAGGTACCGTTCTCGGTCTCGTCATTTCTTTCCGTACTAGCACGGCGTACGAGCGCTACGGAGAAGGCAGGAAGCTTTGGACTTCCATCACGCTACACAGTCGCACTCTCGGAACATTGAGTACGTCGCTGTCATCCCTGGCCACGCGTAGTGACTGACACACCACAGTCTGGGTCCATGTTCCCACCGATCGTCCTCTCAAGGCTGGCCAGACTGAGGATCCCAACAAGAACCGCAAGCTCGAGGCCATTGTCGAGAAGAAGTCGATGATCAACCTTGTTCGTACACCCTTCTCAACGCCGCTTGTCCCACGTTATTTATGACTACTTCAGGTCCAAGCATACTCTGTTGCTATCAAGCACATGCTGCGTGGCGAGCCTGGCGTGTTCTGGGCAGATCTCTACCCGTTGATCAGTTTTTTGCCCAAGTACGCGCCCCATGCCGGCGACGACAACAAGACGTCGCTTCCAGTTTGGCACCACTACGGTATGGATCTCCGTAAGGTCAACCCCGAGGCCTCTCGTAGCGCCTCGCCCAGTGGTAGCGGCCGCCGCAAGGGTGCTTACGACCCGGAGAAGGCTTTGCCAGAGGCATTCGCGGAGTACGAGCTCGGACCTGCCAGCAGCCCACCACCCACGACAGTCTACGACATCTTGCCGTTCCTCATCATCTTCAAGCCGCTTGTCAACCTGTTCAGCCGCGCCACCCGCAAGCACGCCTCGGACAACTACACAATGTCGGGTAAGAGGAAGAAGGCCGCTCACATCGATTCAAATGTCCCGATGGAGCTCTCCCTCTTCCTCCACTCGTACCTGGCATTCTGCTTGAAGAACACACTCCTTGCGCCCGCCGCGGCTACTGCGTTTACCAACACGCTCGGTGCCATGCAAGACGCCGTCGCCAATCTCGATCGCGTCCGCAACACGCCTCTGCCGTTCGCCTACCAAGCTCATCTGCGCATGTGTCTCTGGCTGTATGTTTATGTCACCAAAAGCCTGAGAATCAATCGCTAACGCTCGGACAGTTATCTCTTCTTCCTCCCATTCCAGATTGTCAAGGCATACGGGTGGCTTACTATCCCGTGAGCAGTGACCTGCTTCGAGATGGCTTTTGGCGCTGACCACTTGCGTAGCGCAACTGCTTTCGCGAGCTTCCTCATGCTCGGGTTCCTCGAGATCGGTGCAGAGGTGAGTCCTTTTGTACTCATCTGTGGTTGATATCGACGCTGATCATAACACTCGCGACAAGATCGAGGATCCCTTCGGGTATGTCTCCAGCCTCTCGTGACATTGAATAACCTGCTGATGTTTCTCGCCAGTTATGACATGAACGATCTGCCGCTGGATGAGATCTGCCTGTCGATTCAGCGTGAACTGTAAGTTCAACCAAGCCAGTCGGAACTAGAGACGCAGCTGCTAATCAGATCGTTCTTCCTTCAGCCACGAGATCACCGCGCATCCGGCCCCAGAGCCGTCTTCATACGTGTTCTCGGCCGACAACCAGCCGTTTGCACCATACGACAGGACGCCCGCGGCGACACTCATTGCAGACCGCACTGGCCCGTACAGCTCCGCAGAGACTGGCATGGGATCGGTCTACGGCACTCTGCTGCGCAACTGGCAGCAAGTCAACGAGTACACTCGCAAGTAAATATGTCACATATCTGCTTCGCGGTTCCTGCCGTTATGTTTTGCTGTTCCTGCCGTTATGCTCTCTGGTCACTTGCATCTCTCGTCTCTCCAAAAGCTTGCGGAGCGCCGCCACATCGCCTATTAATGTATCTATCAGACCCTGGTTTCCTATTGCATCATATTGCTAGTTTCATTTTCTGCGGTCTCTTGGAGCATACCCAAACAACCAAAAAGAAGGGGGATTTCAGTCGGAGTTTCCACGCTTCTTGCTTACAGGCCATTACCGATTGCGAAATAGCCCACTGCGTCCTTGCTCGCAACATACCGTGGGCTTCGCTCTGTGCCATACCAGCTGCCGTTCTTGCCCGACCACCCTGCGTCGGAATGCTGACACGGGTTGCAGCAAGCCATGCGCGCAGAGTGGTACATTACTGCACAGCCGACACTCCAAACTGCAGGCATGGCCACTCCCCAACGAGCGAAACGCCGGCGATAGTGTCGGGCTTCTCAATTGACCCTGCACCGATGGCCTTCACATACCTTACAGTCATCGGGAAGCATCTCACTCTGATCGAACTGGCTTCGATCGTGATGCATCTTTCGTATCATTGCTGCGGCGCTCGCATCCAAGGGCCTTGGCGCGACGTCGGGGGCGTAGCGTGAGCAAAGGCGTGCCCGCCACGCGTTCACCGCCAACCTAGACAGGCGTCCTCACGACATGCACACGTCCTGGAATGCGTGTTCTGTGCGCCCGACTATAAGACTAATGATTCGACCGACAGCGACTTTGCTCAATCATTTCTCAAGCACGTTTTGGTTCTGGATTGAGTTGCAGCTTTGAGCACTATGGGACCAGCTGCGACTCTTACCTACCTCGTCAAGTGCTATCAGGCGACCATCATCACAGACATCTGGTTTGCCGTCACCTTCTTTGCCGGATGGGCTGCTACGGTGCAAGCCATCTCCATCTACCGTACAGACCTCTCCATCTCAAATCAAATTCTTACCGTTTTGGGTATGTGACTCGGTGAATCCGTCGTGCTGCACTCGCTGAATGCATGTCTGATTCATCAGGCACGGTTCTTGGGTTTGTCGTTGCTGTCAACCCGCATATCTTAAGTTTAACCTTTCAATTATCAGCTTGGTTGTCAGCTTCCGCACAAGCAGCGCGTACGAGCGCTTTCAAGGTGCGCCCTGTCAAGTTCTACCTGTATCTGATGTATCTCACGCGGTGTTTCTCAGAGGGACGGAAATTGTTCAGTACAATTCATGTCGTGTCGCGCAACCTTGCTGGCTTGAGTGAGTCCCGCTCAACATCCTTGTTTAAAGCTCATACTGACGAGATAATCTCTTACACAGTCTGGATTCATGTAAGTTATTACCATCAACGCCTTCCAAGCTGACACGTATATAGGTGCCCACCGACCGACCACTGAAGGAAGGAGAGGCCGTGGATCCGTCCCGCAATCGCAGACTGGAAGCGATCATCGAAAAGAAATCGTACATCGGATTGGTCTGAGGCTTTACTTAGACGCCTTCATAGTCTCGTGCTTATGTCTAATTTAGGTTCAAGCCTTCTCCGTCGGTATCAAGCATGCACTCCGTGGCGAGCCTGGCGTGTGGTACGATACGCTTCCCAGGCCTGCCTTCCCATCGATTAACCTCCTGTCAGGTATGAGGACCTTTACCCTTTGATGAGCTTCCTACCTCGCTATGCGTCGGAAACGGAGAAGGACGCAGAGATGGACCTACCCATTTGGCATCAATACGGCATGGGCCTTCGTACGGCCGACTCCGAGCTTTTCACTCGTGGATCTTCACCTACTGGCCAAGGCGTGCGGCGTAGGACCTTCGATCCGGAGGCTGTACTCGCCGATGTTGGCTCCAGATTTGAGCTGGGGCCAGCTCGCAACCCTCCTAAGACCAACATCTATGATCTCCTGCCCTTCCTTATTGTTTTCAAGCCGCTCGTGTCGCTTGCCATACGCGTCACCACGGGACATGGGTCCACAGATGGAGACCGCACGATCACTGGCAAGCGCAAGAAGCCGGCTCACATCGACTCCAATGTGCCTTTGGAGGTCATGCTATACCTCAATTCGTACCTCTCATGGCTGCTAAAGGAGAACTTGCTCGCTCCGGTCAATGCCGCTGCTTTCAGTAATGCTTTGGTCGCCCTACAAGACTCGGTTGCAAACCTCGATCGGGTACGGAATACGCCGTGCGTACACATTCATCTGTGACATTACATTCCTCCGGTACTAACATGCATGATTTTCAGACTCCCTTTCGCGTATCAAGCTCACCTACGCATGTGTATCTGGTAAATGTTTCAGGCCGCTACCGGTTACTGCATACTCATCTGGGACTTGAAGGTTTTATCTGTTGTTCCTCCCATTCCAGATTCGTGCGGCGTATGGTTGGCTGGTTGTGCCAGCCACAGCGTTTGCTAGCTTCTTGTTGATAGGTTTCTTGGAAATAGGGCAGCAGGTGGGTTTCAGTTGATACAGAACGGACTGGAACTGACACTGCCTTCCAGATCGAAGACCCGTACGCTTGCGAAATCTATCTAACATCCGAAACCGCTTGAGCTGACGATATAAATATCTAGATTTGGATATCACGAGACTGATATCGACGTGGATGGTATCTGTCTTGCTATCCAGCGCGAGCTGTACGTTCTTTGGGTTATTCGCTCGAGTACTGCACTGACACACTCTTTTTGCGTTGTCGTATCGCTCTAACACGCCATTATTCTTTGAAGGCACGAGATCACTGCGCACCCAGGTGCTGAACCACCGAAATTTGTGTACTCGTCCCAGAACCAGCCCTTCGCGCCACACGATCGAACGGATGCATCGACACTCATCTCAGACATGAAGAACCCATACAACGCCGTCGATACCGGCATGATATCAATCCACAGCACTCTGTTGCGCAACTGGCAGGACGTGAACCAGTTCACTCGCAAATCGTCACGGTAGTCGATCATCGACCCGACTGGCTATGTATTGTAGATTGTTCGTAGCTGTAATTTACGGACGTAAGATATGTGAATGACAACACAGCATGAGCTTGGAAGGTATAAATAAATAAATAGCGGGATATATACAAGTTCGTTCAAGCAAATAGTTTGAGTGCGACAGCCCAAAGAGGTGTTCGGCGTTCACCGGGCTTTCACAAACAGCATTAGCTACCTCCTCCGCATCCTCCGCCTCCGCCTCCGCAGCCGCCTCCGCCGCTGCAACCACCCCCAGAGGAACTCCCACAACCACCAGAGCCTGAACCACCACCGAACCCACCGCAGCTGAATCCGCCTGTTCCGCCCTGCGAACTGCACCCGGCCGCAGAGCAAGCCTATGCATAACTGGTCAGTCAAGTTCGTGTTGTGCTCAGGCACGTGGCTTACTCCTGCAGCGGCACCACCACTAGTGTCATCTCCACCCACAGCACCGCCGCCTCCAGTACCACAGGCCGCACCCCCATAACCGTAGTAGCCGTACGGATACGGAGCCACACCCCAGTAGGCACCAGGGTAATAAAAGGCTGCATCGTGTCTCTCCCTCTCCCTTTGCGCACGGCGATGCTGCAACTCGGTCCATGGATCCGCCCGTCCACGTTCAACATCGCGAGCGCGACGCTCAAGCAAAGCCGAGTGACGCAATTGGCGCTCGTACCGTGCGACTCTCGCCCTCTGGCTGCCCATGACGATGACGGCGTTGTGGTCGGATGGATGAGTCGCGTCGGGAGCGCCGTCGTCTGCGAAAGTCACAAGATCTGGCCGGGGATTCTTGGGCTGTGGTGGGAGTGAGGCAGAACGCTTGTGCGAAGAACCTGGAAGAAGGGACTTGACACCACGAATGGTACGCGAAATGCTGGACTCCGTTGGCACGACGCAACCGCAGACAGAGTAGGGAACGCCAAAGCGACGCTGAAAACTCCTCAGTCAAGTTAGACCACGTAAGAAGTCTCTATCTTACCCTCCATGCCTGTGAAGTCAGGTCAAACGAGTTTGACAGTCGGTTCTCCTCGACCTTGTCGTCGTGGTTCGGTGTATAGCCCAGCATGAGCAATGTGTCCGCCCTGTAGATCCGGTCAGATAATGACCACCATCAATTCAAAAGCTGCGCAACAAACCTATAGTTCTGAGCCTTGAGCTGATGAGTGTGCCATGCGATATCAATGTCCTGTGGCAAACATTAGCCGTGCGTTTTGTCATGCTTACTGCCCATGCTGACCAGTGTTGGTACAAAAAAGACCGCAGGGCTCGATGACATGAGATCGAGAAAAGCATGATAACGTGCAATCGCTCTGAGTAGAATAGTCTTGTCCGTGGCGAACCTGTCGGTGTCTGTCCATCCTAGACCAATCATTTTCTGAATAAACGAGGCTTGTCGCATCACTGCACTAGTGAGCTCGACAGAAAACGGCCCAGGATGACGGTAATGTGCGAGAATGCGGCGAAGACTAGGATAAGGCGAGTATTAGTGCATAAAGCTCCGGAGTCACGGTTCTAAACGAACCGTTGCAAGACGAGGTCTTGTCGTACAGAGCCAGGTCGGATTACAAGGCCTTTCAATAGCTGACTCTCCATCTCGTCGAATTTGAAGTGACAGCTTTTGGCGAGGTCAGCTCCGGTGTAGGCGAACGCGGACGTGATAAATGGCTGTGTGTACGATCAGCAAGGTATCAAATGACCGCGGTGAAGAAGCAAACTTTAAAGATCTGCTGACAAAAGGAGTTCATCTGCATCCTCTGTAATTCTGATGTCGCGCCGCTACTCAGGTCGTGAGCTGTCATTTTTCAAGCCTTGCCACGTTCAACGCACGCAAGTTCAAACGACTGAGGTGTAAACGTTGGCATCGCTGAAGCGCGTGCATAGTCGCACCATTGAGCAACGTCGTTGGCGAAGCGCCTCAATCCGTATGCCTACCAGAGAATGTACTGTGAGTGAATTTCACCACAGATCATAAGCAAACGAACCTCGTGATCGATATATTGGTTGCAAGTAGGGCAGTGGCAGTTGAACGAGCGTTGCGCCCAGCCGGTGATAGTACCGGTGATCCATGGCCAGCGGAACGAGGTAGTTTTCTCGCAGGCTGGACAAGATATCACGAGCGAGTCGTCGGCCGTCGTCACAAGCGGCGGATCGAAGTCTACGCCGGTGGCATGCTCGAACGCCTGGCGCGCGGCATCCGTTGGCTCCAGATCGAGCGTGTCGGAATTGATAGTGGAAGCCACCTCTAAGAGTGGAAACGTGCTTCGAGCTCGATCAGCGAGCAGACCGCAATCTCAGGCGGCGACGTACTGGAGATCCTGCAACTGCGGCAGTGTGCGGAGACCATCTCCTTCATACGATAGCGGATTCTAAGAGCTCATCAACGACATGAGGTGCACCCAGTGGAGCCAACCCACAAGCATGTACGAGTGCCAAACCATGAGGACGTCCAGTGGAACGATGGTCCATGGTACCGGCTGGCCCATGGGTCGACTCTGTATCCACTTCTCAAAGCGATGAACAGCGCGACACAGGAAGACAGTCCACGCTGCATCTGGTTCGAGTCTGCTCTCAGAGACGGTCTCTTGCGCGAGCGAGACGCGTGTCTTGAGACGACTGAAGGCGCCTAATATCTTGAGGTGCGCCTCGACTTCTTCGACTCTCAATACAGGCGATGTGTTGCTTTGGCCGATGCGGAACGAGGCCGGCAACGTCGTGCTATATCCAGGTGGCTCAAGCTCTGCCTCTGAGCGAGTATACGCGGGGAGGCAATCGTGCTTGGACATGGGATCAAGGTGCGCTTAGAATAGAATGCGGGGTGGGTCGCCTTTTATCGGGGAGCGATAAACAGCGTGCAGTCAGAGCAATACTCTCGGGGATTGCGGGATTGAACGCGGACGTGTGCTGTGCGGCCGGGTCTCAGGCAAGTCAAATGGAGTGCGGATATAGAGGGCGGTTGCGGCGCCGCCCTTTCCCGGTTGTGCCGGTCTCCTCTTGAATTGCACACGTCGCGCCGGCCAGAAACCGTCTCCAAACAGCGCCCCGCTGGGAGGCACGTGGTATCATGAAACTCTCGCTATCAACATCTGGAACAGCAGGATCTGATGCAGGCGGAAATCTAGATTGGCGCCACCTGTCGACGCCGGACTCCTGTACGCCGCTCACCATTCACCATGTCAACAGAGATTGTGCAGGCTTCACTGCGTGGGCTAACGAGGAGTGTAACCAACGTGATTGAGGTTTGTACCGTATTCCACCATGGTGCCGTTACTCCGGTGCGACCACCACGGTCCCGTTACCCCCATCATTCCGGCTGTCAAAGGTAGAATACTGATTCTTCTGGACAATATATTATGAAAGTTCACGCAAGGCCCCCGTGTCTTTCGCTTTTCCTGTAAATCGAGAGAAGCGGGTGTGGGTCAATGGAGTGGTGCAGCTGCCGAGTGCCGGCGCTGTTGTACTGCAGTCACCACGGACCAACTGTTGCTTCAGCTTATTCCTTACGACTTCCACCTCGTTTTAAGTACCATAACGAGCCTACACGCGATTTATAGTCAATATTGAATCCGAGGGGACCCCATCACAGGGCTTTGGTGGGGTATCGGGACCGTGGTGTAGCTCGGTCATCCGGCCACTCGCTTAATTTCGAGCTAATTTTCTATTCGGCCTGTATTTGGAGGTCTGAATGGGTGCTCTATCGAAATGTCGCTTCAGATTTACGGGGGAAAGCTGTATTTCGGCCAAAGACCCGGGGTAACGGGACCATGGTGGAATACGGTACTCATCAATCCTGAACATATAAGAAGGAATTATTAGTGAAATGTGGATGCACATTCCTCATTCAACTCTCAATCCGGACTCGGCAGAGTTTGTGTTTAGCTTGAGGATTGCGAACTGAAGACAAATTGATTGAGAATTGAGTAACAAGAATTGACAGCTGTCATTTCACAACGATTTTTGATTCAAGGTTTCAGTGTTGATGGTCTCGTGTCTCAATCATGTCTGTAACACCCCACTTCAGCCCACCCAGTGCTTGTCAAAGCTGCAATGGCGCGCATGTTGTGTCTGGCTGAACATGGTCCACTTGCAGTATTTCAGAAAGATGCACTTCAGGCACTCGTGCGCACATATGAGTATCCTTCCATGCTTTCAAAACAAAGTGGCACAATCATAGCTGCTTTCAGGTGCTGGACCTCATCACCACGGAGCTCGGCGGGAAGAGCCGAAAACGTGTCAATTACCTCCGAAATTGCCAACAATCCGGTTCTGGTTGTACTCAGCAGCATCGTGACCGTAAAGCATTGTATTATAAATTCAGGTGGAAACCTACGCCTCATCCTTATGGTCGCCGTGCTGCGCCCTCTCTCTAGCCCTGGCGGCCTCCTCCTCACGACGCTGACGTCTCACACTCCCTGGCGGTCTGGAGAGAATCATGGCCGGTATGTACAGCGAGAAAGGCACGACATAGAGGAAGATGGAGCCGATTTTCACGATGAGGTCGTCTGAGTTGATCTGTGCTACGAAGAAACCTGCACATTCGCATCGTATCAGCTTGGCCAACATCCATGACAAAGATGGCCTCAGACGAACCGGCAATAAGGCAATAGGTCGCTACGATGAACGAAAGGAAAGGGTAAGCGAGGAGAACGAGTGTGCACCAGACACGACCGCGGTTGGCGCAAAGAACGTCGGTAACCCAGCGCCGGGTACAGGTGCCCATGACATGCATGACGCCGAAACCAACGAGCAAACCGCCGATAAGGATGCCAAAGGAACATCCTATGAGACAATACGTTGCACGCATGTTGAAGTTGAACATTTCCGGCCGTGGCGGCGAGGCCGTCAGCATGGTCGTGATTGACCCTAGGAACAGGCCAGCCTGAGGACCAATGAGTTCGAAGCCAATGTGTGAGAATCACACAGAAAGAAAGCTTACTATGATCGTCATATTAGATAGTCGGCTGACCATGCGGTTCATGTATTCCTGGAAGTCAGCCTCGCTCGTGCGCATGCACGCCCACGCCTCCTCAAGCGTGCTCTGCCCGACTGTGAGCGAGCAAAGCCATCCCCAAATCCATGTCAGCGTGGGGCGTGTCCAGGGCCACGAGCGGAGGAACTCCTTCCGCCAATGATACGGCATCTCCTCTGGCAGCGCGGTGGTGTATCGACTGCTAATGGTCGGCGAGCGTGCTCGCCCGGCGGACGGTGGCCGAAGGTGGATGGCGTCCATGCTCAAAGCAGAGTGAGGCAGAACGGGGCTGGTTTCTTTCGGTGTGGATGCATCGCGTTTTTATACTTTTGATTGAAGGCGGCGATTGGGTGTCTTCGGTTGGCAGGAAGTGTGCGGTGTGACACGCCGGCGGGTGTCAGGATCGTCAACAGTGCGACGGTTCGACTAATCTGTGCCTCGGAATGCACGTCCACCGATGTCCGGTTGAGGGTTGTGAGGCTGGTGAGACACGGCGCGCGTTGTCCTCGTGTCGACGGCAACTAATTTGGGAAGTGACAACCCTCTGAAGATGGAAGATGAAGGCGGCGTTGGAGCTGCCGATGTCCGGCATCAACTACCCCGACCAGATTGGCCACCAAGAGGCGACGGCAAAAGCCAGACCACAACTTCGCCAAACATGTCACGCCGTTGCTCGACCTGCAGTGCGTGCCTGTCGGGTAGCTGGTCCCTACAAGACCCTCGCCTCGTTCCAGATCGTCCGTAGCGCTTTCGCATCCTGAGCAACGCATGCATTCTCTTGGTCCCAGCTGTTCATCGGCCTGCGGTCGCACCACACCAGCAACCTGTCGCTGGCGATGCGGCGCACCAACTCTTCGAACTCCGGCCATCGCTTGACGTAGTCTCCTGCAATGCGAAACGACACGAACTCGAGCCGTTGGTCATCCCAAGCTAGCGCCGCGCGTAATGCAGTCTCGAAGTGAGCAACGTCGAACTCTGTGAGGCCTTCGTCGTCCGAGTAGTCACCCGGGTCTATGATGCGTAGGACATCAAGGGCCAGATGTGTGAGCGCTGGCAGGCACTTGATAAGATCGGTCACCCATGCAGCCGGATCGTCTGCATAGTCGGTATAGAGAGAAGAAGATGAAACGTCTGGGAGGAATCCGCAGATGTGGGTGAGCGATTGTTGAATCGGCTTCGGGAGCTCCTGTGTTCCTTGGAGGAAGGACGAAGTCCACCAGAGCTGCGCATATCGGAGTGCTGTGGGATTAATCAAGTCCTTGATGAGACGTAGGGGAGCGTGAATACGCGTCACATTGGGCAGCAACGATGGTTCAAGCTTGTGTGACATGGTACCGACGACGAGGCAACGAACGAAGCCACAAACGCGACGCGCCGCCTCATTGATACCGTTTGTATCGGTTGGCTCTGTTGCTCGAGTGTTTTCGGGTGGCGATAGCACAACCAAAGTGTGGAAGAGCTGTGGCGCGACGAGGTCATAGACCTCCTTTGAGGTCTGAGCTATATGAACCACGCTCATGCGATCCTCAGCAAGGAAGTCATTTGTAGCCTGTTGTAAGATCGCGAGCACAATCTCGACGGGCAAGTCATCAAACATACGGGTCCACCAGAGTCAGAGTCAAGATGGCGAGAGTGAAAGGACCAATAGTACTAGTGGCGGCACCGACCGGCATCATGATCATTTAGTCACTCTCAGGGCTCAAGGTACTTTGGTTCACACCGGCATACACAGATTACTCTCCCGGCCTCAATGGTGGCTGGAGTCAACAGGTACTGCTTGATTGCATAGAGACATACACATGAGAAGTACACCGTATGCGCAGATGCGCCAATGAAGAAGTGACGGCAACACCTTACGCGGCACCCTGTGCAACGAGCGCCGCGGCGGTCGTGCCAGCGGCCTTCGCACGCTTGCGGAGCTTCTCCGTGGACTTGTTGCCACGGATGCCACCACCCCAGTGCTTGCGCTGCTCCTCGTACTTGTCGCTGAAGTTAGCCTTTGCGGCCGAAACGAGGGTGGCGAGCTCCTTGTTATCCTCGGAGCGGACCTCCTGAAGCGCAAGGACGGCGGCAGTCTTCTTGTGGACGACTGTGCCGAGACGGGCCTTGCCCTTGACGATCACGTACGGGACACCCATCTTGCGGCAGAGAGCGGGGAGATAGATGACGAGCTCGATCGGGTCAACATCATCGGCGATGACAACGAGCGCGGCCTTCTTAGCCTCGACAAGGGCGACGGTGTGGTTGAGGCCGTACTTGGTGTAGAGCGGCTTCTTCTCGTCCTTGACCTCCTTGCCGCCCTCCTTGGCCTGAGCGGCGGCGAGGAGACGAGCCTTTTTCTCCTGCTTCGTCTCGGGGCGGTACCTGTACCATAGTGTATCAGATCTTATTCAGAACACTATTGATCAAAGTACGCACTTGTTCAGAAGCTTGAACAGCTGTGTCGCGGTGTTCTTGTCCAAAGTGTGGGCGAACTGTGCGATGGCCGGGGGCACCTTAAGGCGCTTGTTAAGGATAACCTTCTGGCGCTGGAGGCGGACGTATTCGGGCCACTTGACGAAGCGGGTGAGATCGCGTGTCGGCTGGATGTCCTGGCCTATGTATATAGATCAGATACCAGCCACTGCAGCCTCCTCTCGCAGCAGATCTTACCAATACCAAAGTTCTTAGGGCGCGACTCGAAGAGCGGGTTCTTGACGACCTTTTGCGTCTTGGAGACACCGGCCGGGGCGCGAGCGGGCTTCTTTGGCGGCTGGTAGAGAAAACAGGGGTCATTGAGTTGGTTGGACGCGGCAACGAATGCTGCACACGCCGCCCCAGAGCTCTAGTGCTGCATCATGTCGATGCAGCCCCCAACGAGTCGCACAAAGGCGAAACTCGTCATCACATTGCGGCAGAGTGCAAGTGGATTCAAGGGGGTGCTGTACAACGGGTCAGCGTGCGCGCAACGCAGAAATGTCAGAACAGACATACCATGCACGTGCACACTAGACGACGAGCTCGGGGGAGGCGGCGCTGCGCAGGTTGCTCACCATTTTTGTTGAGGAGAGGAGAGCGAAAGAAGAAGAGGCTGAACGGGCGAAAATCAACCGGTCGATGCCGAAAGTCTACGATGGATCCGAGGCCGGCGCTCGCGAGCTACAACAACAATCCGTCACATTCAACACTACTACAGATAACAGAAATAAAAAAGATCGAATACATTCAGCCGACATGGCGTCCATTAGTCGTGCGAGCAAGCAGCAGCCACAGCAGTCTGGGATGTGGAGCTCATTTCGCCTTGACGCTCTCCTTCTCCTTCTCTGCATGATCGAGTGCCTCAAGGGCGGCATGAACCTTCATCTGTAGCGCGCTCTACAGCAGAATGATTATCGGTTTTGATCAGGAAAGAAGCACCGGCCGACGCACCTCCATACTATACTTGCCCTTCCGTGTGTATGACGGGCCTTCAAGATGCTTTCCGCTAGCAACAAGATCGAGGTGTGACCTTGCACCAGCAGGGTCGTCGAGGAAACGGAGAAGCTTAGCCAGTTCGTAGTCTGCGCGATAGCAACAGTCAGTGTGAGCAAGCGCCAACAACACAGCTCGAGCAACTCACGGGTGTAGTACAGCAACCAGTGGTCAAACTCGACGTTTGGCCCGACCTCGATGATGCGCTCGAAGGATTTCTTCGCAGCGGCTGCGGCCTGTAAAGGTGTCAGCAAGATGCGACACAGGCTTACTCTGAACACTTACCTCGTCGCGGCCAATCGGGTCAGCGACTGCCACGTCTTGTGCCAGTACCTCGTCCTCGTCGTCAGGTTTGGCATCGGGATCCTGGCCAGATTTCAGCAGCCGCTCTGAACAGAAGATTGTGGACACCACGTACTGGATACGCGATATAGCGCAGCACGATTCCATGCAAGAAGTGTGCCAACACAACCTCGTCCCACGATGTCTTCTTGCCCTCCTTCGGGTCTGCTGAGTAGAATTATCAGCACCCTCTCCCACATCATCCCATATCCCACTCACCATCGACTTCATTAACTGCCTGTCGGACCACCGGCAACAACCTCGTCCGTAGCGTCCGGCCATCCGCATGGCTCAATGCGCCGAGAACGTATCCGAATTCGACGGCAGGCAGGAGCAGCCTGTTACCCTGCGTCGCGTACTTGCGCGCCTTACGTGCGGCAAACTTCTCGACGGGGATCGACTTGCCACCGATGCGATTGAGCAGCGACGGCATGGACACGAGGATCTTGCTAGCCTCTTCCTTCTCCTTGTCGCCGCCGATTTGAAGGAGACATACCGCCGCGCCGTACTGAGAGCACGTGGCTCAGCACAGTTCGCATCGAGGTTGAAAGGTGGGACGTACCGCATAACACGCCTTGCTCCAGCTCGCCTTCTCCTTCAGAGTCGTCCAGTACGGCAGTGCCTCGTCCAACCTCCACCGCGCCATCGCACACACAGCCAGCTCCCAGAACGCCAGATAGTGTAGTTGCGGGTACTGGTCCTGTACCTTGAGAGCATGCTCGTACGCGCGTGACGCGCGCAAGGGCTGAGACCGACAAAACGCAATGCGTCCTGCGCCGAACAGGAAAAAGACACCTTTAGATAGCAGAGTCAGTCATCTTATCAGCACCCTGACGGGCAGATAGAGTGGAGACGGGAGTGGAGACTCACCGTTCGGGAACCGCGCGAGGTTAAATTCGAGGATGCGCTCGGCCATTGCGATGTCCACACCTTGGACGGTGAAGGCGCGCAGGACGAGATGGAAAATGAGGAGCGCCATGTCGCAAATTGGTCGCCGGACGCCTTCCTCGGTTGCTGGTGTAGGCTTGTCGCCGGCCCAGTTGCCGGCTTGCATGAGCGTAGACAGAGCCTGCGCGCGGTAATGTCAGATTGGTGTGACAAGTTGCAGGTTAACTATATTCGCACCTCCATGCGATCTCCTTTGTACCCGAAGAGCTCGATGATGCTGAGCACTCGCCCGGGCATCATGCTCAGCACGAGCGAGGTCCTATACTGCAGAGTCAGAACGTGACGACATTGCCTGGTGAGCAGCAAGTGAACGCACAGTCCAGTGCCTAGCAGCACGCCGGTCCTGAAGTGCGGGTCGATGCTATTATCGTGGCCGCCTGGTGCCGCCGCGTCCTGCTGTTGCATATAGGCCGACAACGTTCGGTAGATACCCGTCGCCGTCCTCATGTTGAGTCTATCGTCTCCACCGTCAGCTGCCAAGCGAGACAGGTACGGCCGCGGCAGACTCACGCCTCTCGAATGAACTGCAGCCAATCGCCAGAATATACAATGCCGACAACAGCCTGCAAAACAAACGTTTCAGTAAGTCGAGCCAGCCATTGGGCTAGGCTACTCGCACCTTCTCAAGCAAGCCCTCGGCGTAGACGAGCTCAGCGTGCCGCTGAACGTCAGTCATGCCGCGCACGTGTGATATCGAACCGCCTCCGCCAAGAACGAGACCTGCCAGTCGGCTGGCCATGGGCTGTGACTTGCGAAGTTTCTGGGCGACACCGGACCCGTGCTTGACGGATGCGAGTGCGTGTGCCAAGTCCTGTTCAGGGCAGAACGTTAGCGCAGAGCTTGACCAGATGGGAAGTGCGACCAACCTTATCTTCGAAGCTCATCAAACCCTTGATACACGAAATGAGCGCAATTCCCGTGGAATAGTACAGCCTCCCACTGGGTACCAATTAGTATGAAGTCAGCGAGAACAGAGGGAGAACGCACATGTCTGGGTCACACTCTCGGATGAATTCCTCGCACTCAAACATCTTGCTCTCCAGGAACATCACAAGCGCATGATGCACTCCTGGCAAGTCATCGGTCTGCACGCATGTCCACAAATAGTGCGTTCGCGAAGCAGAAAGCATGAAGAGAAGCATAACGCGTCAGCTCACTGAATGTACCACGCTCGCGCACGCACCATGGATCGCCCTTTGAGCTTCTTGTCCCATACGAACTGCTCGCTCGGAACGCCGCCAGTCTTGGAGGTCTTAATCACAGTCGCCGCGGGCGGCTTCTCGTTAGAGCCGTTGATGGCTCCGCTGCCAGAGGTCACGAGTTGGGCTGCTGGTGCCCCAACGCCAGAGCCAGTGGACAGCACTTTCTCGATCTCGCTCGAAGGGGTCGCAAGAGGCGTTGTATTGGAGTCTGTCATGTTGGCTGCTGGATTCGTGCTCGAGGATGTGAAAGTGGCTGTCGAGGCCGATGGACTGGTGCTTGTAATAGAGGCTGGATGCGTTGACCCAGTGCTGGATGCTGTGTCTGCCATATACCAATAGGAGAACTAAGGAATTGAAGGTTCAGCGCCGATGCGCAGGCTATTGGGGCAGCGCAAGAGAGTGGCGAGAGCAAAAGCTGACAAGGCAGGGACTTGGACACCGGCGAAAGTATGCAGACCGCGGCACCGGCGGGGTTACGTCTTCGTCGCAGTCAATTCAAACGCGCGCAGATGAAGCACGCAGTTGACGTGGCAAGACAGGATACGAGGAGCTCAAGCTCACTGGTGACGACGAGCTTACAAGAGGAGAAGAGCCAATGGTGATGACCAATTCGGCATGTGCAGAAAGATCGGCGTCGGCATCTCCACTTCACCACCCTCGTCACAATCAAATGCGGGGGAAAACGTAACAATTGCTTGCGAGTACCACCTTCCGCATTCACACCGATATTAACCGCGAAGGACGGGTAGCGATCTCGACCTGAACACCCGATCTGAGCGCGAGGCTCTCGGAACGAATTGTAGCATGAGGGGCAAGATTTATGTAAATCTGTTGAGCTCCACAAAACACATTGTGGCCGCTCTGCACTGTGATACTATTCACTGGTGAAATGAAGCTCAACATCAGCAGAATGAGGCCGTGAAAGCTGGCCGCTACTACTGCTCAGCATCCACGAGTTGCTTTATCCCTGGAGAATCAAGTCAGCGCTCGAGCCATAGAGCGTATAAGGGTGTGCTCACTGTCGATAATCTGTACAAATGCCAGAGTGGCGGGACTCTCGGGCCATGCCTCGAGGAAGTTCTCGCCATAATCCGCGCACTTACCAATCCGCGGATCCAATGGCACCTTCCCTAGCAACTCAATGCCCATTTCTTTGGCTAGCCTCTCTGCGCCACCTGTTGTCGGTTTGAATATCTGGGACTGGTTCTTGCAGCCTGGACAAACAAAGCCCGACATGTTCTCCACAAGGCCAAGGATGCGTACGCCGACCTTCCGGCAAAAGTCGATCTCGCGCCGGACATCCTGCAGCGCAACCTCCTGTGGTGTCGTTACAAGGACTGCACCGTCGATACCTGCACCGCTATCACGCAAGAGGGATGTGACGCTGAGATGCTCGTCGCTAGTTCCCGGTGGCGTGTCGATGAGCAGGTAATCCAGCTTGGCCGGCCAGTCTACATCCTTCAGAAACTGCGCGACCAGGCCGTTTTTGCGCGGCC
>Ga0247815_10000899_pt1 | contig 22971 bp, 5 predicted proteins | sample UWRJL194509B1_FD_181014 | JGI IMG/M metagenome (GOLD analysis project Ga0247815, IMG submission 181014) | Plant litter microbial communities from Arlington Agricultural Research Station in Wisconsin, United States - UWRJ-L194-509B-1 | ecosystem: Environmental > Terrestrial > Plant litter >...
TCAAACGGATATTCTGAATCATCTTCTTTGAGCAGATGAAGTGCTTTGCTGAAATTTCCCTGCGCCTGATGCGCAATTTTTTTGGCAGTATTTGGTTCGATATTTTCTTGAGAAACCAAGGCTTCAGTTATTACTTTTTCCGGAAGTCCGTTAAAGTGAATTACCTGACAGCGAGAACGTATGGTTTGTATAATGTCTTCTTCGTTTTCAGAAATCAGAATAAAAATGGTTTTGTCTGAAGGTTCTTCTAGCAGCTTTAATAATTTATTTGAGGCGGCGATATTCATCTTATCTGCCATCCAGATGATCATAATTTTATAACCGCCCTCGTACGATTTCAGCGCAAGCGATTTTAAAACTTCCTGAGCATCTTCAACACGAATTTCGCCCTGTTTGTTTTGTACGCCCAAGACCTGATACCAGTCAAATAAACCTCCATACGGCATTTGCTGAATAAAAGTGCGCCAATCCTGAATAAAGTCTAAGCTTTTGGGCTTGGTTTTTACATCTTCGGTGGTAACGGTAGGATAAATAAAATGGAGATCCGGGTGCGAAAGGTTTTGAAACTTCAAATTGCAGGAATCATTTCCGTTCTCGTTTTCATTTCCTGTGTTGCTGCACAAAATATATTGCGCATACGCAATTGCAGTTGATAATGTACCGCTGCCTTCCGGCCCAATAAATAATTGCGCGTGCGGAATTCTTCCGGAAGCTGCACTTTTTATCAAGTGGCTTTTAATGTAATCTTGACCTAAAATTTGAGAAAATTGCATGAAGCAAAGATAGAAGAAAATGATGTAGTCAAAAATTTTATGTTAAAAGTTTAGCGCTTCGTTTTTATTTCTGACGGAACAAAAGTGTTTCACTTAAATTTTTGCGTTTAATGGACGAACTTTTGTTAATAAATGACTTGATGTGAACAAATATTGGATGTTTTTTGTTAATAGTTTTTTCTAAAAAACGATAAACGTAAGGTTTTTTTGGTTATTAATTAAGAGGATTTGATTTTTTTTATAATTATAATCTTACAGCATCCATTTTAACAAATTTAACAGAAACCTCGTTAAAACGCATATTTTCTCGACATAGCGCCAGTTTTTAAGCTTTTTTTAAGCTTTTTTTTTGAAAAAATAAATCAATAAAGTTGCAATTTAAGTTAATTTATATATTTTTGTTTGCATCAACAACCATTTAAAAAAGAATCTATGAAAGGGAAAATTATTTTATTTAGTGCACTTTTTTTCTTGACAACTGGAGCTATTTCAGCACAGGCAAAAAATGCTCCAAGAAGTATTATTAGTACAACAGCTCTTATTAGAAAATACCATGATCAAAAAGAATTGAGTGGTATGCAAAAAGGAGAACTTTTAGAATTATACATTGAGCGTATTAAAGTTTTAGTGAAAACCCTTCCGTATATTGCTTTGGTTACTAAACCGGGTGTTACAATGGCCGACTTAGGTATTCCGGACGATTCAGAACACAAAAAAGTTTTAGATGCTCAGGCCGTTGGTACAACAGCATTTTTAGATACAACAGTAGAGTTTCAGAGAAAAATGATGCCTTATTCAGATAAAGGTAACCTTATCGCTGCAATTTTATTTTACGAAAGCACATTGAAATCACTACATGAGTTCAACGAATTGAACGAAATGTAATAAATATTATTTTTTTAAAACCTTTTTCAGCGTGTTTACGTAGATGGATGAGATTTCATTTTAACATTTTGAAAAAGAAACAAAAAAACAACTCTATCTCGATGTGTTCTGATATGGTCAGAAAATCTCGAGATGAGTTTTTTCATTACGCATACACACCCAAATTTATTATTAATCTTAATAACGCCCCTTTATCATGAAAAAAATTACTCAAATTATCTGCGTTCTTTTGACAGTTACAAGTATGAGTGCTCAACAAGAGAAAGGAATTATGGGCTACAACAATTGGTTAAATAACTGGACCGAATTTAAGCCTAACAAAGTAGACTACGGAGAAGCAAATCAAATTTTAGCAGGAAATATTTCTGTTAACACGAAGCTGCTTAAAAGGAATATCTACGTTCTGCAAGGAAACGTTTATGTTACTAACAACGCTGTTTTAACAATTGAGCCTGGAACATTAATCATCGGTGATTTCGAAACAAAAGGAACATTGGTAGTTACAAAAGGTGCACAACTTGTTGCAGACGGTTTAGAGACTGACCCAATTGTATTTACTTCTAACCGCAGCCAAAAGAAAGCTGGAGACTGGGGAGGGATTGTACTTCTTGGAGATGCTCCAATCAATAAATTTGGAAACGTAGGTTCTTACAATATGGATCTTGACCCATCGCTTACTACTTATGGTGGTGACAACGCTGCTGGAAATTCAGGAATTTTAAGATTTGTGAGAATCGAATTTGCAGGAAAAAAAGTTAAAGGTGTTGATACTTTCAATGGTTTGACTGCTGCAGGTGTTGGAAACAAAACAATATTTGAAAACGTTATGGTAAGCTACTCTGGAGGTGATTCATTTGCCTTTTTTGGAGGAGACTTAAATGCAGCCAAATTAGTTTCTTATAAATCAATCAACGACGATTTTAAATTCACTCAGGGTGTACAATGTCGTTTGTTTAACTCTTTAGCAGTTAGATCTTCTTATTTGTCAAGTAACAAAGATGGATCTCGTTGTATGGAAGTTAGATCTTTTGAAAAGAAAAACGAAACTGATTTTACAAAGAAACAAACTCTTGTTGCAGCAACTAATATTACCATGCTTAATGACAGTGAAAATATTAAAGCTGATATTCAGTCAGGTTTAGTAAAAGAAGCTGTTTATGTTGCTGAAGCTGCTTCACTTGAAATGAAACGTAGTGTGATCTCAGGATTTAATCCGGCTGTTATCTTAGACAGTAAAACAGAGATCAACGATGCCAACCTTAAAAAAATTAAATTTGAAGAAATGTACTTCAACCTATGTAACGGAAATATCTTTACAGAGTACAATTCTAACAACGAAGATTTAGAAAGCTGGTACGGAAACAGTGTGTTTTTTAACGTTTATTCTCAAAGTGATAACAAAGAAACATTCATCGATATTTTCAATCCTAAAAAACCAGATTTCAGACTACAGTTAGGGAAAATCACAGCCTCAAGCGGTAATAGATAAATAGATTTAGATTTTTATTTCAAAGCGTAAATTTTATTAATAAAGTCCCCAGACACAATTTATGTATCGTCTCAACCGGACCAAATAAAGATCAAACCATAATGGCTCTATCTAAAAAAAATTTTATATCTATAATTTTTTTGGTTGCTCCTATTTCGTTAAGTCTATATGCACAAAGCACAGCTCCTGCTGCAGCTGACTGCAAGGTGACTTCGATGGTCTCAAACCAAAAGAACGACATAGCTGATACTATCAGCAATTTAGAAGATTCTAATCAGTTTATAGTAAGGCCGTCTACCCCCATGGACAGCTTTACTATTAATACTGAAACAAATGAATTTTCTGCAAACTTCACTGAAAAGGCAGCAATTACAGGTTCTTACTCTGCTCTTGCAAAAGACATTATTGAGAACTACAAATATGACTTTTCAGAAACATTCATTGATATTTTGTTTTTTGAGCGTATAGACTTAGCAAGAACACGTACTATATGATTCAAAAAACTACGCTATCAATGTTCCGTTTTATTCTCTTTTTTAGTATTTTATTTTTTACTAAAACGACTTTCTTTGCCCAGACGATAGTACCGCAGCAACTTGGCTATCCAAGAATTTGCGCCGGTCTTATTATTGATGGAAAGCCTTTTAATGAATATAATGCAACGTTTAGCTACGTTGGTTTTCCTGCTGGAACCACTTTTGAAATAGAGCTTTCAGATAATTCAGGAAATTTTACAACCCCAACAGCCACTACAACAATTTCATTTACAGACAATGCTGCCTTACAACAGCAGACTATAAAATTTGCTGTCCCAACAGATTTGAAGGGATCGGACACCTACAGCATGCGTGTAAAGAGCAATACTGCAACGCCTGTTTACAGCGTAAAGTATAGAAACTCTCAGACTGTTACTACATTTCCTATTTATTACAGAACGTATGTAGAAACCTTTTTTATCAATGATAAATTAGGAGAAGCAACTTATTGTACAGGAGGAAGTTTGAGTCTGGCACTTTACAACCCTACGCCAAATGTTAAGGAATCGTCTCCGGCAAATTATTCAAATCTAAAATACAAATGGTTTAAAGATGATGTTGCGATTGCAGGACAAAGCGCTGCAACGTTACTCGTCAACACACCAGGAGTTTATTATGCACAAATCGATTACGGAGGCTGTAATGATGAAAACTTTAGCTCAAACCGAGTTACGGTTAGTTCATCTTCTTCAGGTTCTGCCGTTACTGTGCAGTCAAGTTTAGGAAATCCTTTTTGTACCAGCGGAGAAGGAACAGTCTTATCTGCAGTGACTACAGGAACTAAATTTGTGTGGAAAAAAAATGGCGATATCATTGCGAATGCTACAGCCCGCACTATTACTACCAACGAAGAAGGCCTTTATACTGTTGATGTTGATTTTGGAGGTTGTAAATCTACCGGATCAATTGACCTTAAAAACAATAGTTTTAATGCCACTATCGACGTTGCAGATGAATTTAACTTAAACGAAGGAGAAACAGTAAGCGCAACGGTTACAACTGATGCTGTGAGCCCAACATTTGAGTGGTATTTTAATGGCAGTCTTGTTAGCGCTGCAAAGACAGAAAGCTATACGATAGCCGTAAGAGGTAATTATAAAGTAGTAATCTCGCAGGCTTCCGGATGTGTGGCTAAAAAAGAATTTACTTTTAAAGTTACAGGACAATCAGGGCCTTCAACGGTTATTCCGAATATTATTAAGTTAGGAGGCACCAATCCATATTGGAATATTCCTGACGAATTTAAAAATGCCAGCACCAAGGTAATGATTGTAAGTTCGAATGGTGATATGGTTTTAGATGTCGTGGATTACCAGGGAGACTGGCCGCAGACAATAGATTTTAAAAATGTAAATCCAGTATATTACTATGTCATTCAATCCGACACAGGTGAAAAAAAAGGATCAATAACTGTGATAAAATAATATGAAGAAAATTTTACTATTCATAACTTTATTTTACGGTTTTTCAAATGTACTCTATTCACAGGACGCCCCTGAGAATGGAGTTGTTTCGTTTTCATTACCTATCAGAAATTCTTTAAAGTTTAATAGATATTTAATCAACCCTGCATTCAGTTTTGTACGTGAATCAAATCCATATGTAAGTTTTTATAATAAAAGACAATGGATGCAGTTTGATGACGCACCAAACACTTATTTATTCAATTATTCAGGACGTTTTAGAGAAAATGAAGCATTTGCTTTTGGTTTATTTCAGCAGAATTATGGTTTAATGACGGTTTTTGGAGGAGTTGCCAATTTCGCTCACAATATCGTTCTACAAGAAGACAGCAATTTAACTTTTGGTTTAAATGTTGGTGCTTACCAAAGCGGTTTAAACAAAGGAAAAATAGTATCTGATGATCCGGATGTTTTAAATGGCGATTACCCTTCAAACACAATGCTTACGGTAAATCCGGGTATTAACTACGGAACAGCTTTCTTTGATTTCGGTTTATCGGTAAACAATTTAGTGCTTTACAATTTCGGTTCCGGAATAGTAAAAGAAGATCCGGAAAGAGCTATTGAGCTTCACGCCATGTACACCGGATATCTTGACAGCAACGGATTTTTTGACAGAAGTAAATTCTCAGGAATTGTAAAAACTGAAGTTAAAAAAGACAAAACAGTAATTTCAGGACTTGCCATGATTGCATTGCAGCAAGGCGTTTGGGCACAAGCCGGATACAATACATTATATGGCGTTTCAGCCGGACTTGGTTTAAATATTACACCAAGCATTGCTATCGAATACAACTACGAAAGAGGCATGGGAAATTTCACCAATCTTGGCGGATCTCATGAATTTGCTATTGCCTATAAATTCAAAAACAGAAATTACTATTACGGCGATGACGAAGAAGGTTCTATTATAGATCCAGCGAAAGCAAAACCGGTAATGGCTAAAAAAGCTACAACGGCGCCGGTAACGAGAGTAGATGGAGCTGAAAAAGCAAAATTAGCGGCCGATGCAAAAGCGAAAGCAGATGCTGAAGCAAAACAAGCAAAATTGGCTGCTGCCGAAAAAGTGAAGGCTGATGCCGAAGCTGCAAGACTTAAATTATTAGCAGACAATAAAGCAAAAGTTGATGCCGCAGAAGCACAAAAATTAAAACTAGCTGCAGATGCGAAAGCAAAAGCAGATGCTGCTGCCGCTGCGAGAGCACAAACAACAAATGCGAAGCAGGTAGTTGCAACACAACAAAAAACACAAGCGCAATTGGCGGCAGATAAAGCCAGAGCCGATGCTGAAGCACGCAGAATAAAATTAGCTGCAGATAATAAAGCCAGAGTAGATGCCGCTGCAGCTGCGAGAGCACAAGCATTAACAGCAAGCAAGACAGCAGCCGGAGAACAAAAAACAGCAGCACAATTAGCTGCAGACAAATCAAAAGCTGATGCAGAAGCATTAAAAATAAAATTAGCGGCAGATGCTAAGGCGAAAGCCGATGCAGAAAATACTGCTAAAGCAAAAGTAGCTGCAACACCGCAAAAAACTCCGGCTCAATTAGCTGCAGACAAAGCGAAAGCAGATGCTGAGGCAATGAAATTAAAATTAGCTGCAGATGCAAAAGCGAAAGCCGATGCTGAAAGTGCTGCGAAAGCAAAAGTGGCTGCTCCGGTAACGCCAGAAAAAACTCCGGCAGAATTAGCTGCTGAAAAAGCAAAAGCTGATGCTGAAGCTCTGAAAATAAAATTAGCGGCAGACGCACAAGCAAAAGCAGATGCTGCTGAAGCGAAACGTAAAGCCGATGCTAAAGCAAAAGCGGAAGCTGCCGATTTACAATCGATTTTAGCTGCTGATGCAAAAGCAAAAGCCGATTCAGATGCACTTCAGGCAAGATTAGCTGCTGAGGCAAAAGCAAAAGCTGCTGCTGCTGCTAAAACTAAAGTAAGTATTGATGCTGCCAATAAAGCACAAGCTGCTGCAGATGCGAAAGCAAAAGCTGCCGCAGATGCTGCCTTAAAAGAGAAATTAGCTGCTGATGCGAAAGCGAAAGCCGATGCAGAAGCCAGAGAAGCAAGAATTGCTGCAGAAGCAAAAGCGAAAGCCGATGCTGAAGCATTGAAAATAAAATTAGCTGCAGATGCTAAAGCGAAAGCCGACGCAGAAGCATTACAAGCAAGATTAGCGGCAGAGGCTAAAGTAAAAGCAGACGCAGACGCAATTCAGGCAAAATTAGCTGCTGATGCAAAAGCAAAAGCAGATGCAGAAGCACTGCAGGCGAAACTTGTAGCCGATGCAAAAGCGAAAGCAGATGCAGAAGCGCAGCAGGCAAAATTAGCTGCTGATGCAAAAGCAAAAGCCGATGCTGAAGCACAACAGGCAAAACTTGCTGCAGACGCAAAAGCGAAAGCAGACATGGAAGCACTACAGGCAAAATTAATTGCTGATGCAAGAGTAAAAGCCGATGCTGAAGCTACTGCTAAAGCAAAAGCTGACGCTGAAGCGAAAAAATTACAAGAAGCAGAAGAGGCACGTCAGGCTAAATTAGCTGCAGATGCAAAAACGAAAGCGGATGCTGATGCCTTAAAAGCAAAACAAGCGGCAGATGCAAAAGTAAAAGCAGATGAAGATGCACGCCAGGCGAAACTTGCAGCTGATGCAAAAGCAAAAGCCGATGCAGAAGCATTACAGGCAAAATTAGCTGCTGATGCAAAAGCAAAAGCCGACGCGGAAGCATTACAAGCAAAACTTGCAGCTGATGCAAAAACAAAAGCTGACGCAGAAGCACAACAGGCTAAATTAGCTGCCGACGCGAAAGCCAAAGCAGATATGGAAGCATTACAGGCAAAATTATTGGCTGATGCTAAAGTAAAAGCTGATGCTGAAGCCACTGCAAAAGCAAAAGCCGATGCCGAAGCCAAAAAATTACAAGAAGCAGAAGAAGCACGTTTAGCAAAACTTGCCGCAGATAATAAAGCAAAAGCGGATGCAGAAGCGCAGCAAGCAAAATTAGCTGCCGATGCAAAAGCAAAAGCAGATGCTGACGCCTTGAAAGCAAAACTTGCAGCTGACGCAAAAGCAAAAGCCGATGCAGAAGCACAACAAGCACAACAAGCAAAATTAGCTGCCGATGCAAAAGCCAAAGCTGATGCAGAAGCACAACAAGCAAAACTTGCCGCAGATGCGAAAGCCAAAGCTGATGCTGACGCCTTGAAAGCAAAACTTGCTTCCGACGCAAAAGCAAAAGCAGATGCAGAAGCACAGCAGGCAAAACTTGCCGCAGATAATAAAGCAAAAGCGGATGCAGAAGCGCAGCAGGCAAAATTAGCTGCCGATGCAAAAGCAAAAGCAGATGCTGACGCCTTGAAAGCAAAATTAGCTGCTGATGCAAAAGCTAAAGCAGATGCTGAAGCATTAAAAGCAAAAGAAACGGCTGATGCTAAAGCGAAAGCAGAAGAAGATGCTGTTAGGGCGAAACTTGAAGCAGAGGAAAGAGCCAAAGCAGATGCAGAAGCACGTCAGGCAAAACTTGCGGCCGATGCAAAAGCGAAAGCTGATGCAGAAGCACTTCAGGCAAAATTAGCTGAAGAAGCAGAATTGAAAGCCAAGTTAGCCGCCGACGCTGCAGCAGCGAAAGCAGCCTCTGCACCAAAAGACGATACAGCAAGAGCCATAGAAAGCTTAACGCAGTCAATAGAGGATTCAGGTAAAAACCAAAGCGATATTTTGGCACAGTTTAGTTCAACTGTAGACAAGAAACAAAAAGACCTGAATGACTTAAAAGAAGAAAATGACTTAAGTGATAAAGGAATTTACAGAGAGCCTAAACCGTTTAAAAGTGTTGCAGCAGAGAACAGCCAGTTAGAAGCCCTGAAAGCACAGCTTGCTGAGGCAAACAGAATCCAAAAAGATGAAATTGCAAAGCTGACGAACTTATACAACGAAAGACTTAAAAAAGTTCCGAATAAAAATGATGCTTTAAACAAGGCTTATCTTGAGAAGATAAATCAATTAAAAGCAGCTCAATTAAAAATGGAGCAGGACAGTGCAGCATTATTGGCGAATTTAGAACGTATTAAAGCTGAAACTGAGATTGAGAAAAAACGTAGAATCAAACGTGCCGCTTATGAAAATGATCAGGGAAGATATGCGCAGGACGTTGCGGCTCTTAAACGTATTAAGGAAACAACAAAACCAAGCGCTGCAGCCTTAACGGCAAGTGATTTTGATTTTGGCGAAGACCAGTCGAATATGCAGATTATCAAGAATATTAAAAATTCTGAAAATGGTTATTATTTGATTATCGCAGTTCACAGCAGTGTAGAGAAACGAGATGAATTCTTAACTAAAGCAGTTGCTGCCGGACGTACAGATGTTAATTTCTTTTACAATTTAGCAACAAGTAAATATTATATCTACTACGAGAAATTTGATGGTTTATCTGAAGCGACTAAAGCATTAGAAGCAAAAGGAAACAAGCCATACAATGGAAAAATGGCAATCGTAAAAGTGGAGAATTAACAATAAATAATAAGAGTTAAGCACCTTATTTGTTTAAGGTGCTCATTAAAATAAATATTTTAAAGCGCCCAAATTTTAAGCTCTAATGCCCCTTAGAGATTGAGACAAAGCACAAAAAATTAAATACCATGAAAAAACCTACTATTCTAAAAATTGCAATTTTCTTTTTGTTGTTTTTAAGTAATGTTGCGTCAGCCCAGCGTTTACAAGACTTTGTCAGACAGTATAACGGAAAGATAAAAGGCGATATTCTTACTATTGGTAATAATATTCTTAACAGGGATTTGGGAACTGCCGGGAATGGTCCAAACGATCCTTACACTGGCCAGGATCTTAATAGTACTTTTAATATGAAGTACATTAATATTGATCCGGCGGGAAGTGATGGAATCAAAAACTGGAGCTCAAGTAGTGCTAAACTTACAATTCCTAATTCTAAACCAGCTGAAGCTCCTTGTTATAAAGTGGCATATGCTGCTTTATACTGGTCTGCTGTCTTAAATAATAATAGCAGTCTTACCGACAGAGCAAAGGTTATTAATAAGGTGCGATTAAAAGTTCCTAATGCAACAGTTTATACAGATATTGAAGGTCGAATAGTTAAGGATGCCGCCAATACTCCTATTGCACCTGATGCTAGTAAGGCCTATGTATGTATGGCAGAAATTACAAAGTATATGAATACCACTAGCCCAAATGGTACTTATACGGTTGCAAACATACTATCAAGTGAAGGAAAAAATGGACAAACGGGATTGTCTGCCGGTTGGTCTATTTTTATAGTTTATGAAGATGCTAATCTGCCTACAAGAGCTATTTCGTCATTTGACGGATTAAGTGCAATGGCAACCGGAGCGAATGATTTAACTACAACCATAAGCGGTTTTACTACAATTCCTACTGGTCTGGTAAAAGCAAGATTTGCCTTTGCTGCGCTTGAAGGTGATAGAAGTTATAATGGAGATTTCCTTAAAATTAACAATATTACCATTACTCCAACTTTAAGACCTAGAACAACTCTTAATAGAGTTACCGATGAAAACTTCTTTAATAGTACTATTAATAATTTACTTGTACCATATACAGACAGGGTTCCTAATAGCAGCAATACGCTGGGGTATGATGCAGGAGTTTTGGACATTGATCCTAATTTAAATGTAATTAAAAACAATCAAACATCTGCAACTATAACACTGGGTACTAATCAGGAGGTTTATTTTTATTATTTCACGGCTTTCTCAGTCGAGATTATAGCGCCAAATATTGTATTGACCAAAGCCGTACATGATGCTGGGGAGAATCCAGCCGAAGGTACTAACGTTACGCTGGGTCAGGAATTACGCTATACATTAAACTTTAAAAACGAAGGCAATGATAATGCTACAAATTTTACGATAACAGATGTATTACCTGTTAACACGAATTTTAATTTACTGACGGACATTATACAGATGCCAATTAATCCCGCAACTGGTGTACAGCTGCCTAAACCTACTGCTTTACCTGGTAATCAATATGTAAATTATAATACAACTACAAGAACCCTAACATTCACTATACCTAATGCGTCTGTAAAAGTAAAAGCACCAGGAGATAAAATTCGTTTTATGGTTCATGTGGTAGACGATTGTGGTACATTAACAGATGCTTGTAATAATGTAATTAAAAACTCGGCATATTCAGCTTATTATGGTGACCCTGCTGTAGGTGGAGGCGGTAATGATGTTAAATTTGGCGACCAGAGTTACGCGGTTGCAACGGGATGTAATGTATTGCCTCAATCAACCAATTTTCTGGTAGGAATAGATGCCTGTAAAAGTAGAAAAGCAGAAATTTGTTTAGCTCAGATGGAAATCACGGCATCTGGAGGTTACGGTGAGTACAAGTGGTCAACTAGTCCTACGTATTCTCCAGTTATAGGAACGGAACAAAAGCTTACAATAACAGGGCCTGGAAAATATTATGTTTATGATACCGCTAAACCTGGTTCTGATTGTAAGGATTTTCAGGAAGTTATTGAAGTAGTAGATGGTGGAGGAGCAAAAACAAATCCAATTATTGCGTATGCCGATAATAAAGATATAAATGGTGTAATTCCAGTCTGTGATATTGATGGAAAACCACTGCCTAAAATCTTTCTTTGCGGTGCCAATGATTCGAGACTTTTTAATCTGAATCTGCCATTGGCCACTGTAGTATGGGAAAAAACAAACTGTGTTCGTCCTCCTGTTGCACAATTGTCAGAACTTTGTGCTGACGAAAGAGGAAGTTGCGTTTGGGTTTCAGCAGGAGCAAATGGTTCTCTTTTTACAGCCAATACGGCGGGTTATTACAGAGTAACCATAAGTTCAAACGGTTGTAAAAACACGTATTATTTCAATGTATATAAAAGTGATGTTGCAATCAACGAAACACATAAAAATATATTATGTACCACTCCGGGAAGTATTACAGTTGATAAACTTACAGGTTACGAGTTTAGTTTAACGCATGTACTTATTCCAGCCAATACTTCTACAACAACAGCTTGGAGTAACGATAATATTTTCCCCATTACAACAGCAGGTAATTACATTGTAAACTACAGACTTAGAAATGTAAACCCAACTTGTACTTACCATACTAATCAAATCATTATTACTCAGGATACTTTTACTGCGGTAATAGACAATCCAACCGAAAATCCTTTGTGTTATAATGATAAGGGGAGAATACAGGTAAGTGCTACCGCTGGATTTACAGGATATTATTTCACACTTTATGAAGATGGCATTAAAATTCAGGAACTTGGACCGCTTACGGAGCGTACCCATCCTTTTGAAAATTTAACTCCGGGAAAAACGTATAAAATTGACGTTTTCACCAAAAAACCAGTCGATCAAATTGATTGTTTTTATTCGGTTGAGAAACTTATACCTAATCCGGCATCTGAAATAAAAATTACATCTTCAGTTCTATTACCTCTTACTGCTTGTGAAGAAGGACGCTATAGAATTACCGCAACTGGCGGAACTCCCGGTTATGCATTTTTTGTTGATGGATCAGCAACTGCGCAGCCAACAGTATTAAATGATAATACAGATCCGAATTCAATTATACTTATTACGCCTACAGCAAAAGAGTATACGATATTGGTTCGTGATTCAAAAACTTGTACAGCTACTTATAAATTTACAGTTCCAGCGGTTGTAAAACCAACTTACACTATTGTTCCAACGCCAGCATTATGTTACGCTGGTCAAGGTCAGATTGAAGTGAAAGTAACTGCAGGCAGCGCCGGTTACGTAATGGGGTACAGTATCGATAACGGTCTTAATTTTCAAACTAATCCGGTATTCTTAAACGTTGGAGTAGGTTCTTATCAAGTTGTCGTTCGATATGGTATTTCTTATACCGTGCCAAATCAGGCTGATCCGGTTATAAGATATTGTCAGGATGCAGCACAAAAAATTGTTATTGGCGGTCCGGCCGAAGAATTGAGAGCTTCTGGTGGAGTAGCTGAATTAGAAGGCTGTACACTAAATGGTACTGGCGGAAAATTAAGAATCAATAATGCTCAGGGTGGTACGGCTCCTTACAAATATAGTTTTGATGGAGGTAGTGCTAATTCTTGGCAGGATTCTAATGAAATAGATGTAGTACACGGTGTATATAAATTAGCTATTAAAGATGCTAATGGCTGTATTTATCTTATTCCATACGATGTTACGCTGCTTCAACAACCAGCAGCTCCGGAAATTAAAGTGGGTCCTACAGTTTATAATTGTGACGGAACAGGAAATACTACTGCAACTGTTATTAATACAGGAGGTACTAATTATACATATGAGTATTATTTAGATGATGAACCAAATACTCCTATTACTAATAATACATTTACAAATATTAAAAACGGTACTCACACTGTCACTGTAAAATACAATGTAAGCTTTGTACCAAGTTATAGTAATTTATTACAAGAAGATTTTGGAAGAGGTGGTTATACTACAACTCCTGGAATTAGTCCGAAATACTGTTTTGAAGATGAATCGACGCCTCACCCATCAAATTGGCCAACAGCAACATGCGGTGCTATAGGTGACTACCAAATCAATGATGGTAAATATGCTGTGGCAAGTTCTATCAAAACTAATTTTGGAAATACTTGGGTAGTAGCAAAAGATCACACTGTACCAGCTAATGCATTAGGAAGATTTTTATGTGTTAATATTGGAGAATCAGCCGGTTATGGTGGTATTATATACAGTAAACCAATTAAAGATGTTATTGAAGATCAACCTGTAATTATTTCATTATGGGCAGAGAATTTAATGAGAAGTACTACTGGAAGCAGTTATTTTGATCCGGAATTAACGATTCAGTTAGTTAATAACCTAAATGGAGTAGGCGGCATAGAAACTATAGTTGCAACAACGGATACTACAAATCCTTGGAAAGTTCCAAGAAATGAAATATGGAATTATAAAGAATTGTCTTTAAATCCTGGAAAATATAATAATCTTAGTTTTGTTATTCGTTCTTATAATACTAAGTATAGTGGGAATGATTTACTTGTAGATGATATTTGGGTTCGTCAGGTACCTAAGTCATGTATTGCAGAACAGGATTTTGATTTTGAAATTGATGAAAATCAAAAATTTGTTGCAGTTGAGCCTAGCGTTAGCAATGTTGCCTGCCATGGAGGTGATACAGGTACCATAACTATTGCTGCTCAAAATTTTGGAGCTGAATACTACTATTCGATAGATGGCGGGGCTAACTTTATAAAAGCTACAACTTCTCCGATTATTCTTGACAAACAAACTGCAAAAACATATTCTATTATAGTACAGAGTGATTTAGCGGGAACTTGTTCTAAATCTTTCTCTAAAACAATCAGTGAACCAGCTGCGGTAACTGTTGAAGCGTCTGTTACGTTACAGCCTACTTGTACTTTAGGAGCTACTATTACAGCTGTTGCACATGGAGGTTCAGGAACAGGTTACACGTATTCATTATTAGGTGCAGGAGGTGCAACAATTGTACCTTTCCCTCACGGACCAGTATTTACCAAAGTAGATACAGGTACTTATACTGTTATCGCTAAAGATATAAATGGTTGTCCGTCATCTGCTTCTGTTGATGTAATTATAAATAAACCATCAGATCCAACGGCGGTATTAGATGATACATCAGATTTATGTTTTGATGCTAACAAAGCGACATTGATTGTTAACGCCAGCGGAACAGCTCCATTATCTTATAGCTTAGACGGAGGAGCTTTTGTGGGGAACAAAACATTTACCAATGTGGGTGTTGGAACACACAATATAATTGTAAAAGATGGTAACGGGTGTACAGCTGAAATCAAAAACATTATAATCGCTAACGAATTAAAAGCGAAAGCTACTGTTACTAAAACATTAGATTGTAATACTACGGGTGCTACTATCCATGTAGAAATCGAAGGAGGAAAATCAACGTTTAAATACAAAGCTAAACTTGGATTAACAGGAACGTATGGTTCAAGTGTAAATGTTACTGGAAACACATTTGATTATCCGGCACCAGGAGCAGGAACTTATTATTTTGAAATTTCTGACTCAAATACGCCAAATGCTTGTACTGTTACAGTTAATGCAACAATTTCTGCTATTACAAAACCTGTTGCTGACGCATCGCCGGTACAAATTAAATGTTTTGGAGAATCAACAGGAGAAGTTACATTAAGTGCAACTTTAGGTTCAGGAAGCGGATATACTTATAGTTTTAACAATAGTGCTTTTACATCTACAATTAAATACACAGGATTAAAAGCAGGAATTTCTTATCCATATCAGGTTATGGATGACAAAGGATGTATATCTGAGGAAAAAAATATTACATTAACGCAGCCAGCAGTTCTTCAGGGAATTATTGGGGCAACTAATATTAAATGTAGTCCAACAGGAACGGTTGCTGCGGTTGTTACAGTAGGCGCATCCGGAGGAACAGGCACATATCAATATAGTTTTAACGGAACTACTAATTTTACAGACAGTAAAACTTATTCTACATCTACTCCAGGTGCAGTTACAGCGTACATTAAAGACAACAATGGTTGTCAAATTGGACCGTTAAGTATTACAATTGGTTCTTTTGATCAAATTACTAATATTACTGTTGACGACCACGGATACGATTGTTCTACAGTTCCTGCGGGAGGCAGTGTGACAATTAAAGCGGTTAAAGCAGGAAGTTTAGCGACAATATCATACAGAATATTTTCAGGACCGGCAGGGTATAATACTGCTAGTAATACAACTGGAGTATTTAATTCGTTGACTCCAGGAAACTATGTTTTCCAGGCAACTGACAGCGAAACAAACTGTACATTTAATAAAAATCACGTAATTGGTTCAGTTTCAGATATTGTGGCTGGTGGATCTATTCTTACCACAGTTAAGTGTAACGGCGGTACAGCAACAATTCAGTTTACTGTAAATGGAGCTAAAGCAAGCGGTTACGACTATGTGATTAAAAATGCTGGCGGAACTACAATTCAGCAGGCGAATAACGTGGCAGCGACAACGACCACTATTGCAGTTCCTACTGCAGTTGGGGCGGGAGAATATACGATTACGGCTACAGACAGATTAACTAAATGTCCGTCTACCTATAAAATTACAGTAACACAGCCGGCAAATGCTTTAGATGTTACAGCAGTTGCGGCAAATATCAACTGTAATAAAGGAACATCATTAGTAAAAATAACCGGAATTGGTGGTACAACAAGCTACAGCTATGCAGTTGTAATACAAGGAACACCAGGTGTACCGACTTACGTAGCAGACAATGAAATTACGGTAAACACTAACAATGGTGCAAATCTGCTATGGACAGTTTACATAAAAGATGCTAATGGTTGTACAGATACTTTTCCTTTAACAATTGCAAAAGATGCAGTACCAAGTGTTACAGCAGTTTTAAGCAACCAATGTACAGCTTCAGGAAGTAACTTTACAATTACTGCGACAGGTACTGGCGGAACAGGAACATTACAATACGGTATCAATGGTTCAACAGGAGCATTTAGTACTAATCCTGTTTTCAATGTTGCTCCGGGAACTTATACCGTTTGGGTACGAGATGCTAACTTATGTACAGCATCGGCGGCAGCGATTACAGTTTATGACAAATTAACGGCACTTACTGTTATTAAGGAATTAGATTGTTCTCTAACAACACCTGATGCTACAATTACAGTTAATGCAAGTGGTGGATTAGCTCCTTATAAATATGAAGTTTCGACAAATAATGGAACTTCTTATAGTGCTATGCTGACTAATGTTTATACAACAGCAACAGCAGGAAAATTTTTAATTAAAGTTACAGATCAAAATAATTGTTCATTCGTAACATCAACTGACATTCTTTCTATTTCTAATCCAGTCTTAAATGTTTCACAGAAAAATGTTTCTTGTAACGGATTAGCAGATGGATCCGTAGAATTATCTGCAACGGGTGGTTCTGGCGGCTATGAATTCAGTAAATACGGAATCATTTATGGAACTGCTTTTACCTTTACAGGATTAGCAGCAGGAGATTATGACTTTTTCGTAAAAGACAGTAAAGGATGTACACATAAAGTTACTGTTACTATAACGCAGCCATCAGTATTAACAACTACAGCAAGTGCTCCGGCATTTACGTGCAGTACAACAAATACGAAAGAATCTAAAGTATTAACCATTGCAGAACCAACAACAGGAACATTTCCATACGAATACAGTTTTGGCACAGGGGGTTATTCAGCTACAAGAACCTTAACGGTAAGCGATACAGGAGCGCCTCAGACAATTGCATTCTCTGTAAGAGACAAAAACCTTTGTGTTTACAACGGAACAGTTACACTGGCTCCATTAAATCCTCCAACAATTGCGAGTATTTTAGGAAGTGATGTTACCTGTACTGCCTTATCAAGCACCGTTCAGGTTACTGCAGCAGCAGGAACAGGAGTGGGCGCATTGACTTACAGTATTACAGCTCCGGCTTCGGCAATTGCAAGCAATACTACAGGACAATTTGCAGGCTTGGCTCCAAATGTTATTTATACATTCAGAATTACAGATGCCAGCGGTTGTTATGCTGAGCAGTCTTATACTGTTAAACCAGTAGTGAAAATTGCCGTTAGCCCAAGTGTAACCAATCATATAAATTGTTTTGGTACGAGTACAGGTAATGGAGTATTTACGATTTCTGGATTTACAGGAACTTATAGCTATACCATAAATGGAGGAACAGCTGTTACAGCACAAACTTCAGGTGTAGTAAACTTAACAAATCAGCCTGCAGGAACTTATAACATTTCCGTTTTAGATAATGTTACGGGTTGTACAGAAACTAGTTCACTTACAATTCAACAACCCGCTGCTGCATTGACTGCAAGTTATCTTACAGTAAATGCAAATTGTAATGTTGGTACATCAAAAGTAACGGTAACGGCTTTAGGTGGAACGCAGGCATATAAATATTCATTTGTACAAGACGGTGATGCAATAGGAACGTTAACAACTTCTAATGTTGCTAATTTAGATCCAACAGTTACTAAAAACTGGGATGCTTATGTAGTTGACGCTAACGGATGTCAGTTTAAACTTGATGTTGCAATTGATAGCGACAATGCGCCAACTGTTACAGCTACTGCATTGAGTCAATGTTTAGGAGTAGGAACGTATACTATCACTGCTGTAGGTTTAGGAAAAGCTCCTTTGACTTATAGTATCAATAGCGCAACTTCTGGTTTTGATACACCAAACACATTTGCAGTAACTGCTTCAGGTACTTATAATGTTTGGGTAAAAGATGGTAACGGTTGTGTTGCCATGACTACAGTTCCGGTAATAGTAAATGATAAATTGACTCTTTCGGCTCAATTGACTAAAGACAATACTTGTTCTCCTAGTACTGATGCTGTTATTACTTTAAATGCTTTAGGCGGTTCAGGTGCTGGAACGTATACGTATACGTACACAAGCACACCTGTTGCCGTAGGAACTTTTGTTGGAAATGTTTTCACAACAAGTGCAGCTGCTGACTTTATCTTTACAGTAAAAGATGCTAAAAATTGTACAGCGACTACAACAATAGCTATAAAAACTACAGCTCCAGTCCTTCCGGATGTTACAGTAACGCCGGGAGCTTTAATTGCTTGTAATGGAGACTCTTCTGCTTCTTTAAATGTTGTAGTTGATGCTACTAAAGGATTAGCTCCTTTTGTGATTAATGTTTACAACAATACAACACTTACAAATTATGGTACACAGACTTCAGGATTAAAGGCTGGTGCTTATACCGTTACAGTTACGGACGCAAAAGGATGTACAGATTCTCAAAATATTAATATTTCAGAGCCAACTCCTTTAACTGTTCTTTCATCTAAAACCGATATGCGTTGTGATTCAAGTACAGGAGGTGTATCAAAAGGAGAAATAATTATTCAATCCGTAACCGGTGGTACTTCGCTTTATCATTATTATGTTACAGGAATTAATGGATATAGTGCAGAAGCACATAATATTCCTGGTACGACTGTAGTATTTGAAGTAGTGGATTTCGGTTATTATCAAATTAGAGTTGTCGATGCAAATGGCTGTTCAGAATTCATAAAAGATGTTTTGATTGCCGCTCCGATCGATAAATTAGGTATTACAATTAGTACAAGCTCTGTTTGTGGTCCAGCAGGTGGTTCAGCTACAATTACTGTAGATAACACATATGCGGGTACAGGACCTTTCCATTTCAATATTTACAAAGGATCTACTCCTGCACAAGTTTGGACTAGTGATGGTGTAGGTGGATGGCAGGGAGAAATACCTCCTGGAAGTGGAAAAACTGTTTATAGTGGTTTAACACCTGGAGTATCATATACTTTTATTGTTTATTCTGAAAGTACAGGATGTTATTATTTCCAAGCAGCTCCTGGACCAATTCCGACAAATTCTCTATTAGAAGTAGTTAATGATGTTGCCAGCAATATTACATGTAAAAATGCAGCTGATGGAAAGGTTACTTTTGCCATTAAAAATAATTATCCAACATTACCAGCTCCTGGACCTTCTGTAGATTTGCGTTATTCAGTTCATGAGGCATTTACAAATGCTGAAATTATTGCGCCTACTACGATTCTTGGTTTAGCGGCAGGTGCTACATCTAGCACTATAACTTTAAATCCATTAACGGTTGGTACTTATTATATATTAGTTGAAGAGACTGCAGGACCTTTTGCTGGATGTTCAGTAGTTTCTGATAGTTTCACAATTGAGCAGTCAGCTATTCAGTTGACTCTTACAGCTTCTGCTACTACAAAAGAGGATTGTAATAATTTAGGAATTATTTCGGCTCAGGCAAAAGACGGAACAGGTCCATATAAATATATGGTATTGCCTTCTGGCTCAACTTTACCTCTTGCAACTGACCCGGCTTGGCAGCTTGGTAACACATTTACAAGAGCAGGAAGTATTGCAGGAATTGTTTATGACGTTTACACAAAAGACGCATATAATTGTATTAAAACTGTACCAGTTACAGTATTTAAATATGCTGTACCAACAATTACAGCGCCAGCAGCAATATGTTATACTGGAGTTCCATTTACATTTATTATTGGTGGATCAGTTGATGCAACAATTGTTGGCGGAGCAACTTACAGTGTGGATGGAAGCGCATTCCAAACATCATCAAGTTTTACGTTCAATACGCCTAAAATTTATAATTTAGTTATAAAAGATGGTAAAGGTTGTACAGCTACAACTACATTCGAGGTAAAACCACAATTATTATTAGATGTTAAATTAACAAGAGAACTAAGTTGTATTGTTGGAACTGCAGATGCACAATTTACGCTTACTCCAAAAGATGGATATGGTGGTTACACGTACTCTTATACCTTAAATGGAGGAGCAGTTACACCTACAACAAATGTACTTACGACAAGCGCTACTGGAACGTATGTGTTTACAGCAAAAGATGCAAGTAATTGTACAGCAGATTTTACTATCAAATTAGATCCAATTCCGGCAATTGCATTTACTGCAACGCCAACAAATTTAACCTGTAATCTGGCCGCTGACGGAACAATCAATGTTGATGTTACGGCAGGAGTAGGACCATTTAAATATCAATTGGTAAGTGGTGCTACAACTTGGGCTTTCCAAGACTCAAATGTCTTTACAGGATTGGCAGCAGCGACGAATTATGTAGTTACCGTGAGAGATGCTAAGATGTGTGAGGCAACAGCTCCTGTTACCATTACGCGGCCAGCAGCTTTAACAGCTTCTTCATTAATTACGACAACATTAGTTTGTACTGCAGGAAATGCACCATCACAAGCTGAAGTAACAGTAACTGCTGTAGGAGGAACAACTCCATACCAATACAGTTATGATGGAGGACTTAACTATATCACAGACAATATTTACAAAACGACTGTTGGTAAAACCTTCGATGTTTATGTAAAAGATAAAAACGGCTGTATTTTCATAGTGCCAAATGGCGTTAATGTACCGGCATTGGTACCACCGACAGACTTGACATTCTTAACAACCGCTCCGGTTACCTGTCTGGCAAAAGCCACAGTTGAGATTACAGGCCACACAGGCGGTACGGGAGCAATTCAATATGAGATTTTATCTCCGATTGTAAGAGCGAAACAAACCTCGACAACATTTGCAGGACTTGATCCGGGAACTTACGTATTCCAGATTACAGACGGCAACGGCTGTACATACTCAGAATCTCATACAGTTGCTCCGGTAACCAACATTACAGTTTCTGGAACATTAATAGCTGATGTTTCTTGTAACGGCGGTACTAACGGATCTGTGAAATTTACAGTAGCAGATTTTGCAGTAAACTACACTTATGCATTAACTGCAGGAACAGGAACACTGACAAGAACAGGAAATGTAGTTACGGCTACAGGTTTAACGGCAGGAAATTATACCTTACAAGTTACTGATACAGTAACAGGATGTACCAATACTGCTTCAATAGCAGTTGCAGAGCCTGCAGCATTATCATTAGTGCCGGATGTTAACATCAATGCAAATTGTAACTCAGGCGCTCAGGTAAGCGTAATCGCTTCAGGGGGAACAGCTCCTTATGAGTATTCATTCGTAGCGGCAAGCGCTGCAGGTCCAGGAGCTTATACAGCTTCAAACGAAGCAGTATTGAACCCGGCTACTCCAAACTGGAAAGTTTATGTAAGAGATGCCAAAGGATGTGTGATCGCAATCCCGCTTCCAATCACAATTGAAAGAGACGATGCACCAACAATTACAGCTCCGGCTTTAATTTGTTTCACAGGAACACCGGTTACGGTTACTGTTGCCGCAACATCTGATGCAGCTGTAGTACCAGCGGCGGTTTACAATGTAAACGGCGGCACTTACCAGGCATCAAAAGACTTTACAATCAGTGCTCCGGGTACTTACGTATTTGGTATCAAAGACGGAAACGGATGTACAGCAACAGTTTCATACGAGGTAAAACCACAATTGATTTTACAGGCGAATCTGATTCAGGACCTTACTTGTACTGTTAATGGTGACATTACCTTAGTACCAAGCGGCGGAACAGGACTTTATACTAAATATGAAGTTTTTGACGGGGTAACTTACAGTGTTATTCCAGGTCCTTCATACAAACCGACAGTTGACGGAACTTACAGTTTCAGAGTTACAGATTCACAATTATGTGAGGCTGTATCAAGTACTGTAACCATCACTAAGAAAACACTTCCAACAGCAGCATATACTCAGGTTAATGTAAGTTGTTTTGGAGGAAATACAGGAAGTTTCGTAGTAACTGCTGCTGACGGAATTGCTCCGTACAGATACAGCTTAAACGGCGGTGCTTTCGGAACAGTAAGTTCATTCAGTAACTTAGCCAGAGGAGTTTATACGGTTATCGTTAAAGATGCCAAGGATTGTGATTCTGCGCCAATTACGGTAACGATCACAGAACCAGCAGCTTTATCAGCCAGCTCATTAATTACGACCGCTTTAGTTTGTACTGCAGGAAATGCACCATCACAAGCAGTTGTAACAGTTACAGGTTTAGGCGGAACATCCCCTTATACTTACAGCTACGACGGCGGCACAAACTATTCATCAGATAATACTTTTGAAACATTTGCAGGAGTTACTTTAACGGTTTATGTAAAAGATAACAACGGCTGTATTTTCCCATTCACAAATGGCGTTAATGTACCGGCATTGGTACCACCGACAGACTTGACATTCTTAACAACCGCTCCGGTTACCTGTCTGGCAAAAGCCACAGTTGAGATTACAGGCCA
>Ga0247815_10000900_pt1 | contig 22970 bp, 20 predicted proteins | sample UWRJL194509B1_FD_181014 | JGI IMG/M metagenome (GOLD analysis project Ga0247815, IMG submission 181014) | Plant litter microbial communities from Arlington Agricultural Research Station in Wisconsin, United States - UWRJ-L194-509B-1 | ecosystem: Environmental > Terrestrial > Plant litter >...
AGAGAATATCATCTTGGAAGCTTAAGAAGTGTTTTGAGCTTGTTCTGTACATGCATTCCGCTCGCCCTCGAAGAGAGAGTTCGAATGGGCTTTGACGTCGCCGGCAGCCGCGCGGCGTATTCATATCGCACAACCACAACCAAAAACCCATTTTGTTTGGTTAAGAACTCAAACATGCCCTCCAAGCCTCCTCCTGCCGTCTGTGCGAGAAAAGCAAGGAGGGGTGCGCGTGCTCGGAAGCAGTAGCAACTTTTGAGGTCATGGACGTTGGCCCGCAAGCTTGGGTGTGCGAGAGGATCAGCGAGTCGATGACGTTGTCGCCCAGCAGTGATGCGAGACAACGCCCAACCACTATCCGAGTTGACTGCTCAGTCTCCTCTTTGTCCGCGGGCAAAACCAGTGAGAGAAGGGAGCGGGACATGCATCTTGGAGTTCAACCCACGGAGAGCTGCGTCTGGGACAGAGACATCCGACGCGCTGGATTCGAACGAGATCATGCGTCCGGGCGAAGAGACAGCGTCCCGCAGCTGCAGCGAGTTTGAAGCGGTATGTCGCAGCGATGATGTTGATGTTGGCTCGATGCGACGTATCTGATGTGCGACGACTGCTTCGCCTTCGCTTACCAACAGCTCCACTATCCACACAACGCCTGGCTCTTTCCTCGGTCTTCTCCGCAGAAATCGTCCCATGCCGCCGCTAACCGGACTCGCTGAGTCGGAGCAGCGTCGTGCTCGTGCAAGGGCGGCGATGACGGATACAAGAACATAGGTGCGCCGGACCCAAGGTGGAAGTGGGTCGTCTTCATGTTTGCGGCGCGTTCCTGGTCTGACCAGCCCACTCTTCCGAAGCAGTTAACTGCGACGGCTGGCTTGAGAACTTCGTAGAATCGCAGATGAAAAGAGGAACTATAGAGGTGGGCGAGCAATGGTGGCGTGGCTGGCGGCTGGCGTGCAGAAGGCGACCTGAGGGCACCCGACGTCCGACACAACCCGATACCTGACCTGAGCTAGTCCAAAATCTGATTGCCCCGCCGCCCTGACCTGGATTTTGCCAGTCGTGGGATTTCTGATAGCGAAGAAGGTCTTGGTATGAGATTACGACCGCAAACTGCACTGCGCCATTGCTCGTGTGCGCTGCCTACGCTACCTCGCAGAGCCTCGAACGGTGTATCTCACAACACTGTTTCTGGATACCGCCTGCGTCAAGAGAATGTACCACCAAGGCTAGAGTAAACGCAGCTACAGTGTAGCGTCAGGATGCTGACGCAAAGTTAGTCACTCGCTCGGGTCATGATAATGTCGCCAGTAGCACCCGTTGTGCGAAAGGAATGAGGGGGTCGCTGGATCGGCGAACATGGATGAGGTGGAAAGAAGCCAAGATGCGGAATGGGAGGATTCCGACGGTGACCGACCGAAGCTGGCGATTCATCGCAGCATCGTCAAGAGTTTCCTTCACAAAACAAATTCAAGACAGTTTTCGGAATTTGAGAGTCAAATTGGCCTGATAACTGCTAGAGAGCAAGCAAGTACTCGCCGCTGTCTTAGTGGACTCGATCTTGGGCGGACGCGGCTTGTAGTGTCTCGCGCTCTACATTGAACGCCGTTTACCACCTGGTGCGTGCGTATTTGCTTCAACTTTTCATGTCACGCACTGACTCTACTTCTTTGCCTCTGCGCTCATCATACTATTGCATACTCTACATGCTTTGTGGGGGTTGTGATGTGCTTGATGTTGGTGTATTCGCATTGCAATCCAGGTGCGTTCTCGTTCATGGGTCACGTAGCCTGCCTCTGCCACAATCTGCCTTGCTCAAATACAGCCAAAGCTTCTTTATATCGATCCACGTGCAACTTCTGCGTTCCAACTGGTCAAGCGTCAGGTGGAGCAGAATGCTACGCGCGGTCTCCTATGCGCATGTCCACTGCGGCATGCAGCTCGGGACTATTGCGCAGCGGGTTTCCGCGCTTTTATTTGACTGAGTTCAACTGGTTCGTAGCGGTCTCTGTTGCTTACTTGTTTCGCTAATGCGTCTAGATAGATTGGTGTAAATACGAGCGGGAAGACAGTGATCGGAAAGCAAGTCGAGCATAAGACCGTCACGCCCCGCTCGTTGAGGCGCTCGGAATATGGCCCGCAATGAGCCGAGTCGGTGCACGAAACTTGAATGGCACGTGAAACAAACGTGGTGGTTCACTATCTGGAAGAGTATAAAGCGGGGGCTCCCGGCAGAACCACTCGGCTTCGTTCACTCCAACCACATCTGCTCTCTGTTCGTCACCCCATGGAAGGCCAGTATCTGATACAGCCGCGCAAAGACGACGCGCACGACTTCGACTCGGCATACTATGCGACTGACGTGACATCAACGCCTGGAACGCAACCGCCTGTCAGGACCGTGCACGACTCGACCTTCGCGCAACCGATGTATCACGTCGCAGGCTACGCTGGAGCAAATACTGAAGATCACTTGTTCTTTCCGACCTATGGCTACGATCAGCTGGCGGCACAATCAGCAGGAGCCATCGGTGATCAACTTGCCTATGCACCATTCATCGCACCGTTGCCCGGCTATGGCACCATCAACGCACAGTTACACTTGCCACCATACAACTTCGCACTCTATAACCATTGGCCGTCCATCGCAGGCGAATCGTCGTGGGTGCTGCGTCCACAATCCGTTTTCTGTGGCGGAGCGAGGCACGAGTGGAGGCGGGAGAATGCTGACTGCGTTAGCGTGAAACGCAAGCCCCGCCTCTTCTCTTCCTCGCTGTCTCATCGCTCCCCGCAAACACAGTTCAGGGCTCGCCCAGAACTGTCTGTTTGTGCTTTTTCTATCTTACTTGCAAACTGAATCTAGTTATGTCCGTACCTCGTATCACCCGAGATCCGTCAAGCGATGTAGCGCCGAGCCGCGCTGTCATCGTTTCAGCGCTTCCGTCAAGCTGTACACAGCAAGATCAAGACGACGCTGTGGCGCGTGTTGAACAGGCGTGGCAGACCGAACACGACGCACAAACGGCAGCTTGGAAGGCTCAGTGTGACGCCGATGACGCCGCTGCTACCGAACGGGAGCTGCTGGCTGAGGAGGACCGCCGCCGCGACGAGCAGGCCCAGGTTGCAGCGGCCACCGCTGCCGAAGAAGCCGCCGCCACCGCCAAGCGCCCGAAGTTCGTTGTCAGGGACATCGAGCCGCCGTCTTCAGCCCGGCTGCAAGCTCCCGCGTCCGTGCGGAAGGACCTGAAGGAGGGGAAATGGGTCTCGTGGCACCTCATGACCCCAGAGATGTGCCGCGAAGATTTAAACTCTTACCAGCACGCGCCAGGTTTCAAGCTCTCCGAATCAGAGAGCGGCGAGGTCGTGCTCATGCAATCTCGGCGCGCAACCAAGACACCTGTCATTCCGGACGCCAAACTCTCATATGAGCAGTGGAGCTCGGCTGTCCCGATCTTCCTTCGCACCATTCGCGAGTTGGGTTGGGAAACCGCCGTGTGCAACCAATGGCAGGACTTCTTTCTCCTTCTTCAAGAGCACGATGCGCGGTATGAAAGTCCGAAAGCCATTGTGGCCTACGCAGCAGGTGTCCGTGCAGACTGGCACCGCCTGTACTCGGACGGCCAGCCAGTCTTCAACCCTGCTCGCATCAACACTGAACGCCTGAACAAGGCTCTCATCGACGCAAAGCTCGAAGTGGCTATAGCCGAGGTGATTGACCCATTTAACCGTGTTGTGATGCATTTAGCTGATCTCTGTTTGCATTCTCGCATGCACCGCCAACCCCCGCTCCGCTCCAAACTCTCTCACACTCTCACGCACCCTGTCGTTCGCTGATCGCCTCATTCTTGCCCTCTCACACTCGTCTCTCCTACCCTCCCCTTTCCATTCACACCCCACACACGGTTGGAACAATGCCACCGTTCATGCACACACACACACCACGCACACACACACAATACACACACACACACCCACCACCTTATGCCGTACATGCAGGCTGAGGTGGTGGCATCTCGCAAGTACGCTGGCGGCCGCGAACAGAGCCAAAGCTCACGCAGTGGCCAGCGCACAGAGCCGTACAGCAACCCGAAGCCTGAGGCCAACTCGAAGACCGACGGCCATTCTTTTCACACGGACGCCGCGAAGCCCGCCCACCGCGCGTGCGTCATCTGTCTTGGGCGGCATTCGCACGACGTCGCAACTTGCAAGGCAACAACCATCGCGGGAACGACTACAAAGGTTTCCTGCACCCGCATTGGCGGCGCCCTCACCAACATCACCAATCAACAACAAGTCTGTCTGCGTTTCAACATCAGAGGAAATTGCACCGGTGGCTCAGGTCACGTCGGCAACCACGAGTGCTCAGGCTGCGGAAAGTCAGGCCACAACGCTCAGAAGTGCCCTCTCGGCGCTGCTTGAGGTCAGAGCATCGCCTCTACTGCCCGATGCCTGGGATTCCCTGTTACTCGCGTCAGGTCTTTCATCTCGGTATCCCACCGTCTCTCATGGCATACGCTTTGGTTTCTCGCTTGGTTTCATTCCCGTCTCGTCTACGTTTTCTCCACCTAATAGCTCATCTTTGTCCCTCTTTAACGAACATTTCCAATCACTTGTTGAGAATGAATTTGCCCGTGGTCGTTACCTTGGTCCCTTCTCTCGCTCAGAGCTCGAAACCCTTATTGGCCCTTTTCAGTCATCGCCTTTGTCTCTCGTCCCAAAGCCACATAACCCCAACAAACTTCGCCTTGTGCAGAACATGTCTTACCCCTTCGCTCCTCGTGGTTCCCTCAGATCTGTCAATTTCTCCGTCGATTCTGCTGCCTTTCCTTGCACTTGGGGTTCTTTTGCTGTATTCTCTCTTCTCATCTCCATGCTGCCGCCTGGCTCTCAGCTCGCGTGTCGCGACATCTCTGAAGCGTTTCGGACAATCCCCTTGTGTCACTCCCAATTCCCTTCCACTGTTGTCCGGCTGTCCAACTCAGAGGACATTCTGGCACTCGACCGCGCTGCCATGTTTGGCGCAAGGGCATGCCCTGGCGTCTATGGACTTGTCGCTGATGCGGGTGCGGATCTCATGCGCTGGCGTGGCATCGGCCCTCTCATCAAATGGGTTGACGATACCGCCTTTGCACGTGTCCAGCGCTCCCAGCTTGACGAGTACAACACAGTCCGTCGTGCTGTCAAACATCGCATCTCCGCTGCCATGTCGAAAGGTGGCCGCACGTGGTTCAACGGTCAACTCCTTGCCGATGACTCTCTCGAGGAGTTCGTCGAGGATTTTGCCTTCGACATTCAAGATCTGTCCATGGCGTCTCCGCGAAGCGATGTCGATGCACAGTTCTCTTACTGCTTTGCCGACATTGACTCGTTCTCAAAAGACGTTGGCTACATCTGGAACCTTGAGAAGGACTCAGCATTCGGCTCGTCAGTCACATATATTGGGTTTGAGTGGGACCTCAACACGCAGACTGTGCGCATTCCGGACACAAAACGCTCGAAGTACACAGCCGCTATCAAGCTGTGGCTCGATCACCGCACGCACACGCTGCTCGAGGCTCAATCGCTCCACGGCAAGCTCATGCACGCCTGCAGCATTGTCCCAATGGGCCGCGCTTACCTCACCAGGCTGGCAGCCTTCATGGGCGGCATGTCCAATAACCCTCATGCTGCGCATACACCTCACCACCGCGTCCCCGCCGACCTTCAGTGGTGGCTCACTACACTTGCAGACGCCAGAACATGTACCCGCTCTATCCCTCGCGCCGTCAGCGTTGGAGATCCAGGTGCTTTCTCCGACGCCAGCTCAGGAGTCGGCATTGGCGTCATCTTCCGCGGCAGGTGGCGGGCCTGGAACCTCCGTCCGGGCTGGATGTCGGACGGACGCGACATCCAGTGGGCAGAAGCAGTCGGTTTCGAGCTACTCTGTCACTACGCTGCAACCTCAGACAGTCATGTCAAGGTCTACGGCGATAACAAAGCTGTCGTCGAGGGCTGGGCAAAGCACTGCAGTAGAAACAGTGCCGTCAACGATGTCTTTCGGCGAATCCACATGTTCCTTCAACACACTTCATGCACAGTCCATGCACGGTTCGATTCACACTCATTTCTTTGTCATCCATGTGAACCTAACATGTCTTTCCCAGCTACATCCCAAGCAGCAGCAACCCTGCTGACGGTCCGTCTCGAGGAGTCTACCCCTCCGACTCGCTCCTTCTCCCACCGCTCGTTCTCCCCGTTGAGCTTTCCAACTTCCTCAGCAACCACAGCAGAGACACGCAGCTCAGTGGTGCATTCTCGCGCGTTCCTCTCTCCGACTCCGAACGAGAACACCGCCGCCGCTTCAACGAGAACCCAGCCGACAACCTCGAACCAATTGACTACAGCTGACTCAAGACCTCGTCGCACCGCTCCATCGGCCTGGCCATCTCGTTTCGCTCCATACTCCACACGACCGCGCCCATATGCCGCCGACCTGGCACCACTTCCTTCAGCATTGCGGCCGCATTGCACTGCACGGGAGCGCCTTCTGCGCTGGTCGCCACTCCCATCACCTTCCAACCTTTCTCTGCCACCAGCCCAGCAGTCCCTTGTGTTTGAGGTGTTGTCACGCAGCCTGGCTGCTGGCACGCTCGAAACCTATGGCTCCGGTTTACTTCTCTTTCACGTGATGTGTGACGCTCAAGGCATTGCAGAGCATGATCGAGCTCCCGCGTCTCGAAACCTCATCTCCGTGTTCATCTCCGAGCTGGCAGGCTCGTACTCAGAGTCCGCTGTCAGGAACGCGGTCTCAGGTGTGCGCGCCTGGCACACATTACACCGACACGCTTGGCTGGCCGACGATCGTGAGGTAGACTCGCTCGTGCGCGCCGCTGCCAAACTCGCTCCTCCAAAGCGTGCTCCGCGGCCGGCTTTCTCACTCGCCGACCTCCAGAATATTATCGCTCATTTGAACCCGAATATCGCCCTGGACACAGCTGTGCGTGCCGCAGTCCTAGTTTGTTTCTGGGGCACAGCACGCCTGGGCGAAATGCTTCCTCGAACTCTCACGGGAGCGACGGGTTTCGATTCGGAGCGCTGCGTAACCCTGCGGAACCTGTCGCACAGGCAAGACATGGCTGGCAACCCTGTCTCTGTTCTTCACATTCCCCAAACGAAGGTCGCGCCTGTCACCGGCGAGGACATCTACTGGGGCCCTCGATCGGATGGCCTTGATGCGACAACTGCTCTGCAGCAACATCTGGCTATCAACGCTCCATCAGCTTCGCAGCATCTGTTCGCTTATGTGGACAAAAACAAGAAGTTGAAGCCGCTGACAAAGTCGATCTTTCTGTCGCGCCTGAAGGCAGCCGCCGCAGCCGCCAATGCGCCACTTGTTCCTGGACACAGCATCCGCATCAGCTCGACTACCCACTACCTGATGTCTGGTATGGGCTTCGACGCGGTGCGAGTGAAGGGTCGTTGGGCCAGCGACTCATTTATTCTGTACCTGCGTCGGCACGCCGAAATCATGGCACAGTACCTGCAGGAGGATGCAGCAGTCCATGCTGAGATCCTGCGCCGCACTGCGGTCCTACCCCCGGCTGCACGACGATGACATTTCATGTAACTTTTTACTCCACCTTGTCAATGTGATTCTCATTGCCGCTGTCATATGATGAAAGTTTACATCTCTCCTTCAGCCGGGGCATATCGCTTTTCGCTCACGCGTCGCGCTGCTTCCTTCACTGGGGGTTTGAGCTCACGCGATTCTGCCTCCAGACCATCTCGCGTGCACCCGGCTTTCAGGGTTTCGTAGACACAGCCTCCCAGCGGAGTCTGTGTTCTCTCCCGCCCCTCATCACTTGCCACAATAAACACTTGCCATTATCAGTCATTTTGTCCATTTGTGCGAGGAGTGAAGTGCGGCGCAGTTGATTCTCTTCCCCTGCTTCTCCTCATCCGACATGACCTTGATTGCTCCTCTTACGGTTCTCCGTACCCAGCGCTTCCAATCAAGCACAGTCTGCGTGATCATCGCCCTCGAGAGGGCGAGTACGTCCTCATATGGTTGTCCCGTGTTGTTCCTGCCCACGCTTTCTATATAACTCATTGTGTTGGCTTTCGGTTGTGTATCCTCCGCCTTCACGGTTGAGGCCGCCCGTACTCGGCTCGTTACATATCCCAACGTCTGTCGTATCATCAACCCGTTTCCTTGTGCTGCGTCATTCTTGCTGGTGCGCATCCTCTGCGTCATCGGCGCCGCGTTCCGCACTCCTTCAAAAATTGTTATCTCGCAATCGCCCGATAGCTTCTCGACTGCATGTAATGTAACCCAACCATTCTTGAATTCATCGTCAACCTTTCCAGTGCACGCTCTGCGTGTGACTCGTACTCTACCGAAACCAGCGCCCAGATAGCATGGACCACCACTGTACCGGTGAGATTGTTCTAAGTTCGATCGAACCTGTACAGAGTTCATCATCGTTGAGATTGCATGCGGCAAAGATTGAAGGAAGTGGAGGGCTATGACTGAGCAACTAAACCACAAGCTGAGGGGAATGTACAACATCAGAGCTGTGATCGAGCCACGACACTATTCAGCCACGCCAGCATAAGGCCCAGTCCAAACCAGCATGCAAACCACTGTCACCCACTCTTACAGCAACGCGGCTTCGGTCAATGCGAAGTGTACAGGGAGGCACCTGAAGATACCCACGGTACTCAGCAGGCACCCACAAGATGAGCTCGCCTGCTGATCCCACCAGCCATCCATCCTTGAGGGTTGCAGATGCGAGTGCTGCAACGGGATCGTTGCGGCGTTCCAAGGGCAGCTGACAGGCCGCGTGGACATCCCACTTGCGGATCGTGGTTTCATCACAGCCCGATACGATAAATCGACTGTCGTTCGTGAATGCCACCGATTGAACGGCCTTGGCATGTCCATGAAGCGTCGCAAGTGGTGCACCTGTCATCGTGTCCCATAGACGCAATGTAGCGTCACCGGACCCTGTGGCGATCACGCGTGCATCGAGCGACCAGGCCACAGACCAAACAGTTTCCGTGTGACCCTGAAGTACGTGGATGCACTGAACCGCGGCGATGTCCCAGATGCGCGCTGCATTATCCGTCCCGCCGGACACGATTCGCGTGCCGTCCGGTGAGAATGCGACGGACAGAACAGTCTGGTCATTTGCATGGAGCAGCTCGTGTACTTGTTCGCCCGAAGCTGTCCGCCAGAGATAGATGCGACCTTCATCGTCTCCTGCGGTGACAAGTCCATCGTCTGGCGAAAATGCGACGGTGAGTGCCGCTTCACCGCATTGGAATGGGCCAATGGCCGATGCTTGCCGTGTCGCGACATCCCACATGTGTACGGTCCCACCTGACGATGCCGATGCGAGCCAACGTCCATCGTGCGAGAATGTCACAGCCCAGATCGAACCGGTGTGGCCGCGCATCGGCTCGCCAATCACTGCTCCCGACTGCACGTCCCACAGCCGAACGGTGTGGTCTGCAGATGCTGACGCAATCGAGCTTCCGTCTGGAGAGATCGACGCAGAGAGTACAACGCCTGTGTGCCCGTCAAGCGTCGGAAGCGTAGCGTCGCCGGTGTGTGCATTCCAGATCCGCACAGATTTGTCGCTGGAACAACTGACGATGACATCACCATCACGCGAGACCGCTACCGAGTTTACCGCCTGTTCGTGCGCAGGCAGTCGTTGAACGGCCGACTGGCCGCTGATAGCGCTCAAAATCCGGATTGTGCCGTCATCGGCGGCAGATGCGACGTGCAGCCCGTCCGGAGAGAAAGCGGCACAGTGGACAACGCCGAGGTCACCACCAAGATCAACCCAGGAAGCGGTTTTTGGATCGGGTTGCAGGCTCCAGAGACGGACTCCCCGCTCATGGCCCATCAGCAATGATCAACCATCTGGCGAAAATTGGACGGAATTTATGTTGATGCCACACTCCAGCGCTGCAGTCTGCATCCCGGTCTTGTAGTCGCCAAGTAGGACTGTCTGTTCGTAACTTCCTGCGAGCATCTCGCCATCTGGAGAAAAATCAGCATTGTCGGATGCATTCAGGTCTTGACTTGTGCGGACAAGTTCCCCCGTGTGAATGTCGCATAGTCGGATGTGCCAACCTCGACAACTGGTTCCTACAGTTGTACCGTCTGGAGAGAAAGCGACCTTGTGGACCGCACCGTTGGGATCAACAAGAACTACTAGCCGTTCGCTCGTTTCGCTATTCCAGATGCAAACAGTCTTATCTCCGGAAGCCGATGTGAGGCGAGAGCTGTCTCGCGAGAACGCCACGGAATTCACCTGTCCAGAATGGCCGCTCAACCGCCTGTGGCTGGCTCGGGTTGGCCCGACATCCCAAACACACACGGTACCAGATTCAGTGCCGGATGCGACCCACAGGTTGTTGAGGGCAAAGTCAACAGAAAGAACCCTACCATCGCCACTGCGCAGCGGGGATTGCGATGCTTCGCCCGTTCTCATATTCCAGAGGCGAACTGTACCATCATCGGAACCCGAGGCGAGGAGTTGGCCATCTTCCGAATAAGAAACCGAGCGAACCGGGCCACCGTGACTGGTGAGTATCATCACAGCGCTTCCAGCATGGTGGCTGATACCAAAAAATTCAACCTGAATCAGTCCGGTAAGACGTGGGGCAAATTCTTTGAAAACCAGTGAGTTCTTGTCGGCAAACGGGAGCGCCGAGACGTAGATGTGTGGTGCACTGCGCTCTATCGCATCGTGAGACGAAACCACAAATGTTTTCGCTTCAATGAGGAACTGTGACACCAGGAGATCCTCAATCTATGATGTGGTTAGCAGCCGTACAAAGCACACGGGCAGCGACTTACCACAGAAGCAGCGGAGACCAGGAGTCCGTACGCAAGGCCGACCCTGTGTAAAACACTGAGAACCTCGAGCCAGAACAGGAACTTTGGACGGAATATCTGGCCAATTATAGTGCCCAATGATGTAGAGCTAGAGGCACTATTGTCGTGGGGCTTGGAGCCGACGATGTGATGTGCCCAGTGCAGGCATGCATACTCAAGGGAGAGTGTGATACTGGACGGCCTTGTTGACAAGTTGGGCTCGTATGATGAGATGATCTGGGAGACATTGAAATAAAGCCCATATTTCATGACATTGAGGCACCCGTGTGCCAGGGTGCTATGACCAAGAACCCGGGGGGATGCGAATGTGAACTGGCGCGCGACCAAACAAGTAGTCCCCAAATGAGGTGTGTACCGTGCGCAGACCAGGAACATGATCGTCATCAGGTACGTCGACGACGGCGTGCAGATGAGACATGCTTGCGCGCACATCACTCGATTTCTGACCGACGATATCTGCCAAAGCTGCCACAGATAAGGCCATCCGGGCAGAGAGTAGTGATGCGAGTAGGTTCAGCAGACCCGACAGCTCTGTGGCATCTTCGCTTACAGCATCCTCCAGGATGACTTTGTACATGCGGTCAAGCGGGGCTGCTGCTGTGAGATTGAATCCATTGCGAGAGTCGTTGAGCAATTTTTGGAATCTCGCTTCAGCAACATTAGCCCCTGCACCGAACGTATGCTTGAGGGCGGTCGCTGCAACGATAAACAAACCATCGCAAAGTCGAACGAGATCGTCGACGACGCTGTCTGTAAAGTAAGCCCGAATATCTGCCTTTCCGAACAGTTTGGTATTGAGGGTCCCAGTGATGTACCGATTGATATCCGCATCGACCTCGTCCTTGTTGACGGCGTGCAGGCGGAGAATCTGACTGAAATCTGCATCTGACACAGGGGTTTCTCTAATGTGCGTCTCGGGACGCAACGTGACTAGAAACTTCACCGGTAGCCTGACGGCAGTTGGCGCGGATGTCACAAGCGCTTCAAGCATCTCGGACACAGCTTGGTGGCTCTCCTCGTTGAGGTCGGAAATCATATCGCCACATTCGTCGAGCGCGTCAATGACGAATACGATGGATGTGTGCGAGTCCTTGGCAGCGGTGAGCGGCGTGTACAGGAGTTGTTTGACCTGTACCGTGACATGCTTGTGCTGGAGGTCCTGATCGTTAGCAATCTCTTCGGCAAGGGATTGACTGAATACTATCGATTGCCGAGCCAGGAGCTGAACCAATGTCGGAATCACGCAGCGAATGTCGCGCTGAGCAGCAACACCAGTACGCGAGCAGAAGAAGCTCCCGCCAAGTACTACGTCCGGGTCTGCACTGGCCCGCTCGCAGACAGTCTTTGTGATCGTCGTCTTTCCCGTACCTGCCATTCCAGTGATCCAGCAGATCCGCTGAGCGTCGGGGTCCTTGATCCAAGCGTCGATCTCCTTTAGGATTCGTACCCGTGTTTTCTCCATGCAACCTGGGTTCGATTGTGCGTCGTAAACTGCTTGGGGAACATGTCGATCCTTCAGAGCTGTAAAATGTCAGAGGCCGCTTCCTTAAACGCAGTTCATGTCAGTCTCACCAGCAGCGACTGTCTCGGTCAGCGCTTTTTTCTGTCTCTGTGCCCCTTCTATTTTCTCCTTCTCCTCTCGTTCTGCTTTCTCCAATTGCTCCTTCTTTTTTCGTTCTGCTTTTTCTAGCTGCTCCTTCTCCTGTTGCTCCGCCTTGTCAGCACGCCACTCCGTTTTCAGCTCCCTGACATCCTCCGCGGTCTCGTCAAGTTGCGTCTCGACCAAAATGCCATGTTCGAGCTACGTGGAGATGAGACAGTAGCACGGTGAGTATTTGAGATCGAGGGCGCACATGAAAGACATCAAGGATCGACGATATAGCGTCCGCGAGCGTCTTGATGTCGCCGATATCGATGCGCGACTGTGCCGCCTTCGCAACTCGACCGCGGCCCAGCTTGTCATCAACCGAGTTGCGAAGTTGGCCGATGTTACTGTAGGGCAGATAAGCTCATGTCTGCCGTTGAACTAGCTATTTCATACTCTGTGAGACTCAGAAGACGCATAGAGAGGCTAGTAGTTGACGGTCCTGGCGGTGCTTTGGCTGCGACCTTCAGGAGCGCCTCGAGTTTGCTCTTCAGCTTTCCGAACTCGTCATCAGCTTCGGAGGTTCTCTGAAGTAACAATCAGACAAGAGTAACGCATCATGTAGCAATAGATCACAGACTTCACATTGTTTCCAGATTTCCAGGATTCCTCCGAGTGCGGACTTGAGCGGAGGAAACGCGTCCGAGGCACTGTGCACGACTGTCAGCAAGTCGTTACAGACGGACCCGGCCGTCGCGAGCTTCGAATGCGACGAGGGAGCCTGCGCGTAGGGTTCCGGTGCATATGGTATAGTATCAGCAACCGGGGAAAGCTCGTGCACTGGTACCTTGAGCTCAAGGGTTTCGGGGCTCGCCACTGCACTTGGCGTCTGTACAGTTGCCGGCTGGTTTTCATCGGCTGCGGTGGGAGACATGGCTGACGTGCCGTGCTCGTGAGCAGATGACGTGTCCTGGCTGCCCCGTGCGGATCGTGCTGGGGAGGTGGGCACGCTTTGGCGCAATGGCGGTCGAAGGAGATCCTTGACCTGGCTCTTTGTTTTCTTGTATAGTTTCTTCATGATATTCGATCGATAGACTGGAGGCTTTGAAGGGTTCGGAGTGCAGGCGCGACGAAGATATCTGATGAGGACGTGCAGTCGACGAGAGACGAGGACGGCAACCCAAAACACGCGGTTACAGGCCGTTTGGCGGCTTTAAGTCGCCGAAATCTACTTGGTGGTGAGTTTCAGGATTGAGCGGGAATGTGTGCGAAACGGATCGGGATAGGGCCGGGAGCAATATCTGTGGCCCGTGTCCGGACGCCAGGGCCAACTTTTACACTGACAACCGGAGGAACGTCACGATGTCTCATTCGCATCCTATAGCCAGTCCTGAATCCTTGCTTTGGTTGCCTTTGCTCCTCTTGATGATCAGGAGCCTCCTTCGACAACTGGATAGCTACCCTGTTGTCAAAGTCGCGCTTGAACTTACTCTATCCTTGTTGTACTCTCTTGACCAGGGCTGGCCCATGCTCTTGAGGTATAACAAGCTGTTCAGAGTGTCTACAATTTTGTGCACCGAACACCACAACATCTACGCCGTATCTTACCTGGCCATCATTCCTATCGCGAACCTAACCTTTCCTTGCATTGAACCCTCTACCGACTGAAATCCGAACGTCTCTCAGCAGGCATGGTGTAGCAATGGGTTCCGCTTCTCGGACCTGCTTTCTGACCATCTACTACCTAGAGTTCAACTTCCACCAATCGTCCATAACTGAGAGACACGTCATGGCTGATCATGAGCTGAGTCGATGTTCGTCGACCCGCAGGCAGGAGACTTGGAGCCTTCCAAAGTCAGGTGACGCTGCTGACGAGTGTGTGACCATCATCGGTATATCTTAAGTTCTACATACTTTGAAAACCTCGCGAGGTCTTTGAATTGTGTAAGGTCTGGTCGAAAGCCAAGCTGGGTAACAGCGGCGAGCGCCACTGCTTCCAGACCTTGTTGCGAAACCGATATCAAGAAGCATAGCACCTGGTACATATTAGATCCAGCATATAATACATCGCCTATGAAACGTGAAACTTGCGGGGTTATCTCAGTAGCATGACGACGATGCACGGCTCGAACCGCGGCGGAGTAGCCGGCACGGGGTCGGATGTCTCCCTCTTCCCGCGCCGTGAATCGGCCTTCCTCAGCATCGCGCGCACGTCTCGTCTAGGACCCTCTTCCCTTTCCTACGCCTTACGAACTCGCGCTTGCACTCGGCGCGCGGCGTGTTGCGAACATTGACGTGCATACTTGCGCGCCAGGTCATGTTGCCGATCGCAGGGCAAAGGGCTTGCAGCCACCGAACACAGTGCTAGCGGGGACATCACCGTGCTGTACGAATAGCTGTCGGATATCAAATGGCGCCACGCGCGGGAGTGAGGGCGGGATGGCTGCCCGTCGCGCGGAACCCTGCATCGTTGCCAAGTAAGTTCGTTCACGAATGACACTTGACACCGTGCTTATGAAGTGTCGATTCTTTTTTGTCGTGTTAGGAATGTCGTGTGGCGGCGCAGGTGTCGTCTCCGTTGCTGCTAGTCTAAACCCCTGTGCGCCGCGCCTCCTCAGCTTCACACTCGGGACTCGTACGACGCCCTTGGGTACAATGTCCTGCCGCTGCTCATTACAAAAGGGAACCCTAAACACGCTGCAAGGTACGTGCCCGGTTTGCCGAGTAGTGCTGCCTTTCTGAACACGCTCCTCGTTCAGACTACCGCACGGGAGGTCGCATGAACATCGGGTGCCAGGCCTGACATTCGAGCTCGGAGGGTGTCCTGCCGCTGATGACGGGCCTGTAGAAATCATGCGGCCAACCCGCACTGAGGCAAGCGGCACAGCCATCTGAGTCATGACTGATCCCCAGGTTTTCCCGACTCATACCCGCATATCTCGCGTCTCTCATTCGTCCCTCGCATCCATCAGTGATCCCTTTTCGTTCTCACATATACCGTGACCCATGTTTACTTGGTGCTTCACTCCTTTCCCCCGTGAACCACCGAGGTATGTTCCATTCTGTGTTCTCCCGTCCTGTACATCTGTAGCTCACACGTGTATCAGTCTGATTACCCGTATCACTGTGCTACAGGTTTGTCCAATACATCCCACTCCTTTCCCCCGTGAACCACCGAGTCTGATTACCCGTATCACTGTGCTACAGCGGACTCGGTCTAGGTTCTACAGGGCCGACAGCGGCTGCGTTCTCGCTTGTTTGTACTGCGTCGTTTCTGCCGATGCTCATCATCGCGCTGCCTTTCCTCGTTCCACTCGTCTTCGCGGTCGCTCCGCAGCTGTCACCCTTGCAGTATTCAGTTCTCGGCTCATCCAACCAAACTTCACGTACTCAATCAGCAGCCATTTCTCGGACCAGGTTCGTCCTCGTTCGCTGGTGCCGTGTTGTTCTTGCTGATACTCATACTCTGCGCGTCATGCTCCTTCTTCCGCCCGCCTTTAATGATCGATCCTTCCTACTTATTTCAACAGCTTGTCGTTCCCAGCTCGGTCAGCCTACAACTATCCCGCTGGGCGATGGCGCCCCTGGCGACTCCCTACCCTGTCGCCGCCACCATGAAAACTCGCACATCATCGACGGCCTTTTAAGCCAGGGTGGACATGCTGACGAGGGCGTGACGCTTGTCGTGTTGGCGGCGCCTGTGATTAGTTCGACGTGAGTCGTCGCTTCCTATGTCATTCCGTAGTCGTGGCTGAGAGTGTATCCGGCCGACAGGATGTAGGTCTACTGGGTCTTTCCAAGCCAGAACACCGATGATGCAGTATCAAGCGCGAGCGCGTTTCGACGCAGCGACTCTTTCGGGCTTTCGATGTATCTCGAACTTCATTCGCAAGCGTTGCGCTCGTCAGTACCTCCGGCACATCCTGCGGCACCACCCCTCCCGTCGCCCATCTCGATCTTCCGAAGGTCAACTCCTCAGGCAGCCCAAATGCTTCCTGCTATCGTTACTGGCCAGGAGTGGGATGTCGAGCAGTGCGGGCGAGGATGGGATGGTGAGACAGACGGCTGTTGTGCTCGGTGCGTATTGATCAGATGTGACCAGCCGCGGTGCTCTGTTGATAGCATGTACTCACTCATATTGCCAGCACTGGAATCGATACCCTTGCTCGACCGCGATGTACCTTGCTCAAGCACAATGATACAGCCGGGACGCCGAGTCTGTCCCTCACACCGAGCGGCCTCTCGGCGCCGCTCACATACCAGACGTGTGCGGTCGAGGTTGGCGTTGGGACAGGCGAAAGATGGTGAAGTAATAGGAGTATGACGAGCGATGCTCGCTGGTGCGCGTTAGAATGGTGCGTTCCGGGTTCTGTGCCTTGCAAGGAAGCAGGCGGGCTGACACGTTCCTTCAAGCATGCAACCTTCATTCACTCGAGCATGTCGTCGACGTATACCATGACCTCTTTTTCACAGATCTCGTGTACTACGCGGTGTGCCTGTCTTTGTTACTGAAATACATCCCTGAGTGTAGCCCATTGCGCGCATGTTTCCAGATATTGTGACATGGTTCATCATAACGCCGGTACCGCCCATGTTGCCTCATATCATATGTGCGAGCCTACACGACGACGGCTAAATCTAGCACTACCATTTAGTTATGGTGACATAATCTGAGTTCCTTGCAATGAGCCACTCGTCAATATCTGTATCTGTTTTGCTCTCTTTCGAAGTGTTGATGCTGGTCGTTGTCTCCGGCGTTGCGAGGCCTGGTCGCCGCGTGAAGTACTTGTCCAACTTGACCCTTTAGTTCTTGACTACGTGCCCAGGGCATAGAAGTCGGTGTTGCAATCTCTAGGTCCCCCAACAGGACGGGTGTTGACGCCGTATGAGCAGTGTCCTTTCAGCCAACAAGATTATCCTCCTTGACGGCCTCGTCGTTTAGACCGCCACTCAAGCAACTGCACCCACTTGGACTGAGCTGAATAGCCGGTCTTGGAACCTGAGATGGGATCCGACCTTCGATGGTGGGCCGAGTACGAGCAGGTGTGTTCTTGTTCGCTTGTCCGCCATCGTTCCTCCTCGCGCTTGTTTTGCGACTCCCCCCGCTTGTTTTCAGTTGTTGCTACTCAGTAAACAATCAGGCTACGTTCACTTTCCTGCTCGCCCTACTCGACATCTTTTTCCCGATTATCGGTCACTACGGGTAGCAGGTGCGTCTTCGTTCATTTGTGCCGCGTCGTCCCAGTTGGTGCTCGTTCTCTGCACCTTCCGCGCTTCGTTCCGCTCTTATTCCGTCATCGATCGCCCTTCGCTCAATCTTATAACTTTTCATTTCCAACTGTTCCATCCCAACCCTGTTCCGACCCTATGACAGTTAGCCGATGCTGAATATTGATACTTGCACATCATCGACTTGCTGTGAACCTGAGCTCGCGATATTGACAATCATGATGTGACCCTTGTCGAATTGGAGTGCTCGTCAACGCGGGTCTTCACTTTCGTCTCAATGCATTCGGCCGTAGCTGAGGAGTGAGGAGAGTGACAGACAGGTGGGTGGGGAAAGTAGACGTCCGAGCCAGATCGGCCCAACCCTGGTGCTGTAACTGGTTTGGGAGCATCTCGACGCAACGACATCTATGCGTTTATGGTATGTTCTCGTGCTGGCTTCGCGGCTGATCATTGACGGTCAGATTGGTAGGAACGAACCTGCGACGGCGCTTCTCTTCAATGGGGTTGCTTTCCGCTGCCTATGAAACCTGCCCAAGAACTGGCATCGAGATTCAAATGATATTCTGGAAGGTGTTCGTCGCATTTAGCGAGCAGTTCACCGAGGGAAAGCGGTGTATAGAGGATGGCGAACGCGCATAAGACCTCAATCCTGCGAGGTAGACACTTCTCAATTTTGGGTATAGTCCGTATGAGATGGACCTTTCAATCCCCATGAGAATGTTCTCGAATAGATTTGCACCACCTGTGGGGTCGACACCAGACAAGTCGTATGACATGCATCCTTGTTGAGGATGTAGAAGCGGCAGTTTGGTCAACCCTCGGGAATGCGTGTCAACACACAGAGTGCGAGCTATTTGCCTTTCTCTTCCATTCGCGGAAGAGAAATAGGCGAGTAACAGAGACGGGTTGAACGAAGGTTGAGCCACCGGCACGGAGCCGGCCGTAGGAGCGTGTCGCTTCCTCTTCCTGCGAACGGGCCGTCCTCGGTATTCCGCACCCGCCCCACCCAGCGCGCGTCTTCCCCCTCGTTTCTGGGCCCCATTTGCCGCTATTACGTATGCAGCTCATCTCGTGCGCCCATCTTTGGATGTTCTGAATCAGTTGCTAACATCACCTTTACCAGATCGCCCGTACTCGTATCCCGTGCATGGGCCTATGTAATGAGGCTCAGAGAACTCAGTCCCACCCTAAGATTACGGTGCTCCTTGGACAAACACGACTTGATCGAAGTGTGGCGGGCATGAACGCGAGCGAATGTATCGCACAGCGAACTCGTGCGTGAGACTTGCTCTGACTTTGCTTCTATTTTGCTCTAATAGAGCACGGTCTTCTTCCTGTTAACTTTCGCAGTGTCGGTTCAGTCGTCGTTCCTGCTGTTCTTGGCACTTCCCGCCGCGCGCTACGCCTCTCAGCACTTCGAGTCCAACCTACGCCCTTGAGGCTCAATACTCAAGAGTGATCCCATTAGCTAATCTCAAGATTCCGAAGTTGCCGCTCTAAGGTGCGTGTCCCGTTCGCCGAGCTGCTCGCTGTCTTAACCCGCCACTACAGACCACCGTACAGGACGCCCGCCCCAACATCGTCTGGGTTGATAGCCTGGACGCGTGAGCTTTGAAGGTGGTCTGTGCTCTACGGTTACTGATGACAGGTGCGTTCTGTAGCGTGTCATGCCTGTCATTGCTCATCCGATGTCCCTCTTTTTCCTCGTCCGGCTCGTCTTGGTCGTCACGCTACAGTCCTCTCTCTCACGGCTTTCCGTTCCCCTCTCATACAACCAATCACGGTCCAATCGATCATCAACCACCCTCAAGAGCAGGTGCGTCATCGTTCGCTTGTACCGCGTCGCTCCTCGGCGCTCATATTTGGTCCTCCTTCCGTGCGTCGTCAGTTCTTGCTCCACACCCATCGCTCAATCTACCTCCTCTTCTCGGCTCACCCTACCGAACACCTTCCGTCCCATTGTCAGTCACTACGAGGAGCAGGTGCGTTTTCATTTGTTGTGCCGCGTCTTACCTGCTGGTGCTCATACTCCCAACATTCCGCGATACATTCTTTGTTCTTCCCGTCATCGCTCGATCAGCGTTTAGTCCCCACTTCGTCGATCCCGACCTCTTCTCAGGTCATCATCAACCGCTCGGCCACGGCACTTCCGCAGTTTGTCGCTGCCAAATTGTCGCGCACACACCATCGGCGTGCTTCTGGCCCACGCTGGCGGGATTGGCAAACGTGCCCTCACAGCCGTCAAACTGGCGGGCCCGTCGAAGTGAGTGTTCATCGTCTTCTCACTGCGTTTGGTCGTGGCTGATGTCATTGCCAGGTTGGCATGGAACGAGCAAGGCCAGCTTGACGCTGCATGGTCTTCCCCGGGCATCTTGGAGAGGGATGTGGCTGGTGTGGATACGGTTGAGGGCCAGGACCAATCGTCGCGTGGAACCCCGGCGTCGCCATTGAGCTGCCGTTCATGTGCACTGCACTATACCATCTTGACGCTCGGTGGTTGTACTACGTGCTCGTGGCGCTATGGTGCACCTCTGCTCTCCAAGGACATGGCCGATGGTGTCGCTGCAAGGTGCATGTCTCGTTCAACCAGTGTTACTCCGTTTCTCTTCGCGCTCCAGGCTTAGACCCCTACTCCAGACGCTACGTCACCATCAGCTGGGTTAAGGTGGCCAGGCCTGAGCTCTCGGCTGGTGGCTCGTTGTCGCCCGGGGCCAACAGCAGGTGCTTCTGAACTGCGTCTTGCATCGTTCCAACTCACGCTGATTCCCTTCCACTGCTTCTCCTTATCCTACATGACCTTGAATGCTCGTCTTACGGTCCTCCGTACCCAGCGTGTCCTATCAAGCTCAGTCTGCGTGACAATTGCCCTCGAGAGGGTGAGTACGTCCTCATATGGTTGTCCCGTGTTGTTCCTGCCCACGCTTCCTATATACCTTATTCTGTTGGCTTTCGGTTGTGTCTCCTCCACCTTCACGGTTGAGGCCACCCGTACTTGGCTCGTTACATATCCCAACGTCTGTCGTATCATCAACCTGTTTGCTTGTGCTGCGTCGTTCTTGCTGGTGCGAATCTTCTGCGTCATTGGCGCCGCGTTCCGCACTCCTTCAAACATTGCGATCTCGCCATTTCCCAGTAGCTTCTCGACTGCATGTAATGTAACCCAACCATTCTTGAATTCATCATCGACCTTTCCAGTGCCCGCGCTGCGTGTGACCCGTACTCTACCGAAACCAGCGCCCAGATTGCATGGACCACCACTGTACCGGTGAGATAGTTCTAAGCTCGATTGAACTTGTACAGACTTCATCATCATTGTGATTACATGCAGCAAAGATTGAAGGAAGTGGAGGGCTGTGACCGAGCAAGTAAACTACAAGCTGAGGGGAATGTACAACATCAGAGCTCTGATCGGGCCATGAGACTATTCAGCCACGCCAGCACAAGGCCCAGTCCAAACCAGCATGGAGGCCACTGTCACCCACTCTTACGGTAACGCGGCTCCTGCCAATCATGAGCGTGCAGAGAGCCGCCTGAAGGCACCCACGGTACTCAGCTGGCACCCACAAGATGAGTTCGCCAGATGATCCCACCAGCCATCCATCCTTGAGGGTTGCAGATGCGAGTGCTCCAACGGGATCGTTGCGGCGTTCCGAGGGCAGCTGACAGGCCGCGCGGACATCCCACTTGCGGATCGTGGCGTCTGAAGATCCTGATACAATAAAGCGACTGTCGTTTGTGAACGCCACCGATTGAACAGCCTTGGCATGTCCATGGAGCGTCACAAGTGGCGCACCTGTCATCGCGTCCCATAGGCGCAATGTCGCGTCAGAGGAACCTGTGGCGATCACGCATGCATCAGAGGACCAGGCCAGCGACAAAACATCGCTCGTGTGACCCTGAAGAACGAGAATGCACTGACCCGCGGCGATGTCCCAGATGCGCGCTGCATCGTCCGACCCGCCGGACACGATTCGCGTGCCGTCCGGTGAGAATGCAACCGACCAGACGATCTTGTCATTTGCATGGAGCGGCTCGTGTGCCTGTTCACCCGAAGCAGTCCGCCAGAGATAGATGCGACCTTCAGAGCTTCCTGCGGTGACAAGTCCATCGTCTGGCGAAAATGCGACTGTGTATGCCAAGCGACCGCATTGGAATGGGCCAACGGCTGATGCTTGTTGTGTCGCGACATCCCACATTTGTACGGTCCTATCTGACGATGCCAATCCGATCCAACATCCATCGTGCGAGAATGTCACAGCCTGGATCCAACTGGTGTGGCCACGCATTGGCTCGCCAATCACTGCTCCCGACTGTACGTCCCACAGCCGAACGGTGTGATCTTTAGATGCTGACGCAATCGAGCTTCCGTCTGGAGAGATCGACACAGAGAATACATCGCCTGTGTGCCCGTCAAGCTTCGGAAGCACAGCGTCGCCAGTGTGTGCATTCCAGACGGGCTTGGATAATTTGCCACGCAGGTGCCATGCATGTGCCACGCAAGACCCTGATGGTGTTGAGCAGGATCTGAATGATGGGCAAGTGAAATATTGGCTGGAATACAGAGATAACATTGAGACATCAATACTGCGTTTATTACTGTATCTGTGCGAGCCCTTTCCAAAATTTTATAGGATTAACTTACTTTAGAACAGGACCCTGCATGGCATTGAACCCTGAATGTGCCATGCATGTGTGTGGCAGAGCGTGCCACTACTCAATGGTCTCCAAAATGAATGATTTCACAAGAAAAAAGGCATTGGTGGCCAATGAATATGCTATTGCCTCCGGATTAGAGCCAAAGGGTATGACATTGGATGACCCTGAGGCTGAGGGATAAACTGTAGGTTTCATATACATTCCACTATGGTGAGATATGGGCATGATGAACCCGAAGTTGAGACCAGTAAACACTCATGAGCATGTAGACAAAACACTTGTTTAAGCATATAACTTCATCTGTCCTCGTGGATGTACAATGAGTAAATACTTTTTAATGACAAAAATATTCTCCAGCCATGGGCTTTTGACCTGGACCTTTGAAAGATCAGGATCAATACTGTGGTGTCTATTTCAACCTCCAGAAGATGTCAGTGTGTCTCTAGATGTGCTAGTTCACTGAGTTTGGATGTTGGGTACTATGCCACGCAGGGTCTCAGGGTCTTGCCATGCATTTGCACCCAGGGTCTTCTGGAGACTGTACATGCCTACCTATTGCAGAATGTTTTAGCTTATAGTACTCAGACAATCTGGGCAAAATCACAGACCTTCATA
>Ga0247815_10000901_pt1 | contig 22948 bp, 35 predicted proteins | sample UWRJL194509B1_FD_181014 | JGI IMG/M metagenome (GOLD analysis project Ga0247815, IMG submission 181014) | Plant litter microbial communities from Arlington Agricultural Research Station in Wisconsin, United States - UWRJ-L194-509B-1 | ecosystem: Environmental > Terrestrial > Plant litter >...
ATGGTATGTCGAGATCATGGGGCTTGCACGATGACAGGCGGTGAGAGGTGGAGAGTCCGTTGGACTCAAGTGTGGATACCGCAACAATTTTACAAATTTTGGATAGCCGAAGAAGCGCAGCTCATGGTGTTTAGTTGTCGGAGCACACCAAAAAGTCCGAAGAAGCAGAAAGGCCAACTTTCGTTGGTCGAGAACGCGGACAAGAAGCGCTTCGACAAAAACGGACAGGCAGAACTTGAGCCCCAAGCCCCAACAGGTCCTGAAGTCCTGACCTGAACAGGTTTAAGAACAAGCGAGCAAACAGTCCTGAGTTCTCCCGGCCCGATCACAAACGGAATCGCTTGCCCGCACAAGACAAAATGAGCCAACGAACGAGCGGGCCAGTCGGAGCAAGCGGTGAACCCTGGTCCTCAAAAGTTGCAAAGGCCGTAAGCCTCGAGGCGGGGGCGCTTTACGTCTGAGATCTGAGTGTAGCTTGTTGAGGCGATGAGTGCGAGGGTATCTGAACTTGGACAGGCTCGCGAGCGAACACCTTTCCGAGGGAGGCGTGGATCGCAGACGGTCGCATGCCAGCCGCCAACACAGGGAGAGACTGAGAGATACAGATGCAGATGAAGACGCTCGAGGGTATGCATGCTGGCAAATCGAACCGTGGGTTGTACACCTACTCTTCCTGCGTGCGCAGAATGTTGCAGTATATCTCCCTGCAGCCACGCGGGAATGGAGTTCCAACTTTCAGGGGCACGAGCTACACTTGGACCAACACGGGGATATTCGGAATCGGAAGCGGAGGCGCGAGGTGGCGTCGGATACATCGAAGCACGGCTGAACACGAGGCTGGGGGCAGGCGTGTACGGTCGTGCGGGCCTTGATGAGCCGGACCACTCGTCCGTCGACGAAGCCTAGGATCAAAACTGTATGGTTATTGGTGACGATCGAAGATACAGAAGCAACGGGCGAGAAGTGGGACAGAGGCAGTATGGCATAAGCAAGAGCTCTAGATCGGTTGCAAGCGGACAGAAGGTGGCGGGACGGGGCTGTCAAGAAGTTCGGGCAGTCCAGTGGTGCGGTCATTGACAGGGGTCTTTTGTTGCACACACATCAAATGTGCGTGGGTCGCTAGTTGATCAGGGGGGACGGAGGGGACCGTCAGTTGAACACATGCCGCGCATCGGGGCGCGTAAAAACACGTTGCAAAATGATTATTTTCTTTGTTAGCCGAATCGGATAGGGGGATTCGTGCTTGGGGGGTGAGGTAGAACGCGTGGTTAGCTGGCGGCTCTGGGCGGTAATTGGTTTGTGTAGGTATATAGCTTGGGAGGGATGGGCCGGCAGCAGAGACCAAGTTCCGGCGCGTCTCTTGTTCCTTCTACATCTTTGCCTCCTTTTTCGCGTCTCGTCTCGTACCTTGGACCACTCGTGACACGAACATTATGGACGCCGAACAGCACACACACGCCCACGCAGCTGCTCATTACACGCTTTACGACCCCCACGACCAGTGGGCTGCACCAGCCGGCATGTTCTACTCGACGCACCCGTCCGACTTTATGACAGTTGCTGCTCAGCCAGGCCAGGTCCAGGCCATGGGCTCGCCGCTTGCAATGAGCCCGCATGCTGGAGCTCATAGCCCGGATGCATCTAATGGCGGTGTCTTGACACGGCAGCGGGCCAAGCAGCAGATGCTTCTCTCGCAGGCCCAAGACCCGACTTCTCACGGCCATGATCAGTTCCAGTCTCTTAGCGCCATGTTTGGTAACCCGTACCACCCCCAGACGGCTCATTTCTCGCCGCCGTATCCTTCTACGCCCATGTCGAGTGCGCCGTCTTCGCGCGCCTACTACTCCAGCGGCGCTCGCTCGGCTAGTCCCGCTGTGTCAGTCGCTAGCACCTCCCTGACTAGTCTCAGTGGAGGAGCTCACCACAACCCGTATCTGGCTCATCATCGGCCCATGTCTCCCGAGTGTTCGCCTCTCACTCCGGCGTCTGGCTCGGCGTCTGCTTCATCAGGCACCGCCGTGGCCATCGGCGACATCCACGACCCCTCCATGAGCAATGCGCTCCTCCCTCATCAGGCATTCGATGTCGGACTCGGAGGGGACGGTATCGCGCCGTCCAGCGGCCCGCGTCGCTCTCGCAAGTCGCGTTTGTATAACCTCGACCGCAAGGCCATCTGCTGTTACGCACGCGACCACCCGGACTCTCGCCAGGAGGAGATTGCAAACCGATATGGTGTCGAGCGTAGCACCATCTCCAAGATTCTCAAGCAGAAGGAGAAGTGGCTCAACATGCCCGAAGGCGACTGTGCAGGGACCGTCAAGCAGAGGTGCGTTTTGTTCTTGCCTGATTGCTGGCACACGTTCTAACAAGCCCCTGCAACTGCTCTCCTGCCACCTCACAGACCGTCCAAGTTCCCCGCGCTCGAGAAGCGCCTCATGATCATCCTCAAGCAGGCCACGCGCGACAAGGTCCAGCTCACCGACCTTTACATCCGCGTCAAGGCCAAGGAGGTTGCAAAGGACATCGGCATCGGCGAGGACAAGTTCAAGGCGTCATCTGGCTGGGTTGAAAACTTCAAGCACCGGCACAATGTACGCCGCGGCGTCCTCGTGGGTCGGCCATCGCGCCGCATGCGCCGCACTGGCGCCGACGGCGAGCTCACTGGCGATGAGGACAGCGACTGGGAGGACCGCGTCGAGCCCGGCGAGGAGAACATGACTCGCGAGGAGAAGGTTGCCTTCCGCGTCGCCAAGCAGCAGGAACGCATGCAGTTCTTCCGTGTTGCCGAGGAGCAGATCCTTGAGGAGTACGGACACCAGATCGAGGCGGGAGACATCGACGAGGAGCTCCGCTTGGAGCTCGTCGCGTCCCGGCGCTCGGATTTGATGCGTGCCAAGAAGGAGGGCAAGACGCTCCAGGAGCTGGACGCGGAGAACATGATCATTCCCGAGCCAGTCCACTCGCACCTCGAGGCCGACATCCTCAACAACACGCCCGGCCCGAACTCGGGCAAGCGGCGCGCGTTTGTCATCGTCCCCGCTCAGCACGGAGCCTCGGGCGTGATCCCGTACGGCAGCCAGCTGCAGCAGCCGCCGATCGCGGTTGGCAACTCTTCCTCCGGCTACGGTGTTGCTCCGATGTCGAACACAGACGCGTACAGCCAGCAGTCGCAGTTCGCCAACTTGAGTGCCGCGATCGACTTCATCGACACGAGCGCCGAGGCGTTCATGACGCCGCAGGAGCGCGAGACGCTCTTCAACTTGCGCGCACGTGTTCAGCGCACCACCAGCGGCGGTGTTGTCTCCGTCGCCTCTGCCAACTAAGTGGCGCTGTAATGGCGCCCTCCCTCCTTCCCTGCCTCGTTGTTCTGGTTGCGTTCCCTGTCTGGTCTCCGTCTCGGTTTCATGGTCTTCCTAACGTCATCTGCCTCACCCACGAGTCGCCTATCTAGCTGTCTAACGTTGTCCTGTTATGTGCTGTCATGTTCCCATCATGCCCCTCATGCGTTTCTGCTGCCCCAAATCGTTGTCCTCGTCGTGCCTGCCCCCACATCCCGCAGAACACTTGCACTAGTAGCTCTCGCATGCTCGTCTCGTGTCCCCCCATATTCTCGTCGAAATTGTTGCGCGAGGACCGGTTTCCCACGCGCCCTTCCATCCTTTCTCCCTTCGCCCTGCCAAGATCACGGTTGTCGTTCGCGTTCGCCCTTGATCGTTCCGACGCTTCGTCATCATCGTCCGTTCGCTCCTTGCATCAAACGTGCCCCAAAAGTTCGTCATCGTGTTCCTGCGCCTTTTGTCTCGTCCTGTGTAACCATCCCATCCATGTCGCCGTTCCTCGCATTCCGGCTCTGTCATGCCTCTGCACCCCATCCTTCGTAATCATGTGTGGCCTGTCCCGTCGCCAACGCCGACCAACGACTCTCCTTGCAACAAGCAACCTCACGCCCACATCTACCACGACCACGCACCCATCTCATTCCATACTCATCGTTCTGAGGCTGACCCACTATGTACATCTTTCCAACACGCATCTCCAATCCCCCCGCATAACCCATCGCTCCGCATCCCTCTCTGTACCTAGATCCAAAGTCCCGATTCCCGTCGCTCGGTCTGGCCCCATCTCTCTCCCACATGTGTTCGTGGATCGGTGACCGCCACGGTCGCCGACATCCCGACGTGGTCCTGTGCAGCTTGTTATCCAACGCGTTTCTCCGAATACAATCAGTGCTATTCAGTTAAAAGCTCCTCAGTGGGAATTTGTATGAGAGGCAGTTGCGACCACACAGATGACCGAACACGTGCTGCGCCTATTGCGCCAGTCTACAATTGCATCAACCCTAGTGGGTGCGCCTTTGTTTCGGGTTTGATGTCTTATTTGTGAGCGGCCATGCGCAGTAGTCGCTGGTTAGTACAACTGGTGGGCAAAGACGCAAAGCTGGATGTAGCAGATATCATTGTTTGGTCGCTTCTCTCCGGACCGAAGTCTTGTGTGGTGGTCTGCTTTCGCCACGTGCTGCCCCTCAAAAACCGAACAGCTCCCGTTTCATATCCCCTTATCATGGCGATAAATGACGCGTTTGGAGAACAACCGTGAGGGTGCACGCGCACAAGCGGAGTTCGAGTCGCGCTTGTCACGCGGCGTTTGTATCCGAACACCCCTATCCTGTTCCGGACGGATTCGCCGCTAGGATTTTACCGGCGATCCGCCCGAGATTCACTGGTATCCACATTTGGACGCAGGTCGGCTGCGTATGGAGAATGAGAATGCGACCACAAACAAGACAGAGGTCTGCTACTAGGAGGTATATATGCGCGGAACGGGATCTAATCATGCGACAACAAAAACAACAGTTCGAGCATCAAACCTCCGTACAGTCTACACATGGACGTCCCCGCCCAATCGGAAGTCACGACTGCTCGCGCCAACGTGGACGCCAATCGCGCCTCCTCGTGGGACGACCCAACCCTGTTGCCTGACATCCCAAATACTGAGATCGTAGCGACTGAGGGTAAACGTGATAATCTCGGACTGGGCGGGTTGGAGGAGGATGGCGTCGAAGCCTTTGAGGATGTTGGGAGGCGAGTGCGCGGAGGAGGGGTGCGAAAGGTAGAGTTGTGGGATCTAAAGAACAGAGGAAGTGAGCAACCAGTCAAGAAGAAACGACGCAATACGAACCTCTGTGCCGGCGACCGCTCCAGTGTTCTGAAGTTTGAATGTAACCTGTACGAACGGCTCGTGCAGCCTGTCACGATGCATCTCGTCAGCATAATTTGAAGCTCTTACTGGAACTTGCAAACGTACCAGGATGCGACGTGTGCGCCGAACACATTCCCATCCTTCACGATGCCCCTCTTCCATGCCACCGCCTGTGGTGCAATGTCCTCGCCCACAGCTTTGATCTCCAGATCTGAGTATTCAAAGTTTGTGTAGGACAATCCGAATCCGAACTCGAAGCGTGGCGAGATCTTCTTCGCATCGAAGTGGCGATAGTCGATGTAAAGCCTGTTCCAGGACCGATTAGCTACTCGTCGACAGCCACGATGAAATGGTATGACGTACCCCTCCTTATAAGGAATTTGCAGTAGCTTCTCCTTCGTCCACTCGCCCCAATCTACGCGGACATTATGCTCTTCTTCTTTCCTAGCTATGGTGTACGGCAGCCGACCACTGGGATTGACATCTCCCCAAAGTACGTCTGCGAGTGCGTTGCCGGCCTCTTGGCCCGGAAGGCCGGCCCAGACAATTGCGGTGACATTAGGATGCTCGACCCAAGGCTCGACAATGATAGGGCCGACGGTGTGGACGACGACGATAACATTCGAATGGACGGAGGCAATTGATTTGACGAGAGCGTCACCGCCGAGGAATGCAGTGAGGTTTTGGCTATAAGACAGGGAGCAACAGTGTCAGCAACGTGGTATTGCCGTGGCGGAGCAATTGCATCGCACCGATCGCCGTGCAGACCACCATTGTCAATCCAACGGTCCTCTCCAGAGTCGGCCGCGATGAAGACCAATGCGACGTCATTGCCAGCGACTGCCGCCTTTGCACCTTCAAGGTCTGCATCCTCAAGGAACCACGAGACGCTTGTGTGATTCGACTCTGCACGAGCGCGAGCTTGAATTGCTTCCAGCGGCTGAGAAAGCGTCAGCCCGAGCCTGAGCCCGAAAGAGGGACCAGAAGAGACTCACAGAAATGAGGTATGGATACTCGGCAGTACTGTAAAGTAGCACTCGTCAGATGCCTCCAATGTCGGCAATAACCCAACCTACCCAGATCCCCAGCCCATCCCAAGCACGCCGTCCAGACCTTCACGATTATTGAACCCATTTGGTCCACGACGTGCTGGGCCAGCATCCTGTCCAACCAGCACAATATTTCTGCGAACGTTCGTCAGTAACGGCGGTCGGACGAAACGCTGAAATTGCCGCTCGTACCTTGGTGCCTTGAGCGGCAATGCGTTCTTCAGGTTCTTGAGCAGCACAGTCGACTTGGCGCCTATCTCGCGGACAAGTCTACGATGTGCACCTCGTCAGTCAATATTCGTTTTCAGGGAGTACCGCAAGCGCAAGGTAACAGGACGCACTTCCAATGATCACCCTGCACATCGACATGTTTGTCTGTCGGCGTGTTTGGCCTGAACGACTCGAAGTTGACGTCCGGATAATCCTGCAAGGATTCGTACTCAACATCCAGTCGCTCAATGCAACTAAAGAGGCTAACCTTATCCTGACCCATGAGGTACCACGCACCGAGGATTCGCGTCGCCATATCATCAAGCCTCGCCTCGGTCATATGACCGTCCTTGATGTACTGTGTGAGGTTCTTGCCAAAGTACCTTTGACGCATAGTTAGTCTCTACGTTGCAGCGCGGAGAATAAGAGTGCGCACGAATCGCCAGAGAAGAACTTGATGTCGCCAGGCATGCTCATGTCAAGACCGTCTTTGGCGGAATGAGTGCTCATGGTTGCTTGCCAGTCCGACATGACGTCTGCAAAGAAAATGTCAGTATCACAACGAAACAGGTGTTAATGGGAGGACGTACAGCCCTTGAAACCCATCTGGTGTTTGAGAACGTCGTTGAGTAGGCCTTCGTGTTCGCAAGTGTACGTGCCATTGAGCTGGTCTACAATCGCCGCGTTAATGTTGCGAGCAATTGGCGGATGCTCAGCGGAGCAAAAACGTACTGTACGAGCACATGACGCTGGAAACGCCAGCCTGGACGCTGCGCAGGAAAGGGTGCATATACAGCTCGCGGTTCTGCAGCACCACCACCATCAGTTCACCACTGCCGGTTTCTGGCATCAATTCAACACACCGTGCGGTCATCGACGTTCGAGCTGCTGGTTGTCCTAGCCCATTCCTGCTCGTTGTTGATCCAATGCTTTGCGCTATATCCTTCCGTCAACATCTCCTTGATCAAGCAAGCGACAAGAGACGCACCATGCCTGAACGCCAACGCCCTGCATACCAACAATCGTCTCGTATGATGCTTCTCCTGAGAGATACGGATCCGGGCCACTGCCTTCCCAATTCCTTCCCGCGTCGGGAGCCCTCGCCAAATTCCTACAGAAGAGTTATCAGACGGAACAGGCACTTGGTAGATGCAAGTGAAGACGCACATCATTGGGCCGAGGTATACATGGACTCCCTTCCCTCGGAACTCGTGTCCCATCGCCGCACCACGCGCTCGCATGAGTTTACGGTCGAATGTCGCTGCAGCATTAATGCCCGCGGGGAACGCAGTGACGCCGTCGGTCTTGCGAACACCGAGGGGCTGCAGGAAAGAGGTGTCAGCGGGAATAATCGGTTGAAAGACGATGTTGCTCACTGAGTCTTGCAGACACAATCCTTTCCATCCGCGACTCTTAACAGCGGGGGTATTGCCTACACAGGCACCTTCCTGCCAGCCAATGCCAGTTGCAAGATCAACTTTCTCCTCAAGTGACCAGCCCTTGATGTGATTTCGCGCCCGTGTAATTGCATCAGTCCATGCTGCTGCGCTGGGTGGTAGGTCTGTTATCACGGCAGGTAGTCCAAGTCAGTACCAGAGCAGAATAGCGCAATGCTGGGACGAACATTTCTCTACGTCAACACCATCAACCACCTCTTCTCTAGTCGAACCAGAAAGGCTCGGTAGCCAACTTGAGGGAACAACCCAGCTTGCGACCCAGATGAGGAGGAGTAATGTCACGCCGACGATGGCGTAGCGTGTTAATGCTGCGATGAAATGTTTCCTGCTACGATGCGATGGACCAGTATACTTGTGGGCAATGTATCGCTGCATTAGACGCCAAAGTCAGCCGCCGTTATTCGACAGAAGAAGGCAAGGACGCGGAGCATGTCAATGGTCGGCGCATGAGGCCCTTGACAACGAGAACAGAGTGGCAGCAGCGATATAGCGCTGGTTGAAGGAGATAGATAACAAAAAAAGTCCAAAGGCGCTCTTCTGTGCGCGAGAAAGCACGGTTGATTCAGGTCTACAGACCTTCTCGTCGTCGCCTGCCTCGAGCACAAGCGACTCGTACCCGACATAGCGGTCGTCGCGCCACAGGGTCATAACCACAAAACAACACTCGGCGGTGCGGGGAAAGGGGAACCACAGCGCACACGCGGATCGACCGCAAGGGTAAATAAGCAGGCTTGGGAAGCAGGCATGTTCGGGAACGTAAGCGCTTGCCGCTCTGCTCTGCCGTGCGAGGCGCCAGCGAGACGCTAGCCGACACGAGTATTGGAAAGATGGCTTGCACTACACCAGATTGTTAAGGGAAGATAAATGTAGAATGAGAAAAGCAAGAAATGAAAGAATATTCATAACACTGCACGCGAATGCAGCGGAATGCATATATCGGTGGAACCTGCACTGCAGCCCTTGACGACACAAGAACAGCGTGTATAGGCAGCTCAAGGGTTATATCGCAGGTTGGTCGTACCAAAATCGGAGTTGTTGGTTTAGAAAACATATCAAGAGGTTCAGCGCGCGTCGAGGCTGACGAACGGGAATGGTCCCATGAATAGTGCAGGCTAATGCAAACACGAGCACGGAACGAGAATTTGAACGCGCAACGCGATGAAAACAAAAATTAAGGTTTGGCATCACGAGAGCTGGCGGTTCGTGCCAGCGCGCTGCTGCCGCGCCAGCCACACGAGTCTTGCAGACAACGCTCGTACACCTCCCACTCACCTCTTCATCTTCTCCTGCCTCCAGCGCAAGTGGCTGGTATGATGCGCTAGACATGCGCAGCTTCTCGTTTGCGCCGAACAGTGACGACCGGTTTGACAGCGGAGCACGAGAGCGAAATGGTCGATCCATTTATCGGAATTGAGCCGAAGCGCTCCTTGGTCAGCTTGACGCGCGTGTGGCTTGAAGTTCGCCTGCTCTCGCCGACGCGGTCTCGGCACTCGAGATCGGATGGCTAATGGTAACCTGAACTTGAGGCTACAACCGTTTGTCGACACGTGTGGGCGCTTCGAGAGGGGCAACGATCCGTCGCGCTGTGGCCGCGGACAGGAGCTTGACCGAGGTTTGTGTCCGCTGTGGCTTCGTTCGTGTTCAGTGCTCCGAACATGTTTCCTTCTTTCCTTCTTAGCTCGTCATTTCTCGAGTATTTGGATTCTGATTAGCATCCTGGCGCTTGCATTGTTTATTTAACGCTGGACCCTAGATTCAGCCCTGGTGAACTGTGCGCCGTCGTTTTCACCTCCTGAAACTCTTTGCGCTCACTGGACTCCCTTTCTGGCTCAAGCCTTTTTGTAACATTCGAAACCTCCACTGCGATATCGTACACGTTGCTTCAAGATCTGGACATCGACAACACGCTCCTACGTTTGTCCTCTCGAGCTCCCATAGCTCAGGACAGACCGGCAATGAACCGACCCGCTGGGCCGACTGCAGTGATTGTGTAGGTGAGGTGCGCAGGATAGATGATAAATTGGCCGAGGCAAACCGCGTCGCCAATGTTGCAATAGACCTTAGCACGGCTAGAGCTGATTTTATCGAAACGCGTGTACTGGAGTGGGTCGCCGAAAGTCACGGCAGCCTACGAACGAACGAATCGGTGTCAATTTGAGCTGTCACCGCGAACTTATACGTTCAGACGTACCTTGACACTGTTCGCCTGGGTCTGGGTGAGACGGAGGAGACATCCGTGCACCTGCTGCGCGCCTTGGCTATACCCAGTGATGACGATGCGCGTGTTCGGGCAGTAACTCAAGACCTGCGCAACCTTTTGCGCGCAATCAATTGAACCGAGTGCGAGCTGGGGCGTGACCTGGCCAGGTACAAGGCCGGCGAGGTCGGCAGGGTAATCGATACCTTGGACTGCAACGTTGCCTGAGCCGAGCCTGTCCTTGAGCTCGTCCGCAAGAGCAGGACCAACGGTCTGCGAATGAGACGCCATGGGATCGCCGTCAGAGTTTTGTCATCTCTAGACGTAAGGTGGAGAGTACTTACCCCGCCGATATTTCCGAGCTCGGTCGTGCCGCGCGCAAAGAGGAGGGTAGTCGAGCGACAGACACGGTTGACGACGTCGTTGGCCGTGCTGCCCAGCTGGCGTGCAACCAGGGCCTCTGTGTCATTGCCTGCAACCGGTGCAGCGACGACGTTGGCAATCAAGAGAGCGGCAAGAGCGACGAGACGGAAAGCCATTGCAAGATCGACTGAGTTGGTGGCGATTGACTGAAAGACGAGGATGTCCTACAGACCTCTCAAGCCAGCCTGGGGCTGACATTTATACCAGATTCGCCATCCATAGTTTGTGCGGCTACATCGCTCACGAGACTGTGTACCGATCTCGGCAGCCGGTTGAGCAGCATGCGCGTATAGACTCCGAGAGTCGCCGGCAATACCTCTATTGGCCCCGGAGTGCCAAGGTAGACAACATAGCACCCGATTGACGCCGTCAAGAGGCAATTCAGTGTTTCGCAAAACCAAACTTCCCTTCATTGCAGGTCAGCAGGCGATATCGAAGCACATCAGGATCCTGCCAGATGCTCATCGCTAAGCAGTTCGACACAGAGCAACCCGGGAGCCCCACTGCCAAGCGATACAACCGCGTTCGTGGCTGAAGAGATGCCAATATATCGACGAGCTGGTAACCGAGCTATTATGGGGCGTTGCGAGATGTATGAATCCATGAGCAGTAAAGCGATGAAGTCACTGGGGACGCGAACACAAAGAGAAAGCTTCAGCAGGACCCTTTAGCTGCCTCACGGCCAGGGACGACTACGAACATAGATCTAGCAACGACGATCCAGAATTTTAAAAGTCAAAAACACATGAGAGAGATCTCCGGATTCCCGGTTGCACGCCCCGTGCCAGGGCGAGGCGGGGTGAGAGCGCAAGAGACGGTGACAGGGCAGGCTTCTACGGAGGCTGTAGGCGGGGATATAGTGAACACATGACCTTGTCATGTACAACCTCCTCGGGGAACTAGAATGCCGGGCTATCACAGTCAGCGGTCTATTGACTCCGAACGGGTAGAGTTGGTGGCCGGTTATATCACAGCGGCCAGGTCACGGTGTATAACAAGCTGCCTTGCTTGGACGACACTCAAACGCTTCTGGCGCGAATGACAGAGATCAGATCTCCTTTACAAGTCACTGGGACTTTGGCTACGTAAGACCTCAGGGTTAGAGGTCTCGTTAAGGTGCGCAAGACGATCGCGCTGAGAGGTCAGTGTCCTTTCCGCACATTTCTTTCGGATCCCGCGCGTCCTCAACGATAGTCCAGTACGAATATGACCATGCCGACGCAAAATGTGAGCCCACGAGATTGCAGAGTCCGGTATCATTGAGTATAACTAGCATTATCTGATAGCGAACCGCCAGCTCAAGTGTGTCTCGAGTTTGGTGCTTCAACACTCCATCGGCTTTATGAACTCCTCGAGAGGTGATATCTGACATGCTCTCGAGCCGTTCCACGAGAATATCGTAGTGATCTTTGGGTTTTGCTTCCTCCACTGGTGCGACTAGCAGAACTGATTCTGAAGTTCAGGGAACCTCAGGACAGCAGCAAGGCCGCGGAGGAACAATATAGCATCAGAGCCTCGCTCTGCTGTTCCAAGGTCGAGCGTATTCATCCTGATGACGGTGCCTGAATGTCTAGTTCGCGGAATGAAAACCTCCGTAGTATCCTGCGTTCATCGAATGAGCCCGAAACAGCAACTTGGGTGTACAAGCAGCTGCAAACTTGTTACGACCGTCGACATTTAAGTCAGTTAAGGTGGAGTGAATCACGCCTACAATGGATTCCAGTGCTGTCCAGGAGCCAGCGTGAAATCAAGAAGCCAGAACTGAGATCTCGTCGCGCCGCTGAGCTGGTGTTTACATAACGTCAGCGCAAATCCTCCCTTCGCTTAGATCAAACGTAGACATACTCGGGTACAAAGTATCTGTGATGTTTAACAGGTGGCTATTCAGAGCGGTGAAAACGCTGCCCTGATCCGCGGTGCGCAAGGATACACATTCCCGAAGATTACCGGGATTGGGAGGAACCAGAGATGCGTCACTTTACGCTCCGCCTCGTTGCTTGACCTTTTCCCCGCGTGTGACCTGATGCCGGTACTTCCCAACTCCCTTGTGCGGTGCTGCAAAGGCATAGAGCGCTTTGCTGAGCGCGCGACGGGGGCTGCGGGGCCAGTGCTCATTTGCTTGGGCGTGACTTTGATCTCGATCGGCGTGGTCTCCTTCTGTGCGTGATTCTTCGTGTCTCATCGCATTCTAAACCTTACCTATTGCTCACAGTCGATGTAATTGAGCCTTCATTATCATTCAGAATTGTTACGACACCGATATGCATCCTCATTGTCGTCAATATGTTCACGCATTATTGGTACGCGTGCACCGTGTCTCCTGGCTTCACACCTGGACCCGTCGCACCTGGTGCGCGCGGTACCGTACACGGAGACTCGATGCCGGCCGGCACAGGCTGGAAGTGGGCGCCGCGGAAACACAAGTCGTGGGGACCGCAGATTGTGCCGGCGCGCGTTTTGTCATGCAAACGCTGCGGAGGGCGCAAGCCGGAACGGTGAGAATAGGTCGATCCAAATCTGCACAAGTGGCTGGGCTGACTGCAAGGAGAGAGCGCATCATTGTCGCGTCTGCAACCGCTGTGTCATGAAGTATGATCACCACTGTCCTGTAAGTGACCACGAGGCGCGTCGCGTTGCGCTGTGACATGCGCTCATCCGTTTCGCAGTGTGCGAACTTCATTCTCGTCTTCAAACTGGTAGCTGAATCTGCGCAGGGATAAACCAATGCGTGGGCATATACAACGAACGCCATTTCGTGCTCTTCATGTTCGTCGCATCCCACGAAATATCTCAATATCTGATCGGTGTCTCGTTTCACTAGGGTTTGGCTGGCCATCGCAACTTGGGCTTTCGTACTTACGGGCTACTCAGAGGTTTGGACTGCCATGGGATGGTCTCGTGATGTGTGTTTCTCTCCATCTTGTTGCGCAACTCCCAGCTTATGCATCTATGTAGTGGCCTCACTCCTCGCCGAGCGTGCTGTTCCTTCTCTCCTACATCCTCAGCGTCGCAATCGGTCTCGCCATTACCATCATGTGCATCTGGTCCTTATGGGGAGTTGCCATCGCTGAGACGAGTGTCGAGAGTCAAGACTTTGAATATTATCGACGCGTGGCGAAAGAGCGTGGCGAGGTATGTCTCATCGAGCCGCGTCGTTCGGTGATCCCGCTTTCTAACGCTAATTCCTTTAGAAATTCGTCAACGCGTATGATCTTGGGTTCGTCTTGCTTCCTGTCTTGGTTCGGCGACCAGCTGATACATACTTGCAGACGCCGCCGCAATCTCGAGATCTTTTTCAACATCGGCCCGCAAGGTCTCTACCCTTGGTGGACATTGCTTCTGCCTTTCCGTGCCCTGCCTTACACCGACGGGACTTCGTGGGCGAGGCTTGACGGAGACGTCGGGCTTGGCTTCCGGCCGGGCGAAGAGGTTGTCACAGATGAGGACGACGACGAGTAGGTCCCGCGCGTGAATTGCTATTATTGTGCGCCTCTCTACTGGATGGACTACTTGTGCTGATATCATGCTCGCGAACATGGAACTATTTGTGTTATGTCGTCTGTGTTAGCGTTAGGGCGTGACGCTGTTGCATGACGAGTGGCACTGCACGGGCCGGGGCGGCCGTCGCCTATCTCTACCCAAGGTTCGCAGCCGTTGCACACAGAGCGGTTTGCCTTTTGAGTGACTTCGACGCCGAGTTGTATGCATCACGCCATCCGCTCCCCTGCGCGTCAGCGGCTGAATGACGGGCCGAACTGGCCAGAGCCGCTCGCTGAGACTCGCCACACCTGCGACAGCTGATACAGACACCAACCCACCACGCGGCACTGCGAGATCGCCCAGTTAGTCAGAAATTGACTCAATTGACCTGTCAGTCAATGCTTGGCGTGATGGTTCTCAACACCCGGACAGGCTTCGACGCGGACGAGGATCGAATGGTGAAGCCAGAGACTAGGCACCAAAACCGGATATTTGACGTGGTGGCCCTGCACAGAGTTGAAACTTGAAAATGCCAGAGGATGAAATTCGACGCGAGGACCATGTCAGTCAAACATGGACGACGAACTCCGCGCACAAGCGGGCGTGGGTGCAGCGGCCCCCACAGGAGTCGTACGAGTGACAAACACCAAGCGCCTACATGCGGTCTCGAATGTGGGGCTCCGGCTTGGTTTCAGCAGTCCAGTAAGAAAACAACGGCGCGGGCCGGTCACTGCCGGCTCAACCGTTGAACATCGACCCCGCTGACCAGAGCAAATATTCGTAGTTATCCATTGGTGATTCATCTCCGTCCTTCATAGGCCAGGAACAGCAAGAACCTCAGGGGCAGGGGTAGAAAAAACGGGCCGGGGAAACCCTGGAAGGTCTCGTGTGGATCTCGTGGTGCGCCCCGACCCGGGCCGTACACAATCCCAACCTTGATCGGTGATGCCAACTGTCCCCACGGAGAAGACCCACGGGGAACATAAATCCTACGGCGTGAGAGGACCGTACGCGTTAGCTTGCTCTGCACGTCCCCGCAGCAGCACTTCCCGCTCAGTCGTCGCGTCCCGCAGCCAACGCGTCCCAAGATGTCGTCGTCCGACACAGAGAAGAAGTCTCTCGAGCACATCGAGGAGCGCGAACTGGAGGGCGGCAAGCCAGTGCGACATGGTGCCAATGGGCAAATGGACGAGGGGGCTAAAGTTCTGGACGAGGCCGGCGGCACGGTCGAATACAGCGCAGAGGATTCCAAGCGCGTGCTGCGGAAGATTGACCTCTGGGTCTGCGTGCCCATGTGCATCGTCTATTGCGTTCAGCAGATGGACAAGTCCAGCGTTTCCTACGCCGCCGTGTTTGGTCTGCAGGCCGACACGGGTCTTCACGGAACTCAATACTCGTGGCTCACCTCCGTCGTCTACATCGCCCAACTGTGCTTCCAGCCGCTGTCGTCGTATGCGCTCATCGTATTCCCAGTCAAATACTGGGTGATGTTCAATTACATCTCCTGGAGCATCGTTACGATTGCGACTGCCGCGGCGCACAACTTCACTGGTTTGATCATCTCTCGGCTGCTCCTTGGTATATTCGAAGCCACTATCCTCCCGTCCTTCGTCCTCATCACCCAGATGTGGTGGACGCGTCGTGAGCAGTCGTACCGTACTATCGCCTACCAGATTGCCAACTCCATGGCTGGTGAGCACCTTGGTTTCTCACTTTCTCAATTCACTGACACCTCTGCCTTGTCCGCTTTCATCAATATTCTAGCTATTTTCGGTGAGAACACTTTCATCTTTGCGCTGGCAGCCTCAGTCTCATATTTCCACAGGCCCCTTGATGTCGTACGGTATTGGGCACGTCACCTCTGGTATCAAACCGTACCAAGGCATTTTGTTCGTTCTCCATTTTTAGCAAAGCGTCTACCGTTTGACTTACACTGGATGATTTGCGTAGCATCTTCATCGGTGGCATTTCGTTGGCCTTTGTACCAGTGGTCTGGTGGCTCCTTCCGAACAGCCCCGCAACGGCCAAGTTCCTGAGCAAGGGCGACGATCGTCTGATTGCAATTCAACGTCTGCGCGAGAACAACACCGGTACCAAGGCTTCAGGAGTCAAGTGGGAGCAGGTCTGGGAGACTTTCCGCGACCCAAAGACCTGGATGTGGGCACTCATGTACCTGTGCGTCCGCAAAACCCGTTACCTTTCTTTGTCATGCGCTGATCCTCGTCGCCCATAGGTGCACGGCGATTCCGTCTGGCGGCATTGGCGCATTCGGCGGTCTCATCACCAAAGGCTTTGGCTTCAGCGGCTTTGATGCAGTCCTCATGCAGATCCCCACCGGCGTCATTGGCATCATCACGCTGCTCGTCGGTATCTGGGCCACTAACAAGTGGAGGATGCGCTTCCCAGTTATCTGGTGAGTACTCAACGAACAGTCATCCCTGCTGCAGTACCCTGACCTTCGCAACTTGCTCATGATACAGTGTTTGCATCATCTTCGCCATTTCCGGCGCGACTGCTATCACACAGATCGGCGGCAAGGGCAAGCCCGGCGCTCTTCTGGCGGCGTACTACGTCGCGTTCCCGTTCGCAGGCATCCAACCGCTGCTGTACTCGTGGGCCAACCTCAATGCCGCAGGCACGACGAAGCGCGTCGTAACAACTGCGACCATGTTCGTCTTCCAGTGCGCCGGCAATGTCATCGGTCCACAGTACGTCGTCTTCGTTACTCTCTATACCAGACAGCAGTGCGCTGACTGTGTGTTGTCTACAGGGTGTACCTCGCGAAGGAGGCGCCACGGTACCACACCGGCCTGTACGTCGACATCGCCTGTTGGTCGCTTCTTTTCCTCCTCAGCTGCGGAATGGGTGCATACCTCACATTCCTCAACAAGAAGCAGGAACAGAAGCGTGTCGCTCTCGGCCTGTACGTGCTCGCTGTCTCCTCCCCTGTCTTTGCAATCTCAAACTCACATCCTTCATAGGCCTGCAGAGCTGAAGGACATGTCGATCATGGACCCTGTAGAAGCGGACAAGTACAAGATCGAGCTTACCGAACGGCTGCGTGCACAAGGCTTCGACACTGAGCGCATGTACCAGAACGCATTTGACGATCTCACGGATTTCCAGAATCCCATGTTCATGTATGTCATCTGAGATGTTGAGGAATGACGCATGTCTCCTCGCGTGTATTATAGCATAACCAGCGATATAATGAAAGGTTTCTGACTTGCACAAGGCCACCGGCCTTTCATAGCGAGCAAAACATGCTAGGAGAGCCCGAGCTACTCATTTTCTGTTTTAATTTATACCGAATCCAGTTGGGGAGCACAGACTCGTCGGGGACATCCGAGAGCTTGAAAGTCAAGGTACGGCGATTGGCGCCGGTTATTTCCGGTATGGGTCACGAGAAACATCTGGAACTTCGGTGGTGGTGGATCACAGGATACAGACAGCCCCAAGAATGAAGTTGGAGGCACAAAACCATGTGCTGCAGGTGTCTGGCTAGCTAACTGCACCGTTGCTGCAGAAGTCCTGGACTGCTCCTGCAGCTTCCCACCAGGCCTTTGCTCCTTGTCAGGGTATCACAAGAACATGTGTAGCCCGAACCCTGGATCTCAGATGAGCCGACGTCGGGTGTTTGGATCCTGGCGGACGCGAATCTGATCTCGGTCAGGATGCTGAGAGACTGCTCCAGTACTGTCCATTATTACTCTGCCCTGCAACTCCGATTCGCCCTGAATACGTGCTAACTCGCTGAAATGGCAACTTCAAGCCATGCATTGGGTTCGCGGAAACGATACCCGAGTTATTGGTCTGCAGCTCTGGCAGCATGACCTGTGTCGTCCTCAATCCTTTGTGACGCCTCGCAAGGCGCAACGCTAGATCAACCACGAGTCCTGGGAACAGTTTCTCTTCCAGCACTGAGAGCCACTGGGCTGTGATATTTGCCTAGTACTGAGGTGGACAGCTAGTTGATGATTGGACATGCCAGGGTGGGCGTCAAGCGGCGACCAAAAACCCTCTTTCTCCTGACGCTCGCTTCTTGTAGGCACAAACCAACAGCACCTCATTGCGCTTCCTTTCGGGCACAGCTAGAACAGTCACGGTGCTTCCTTCGTGGAGCCGGGTCTTGGACTGCGGCACGTGGAGGGGCACGGGTTCAGAGGTTTCTGAATCCGTTTGCACTGTGTTGTGGAACTTGCAGCATGACCCGTCTTCCCACAATCACGGACTTTAGTGATGCTTTGAGCCATGCACCGTGGTCAGCAGTCGCCTTGACAGCTCTGCTTTGTGTTCGAACAAGGCACTGATTCGTCGCTATCCGACCAGCGGCCTTGGTAGCGCGAGTCTCGATCAACAGGAGGTTGGCGAATCTCTACTGCTTCAGAGTGTCTTGGAACGAGAGCAAGGAGCACGGCATGAGTGTTTGGATCTTGGTACTTAAGACAACCCAGCGATTTCTTGTCCCAGATGTTGCGCAACTGCCTCTGCTTCCCTGCAGCTATGCTCGACGTCAGACAGCTCAGCGTTTCCGAATTTACGCTCGGCGTAGGACGGGTGTGCTTCGTCACATCTTTACTCTATGTCATCTTCGCTGCGGCTAGGTTTATTGCGAAACGGCGGCCAGGAGATGAGTGAGTTGCGGTGGTTCGTGCACGGCCTGCGATGGTGTCTGACACTTGCTTCGCTCTGTTGCTGCGTAATGGTAATTCTCCGCCGCTTTCACGTGCATCCTGCACAGGATCATGCCAGTTCCTCCGAGCGCGCTGAGCCTAGCGCTCTCCCGCTGGTGGCCCCCAGCAGGATGGCCGATGCACCCTACTTCGAACTTCATTCGTGAGCACGCACGGAGGCCGTGGTTGCCATGACTCATTTATCCTCGCTAGCACATGAGAGGAGTGGGAAGACGATCATTCCGCTTGTGTGGCCCCTCACCGGCGCGCGACAGATCTATGTGGCAGATGCTGCTGCGATCAAGCGCATCTTTAATGACCGCTTCACATGGGTCAAGGACACTCAGAATGTGCGCTAGACATCAGGTCTCGGGAACAGATCTCTAACCAAACTCTCCTGCAGTATGAGCTCATGGCTTTCTTCGGTCCCAACGTACGCTCGTTTCTCCCAAGTGATACGCTCCTGCTTCATCTTCGCTCTGTAGATTATCACAACCGAAGGGGACCAATGGCTGAGACATCGTACTGTGGCAAGACAGAGCTTCGGCGAGGTGCGTAAGTCTTCGCCGCCATTGAGAAACATAACCCAATTCCGGACTGTTAGCGCAATAACGCATTCCTCTGGACGGAGACCGTCTCGATACTCGAGGAGTGGTTCGGTCAATGGGACTCTCAATCTCTGGCGGTCAACGGGTGCACGAAAACCGTCGTCAACGTGACCGATGCCATGCGCGACATAACTTTGTCGATTATCGCTAGTGCAGGTTTTGGTATACGGTCCGAAAAGCATGCGGGTCGCGAGGACCATTCGACAACGATTTTGCCCGAAACCGAGCAGGATCGAATGCCATTCAGTGAAGCGCTCTTTGTAGCACTGGACACAATGATCATGAAGGTTCGTCGTCGTCCAGTCAAAGTATATTCCGGTACTCGCCCTGACGTTATTCAGCTCTTCATGCCGCGAGTATTTTTCCGGCTACCTATCAAGACTCTCAGGCATAGCGATGCCGCGTACACGGAGCTCAGGCAGCACATCCAGGAGCTCATCCAAGATGCTCGAAGCGGAAAGTCTCGTGCGTGAGCCCCCATTGTTGTGTCGTTCGACTTAGCTTGTTTCTCAGGAGCTGGAGGGTCGGCTGAGTCTGCAGATCTGTTTCGCTGCCTGATCGATGCGAATGAAGATGGGCTGGCCAACGCCAAAGGCCGCCTCACTGACGAAGAGCTAGTGTCGAACATTTACGTGCGCCGAGCTCGTATATACTCACCAGCACGAGGCTGATCGCTTCCAACAAAGACATTCTTTGTAGCAGGTCACGGTGCGCTGATCTTGAAAGTGCTCGTTGGCTACCCGCTAACAATTCCGATTAGAAACGACGGCGCATACCTTAACTTTCGCTCTGGCCCTGCTTGCTATACATCCAGAGGTGCAGGAGTGCCTCTTCAGGGAAACTTCTGCACTGTGGTCAGATCTGAACGATGAGACGGTGCCTAATCTTGCCCTTCGTATGTGCGTCCACTGAAGGTCCACGTGCAGTACCAGGCAGCAACCTACGCCGACTTCGGGGGATTGGTCAGTTTGGGACTTGAATGCTTCCATGTCACAATCTGAACGATGCCGCAGGAGTACACGCTCGCCACTTTCCGCGAAACTCTGCGCCTCTTTCCCGCGGAAGTTCGCGTCGCCCGCAGTGCCGCGAAAGATACAATCATCCCTAGTCAAGTCAGAAACAAGATGACTGGTGCCTGGGAGCGGAGCGAAACTGCTGTTGAAAAAGGCGTCGAAGCCATGATCAACATTCACGGCTTGCATATGTCACCACAATGCTGGGGCGAGGACGTTGCCACGTTCCGTCCCGATAGGTTTATCGACACTGGTGACTACGAATGGCCAAGAGACGCATGTAAGCACTCCGCCGCTTATTGATAAGCGATGTCTAATCTCCCTTCCTCTCCAGGGGTTCCCTTCACGACCGGCCCACATGTCTGCATTGGCCAGCGATTCGCGATAGTTGAAGGTGTTTGCATTCTCTCACGGCTGGTTCGCAGGTACGACTTGGTTGCCCAAGCAAACCAGTCACATCCTAACAGAGTTCTATTCCAGATACCACATCCGCCCGACGACAGCAATATCAGCGTTGCCGCGTGACGAGCAATGGAAGATTCTGACAGCTTGGACCCCTGGTCTCACGGCGACACCTGGACGAGTGGACTTGGTCTTTGAGCACCGTCACGCTTGAGCATGGTCAATTATTTTTCTGGGACTTGATATAGTATTAGCCGTCGACGGGACTCTGGTGTACTTAAGACCTTCACGATGCGGCACGGCAGGATATGACCTCTTCTCAGCCGATCCAAGACACTATGCAAAGGAAGGTCAGAGCGGCAGTGTCGCCGCTCTCAGTGCAATCAATATCAAACAACGAATGTACAGGCAACGACGGCCATAAACCCAATGAACTGGGACGTCAATCAAATCAGCCTGCTACTACAAGGCAAGGCCATGGCTCCGGGATACACCCTTCTCTGCGTCATTTACAAGCTCGTCTCGCTTGTCAAGATGATTTCGACGGTAGTAGTGCTACAAGAGAGCTCAGTTTTCAGGACTTAGAATCTATGGTTGAAACGTACCATATCGACGGGGTCGGAATGTGTAACAGTCGAGAGCTCCATCACAATACCAGAAACTTGCGGGTTTACCTGGCGCGAGCGTCAGCCAATTGCGACGCATCTACGAGAAAGACAAACTTTGTCAAAGGTATAGCGTTGCCCATTGAGTGTGCTTCCCGTGGATTGGCCGAGAGTGAGCTCGCTCGTTCGCGAGGCCGTTCGTTGGTTAAGAGTTACCAAGAGCGCTGTCATGAGAGCTTGACTGTTAATGAAATAGCATGCCATCCAGACAACTGTAAAGCAATGTCAGCCCGTCGCGCAGTTGGACTGTATAAGGGCGTACATTTGTCGCGCATCAAGCAATACGTGACGAACTCGGCGATTGCCACAACCATCGGCAGGAGGCCACTCCCTGTAAGAGTGTTAACATCCTGACGACAGTGTTTTCGTCTCTATAAGACCCACCGACTGTATAAGTGATTACGCGGTCCACCAATTGATCCGTGTGCGCAAAGCCTGTTCGCCTCTTGATCAAGCCGATGGTCATGGTGGCACAGACCGCGACGTCCGCCGCAACACCAGAAGCCAGACACGCCAGCAGGGCTCGTTGAAACTGCTCGGAGGTAATGGCATCCAGAAGTTTATCGGCACTGGCGGAGATGTATGTGATGTACAGGAACATGGCGAATCTATTCACATGGTCAGTCAGGTGTCAAGTGGGAAGGCAGCAAGACCGACCGAGTGAGAGCCAGAGACCAACATCCGAATGCGATCCAGAATTTGCCTATAACTCTCCATAGCCGCAAGCAGTAGAGAGTCTGGACGATACAAGCCAATATCCCAAGAAGGGGAATCCCGACGGAAAGACTGGGGTCGATTTGCTGAATACCTGCGACTGTGAGACAGTTAGCACACCCGCCTCACGCCAAATGTCAATACACGAACTATCTGTAGGTGGATTAGAACAATAATACAGCCTTTGGGGTGGGAGACTTACCACATGGCGTTTCTATAGTATAATGCCATACAAAGCGTTGGTGTAGCCCGGAGAGAACTAGGTCGACAGCGCTGCGCAGAATAAGGTCCAATGTCGCCCGAGCGAAGAAGCCACGCACAAAGCCACGCCAACCTGCTCAGACCGTTAGAGGGCGAGGATCATATAGCTCTCTGCTCACCGAGATTCGTATGTAGCGAGGGTCTCCGGGAAAGCTCCGATAATACTGGAATCTCGGTGAGGGTCTGCACGTGTCTGTTCCAAGCGTAAACGACCCACGGTGTACACCTGCGCGATGACGATCCCGAGCAGTCTAGAGTTCATTTAGCATTTCCGCAAGCCAGGGTTTGGCATAAAAGGCAATCTCACAAGGTAGCGATCCAGTTGCCGACCTCGATTGCTCCCGATGTCAAGGGCCGGCTCCAATCTAGCGGCAACTCCGGAATGTCCTTGTAGTGCACCATGCTGGGCGATGAGATGAGAGCAACTGGTGAAAGGAAAAGGCGCGGAACGGCGAGAACCTGCAGCAGACTATTCCGCGCGCGCAAGAAGCGGGATCGGGTGTGTGGGCACGCGGGGGTCTATAAGCTGGCGAGAGTGTGTGCATGGAGCATCGCACTGGCCCCTGCCCGCATCCTCACAACCCCTCAGTTCACATA
>Ga0247815_10000902_pt1 | contig 22946 bp, 29 predicted proteins | sample UWRJL194509B1_FD_181014 | JGI IMG/M metagenome (GOLD analysis project Ga0247815, IMG submission 181014) | Plant litter microbial communities from Arlington Agricultural Research Station in Wisconsin, United States - UWRJ-L194-509B-1 | ecosystem: Environmental > Terrestrial > Plant litter >...
ATGTCGCGCTGAGCCGCCAAGCCAGTTGAACGCGAGCAGAAGAAGCTCCCGCCAAGTATGATCTCGGCGTCCGAGCTGGCCTGCTCGCAAACGGTTTTCGCGATCGAGGTCTTTCCCGTACCCGCCATTCCGGTGATCCAGCAGATCTGCAGTGAATCGGGATCTTTGATCCAGGCTGCCGTCTCTTTTAGGATGCGCACGCGCGTATGCTTCATGCAGCCGGAGTTCAGCTGTGCGTCGTAAACCGCCTGCGGGACGTGCCGTTCTTTCAGAGCTAAGAAATGTCAGCTCCGTCCTCGTCAATTAACTCAAGATACCATCTTACCAGATGTAATTTTCTCGAGGGCCTTTTCCTACACAACAAATGAGTACACTGTCAGCACGCTCTTATCGGGCTACTAACCTGTTTATCAGCGGTCTGGATGACGTTATTGACCCAGTTGTTGTTGTTTACGACAGCCCCGTCCCCGGTGATGGAGGTGGTGTTACCGTTCTGATTGACAATGCTTGTCTGCGAAGCGAGCTGTTCCCTGACAGCTGTGAGGTATAAGCTATTCTCGTTCAAGACCAAAGTCAGAGACGTGACTAACGAGTGGCGATCGCCTTCTCAGGCTTCTTCGGTTCCTCCGCTTCAACCGCTTGCCGCTCCTCTCCTTGTGGCGTCACATTGGGCTGTGCATAAGTTACTCCAGAGCTTGCCGCATGTTCTGGCCGCGGTGATGGTCCAGTCTCGAGCTCAGGAATGACCGCGTTCGGCGTCGTATTTGCTGTCGGCGCGATCGCCGCCTGGCTCGCGAACACTGAGGGCAATCGCGGCGGGTCTTTGGCCTTGCCTCTTGCTTTTTTGTAGAATCTCTTTAATGCCTTCATCTGGTAGACTGGGGTTGGAAAAGAGCTATGGGTGTACGGGCGACGGCAAGTGATGAGGACGGCGTACGAGACGACAAGAGGCAAGAACCACCTTGTACACGCGTTAACACGCCATTTGACCGTTTTCGGATTTCATTATCGACATTCAGTGGTGAGTTTCAGGACTGTGCGGGAATCTGTGTCGAATCGGGAGTAGTGAGGGTCCGGTTGCAATAACCACAGCTTCCCACGCTCAATTCGCTCAACCGACTTCATGCTCTCTGACAGCGTGCCGCACGCGTGCGGTCAACCTCCGCCCTTTCAGTGCCGGTTGGTGGAATGCTCACGCGATCTGGTTCCGCACGGCCTTTGGCTTTGCCATTTGTCCTTTGGGCATAAAGAGCGCATATACGCGCTGGCGGGTGTGACGCCCAAATGAGTGGTCACATAGCTAGCTCAAGCGACATCGCGTACAGTGACAAGTGCTTTGAGGGAATTCAAACGACATCATGCGAGAGCAGGTGGCAGCCGACATTCATAACTGCGCCAACGAAGAGAACGAATGATCCTTTGCCAGGCAAGAGTAAAATTATCTTGAAGGCAACATATTACAGGGCTGTGTCTCGAGACACGGAATCTACATCGTCTCATTGAGAACTAAATCAGATCTATTGCCGTGTTCAAGTCGCAGCCGTTTGTGCCTGTGGTATTTCGTGAGGCCAAGAGCGAGGTGATTGCGGCGCGTGCCGGCATTGCTCCTCTTCCGTAAGTGTCGCCAGTGCCCGCTGGCAAAATGTCCTCCTTCCTTCCTCATCCCCCTCCTCCTCTTCACTCTGGTTCTCGTCGTCGTTGCGCTCTTTGGAGCACAGGGGGCCGCGCGCGGCTTGCCGTTCTTGGGAAGGGGAGGGCCTGGACCCCTTTCAGCGTACCCAGGACCTCCGAGACGGCTGCGCCGCGCGGTTCCTCAGGGAGGAAGTGGCGGTGGTCGTCGTGTTGTGCGTTGTGCTGGAGCATGTATTCCAGTTTCTGGAACGGTTCTCCACACGTGCAGGCAGCGCTCTCGTCAGGCGTGAAAGTGGCATAGCGCGCCCCAAGATATCCGTGCCCTGTGTGGCAATGGGCTATGCGGCCAAAGATTTCGCATTTGCGACCATGTGACTTGAAGTGCGGTGTGGGGTTGAGTGCGGGCGGGATGTGGCGCGGCGTTCGGTTCGTGGATCGGCTCGCCATTCCTTGTTCCATGCATTTAGGGTCTCCGTTTGGATGCGCGCCGTGCATGTGCGTACGTCCGTGACGGGCTGATGGTGCCGCGGAGGTCTGTGACTTTCTTGGCGAGAGCGTCAACCGTCTCGTTTCCTACGATGTCATGGTGGCTGGGGCATTACCGACACCGCTCCTCGTACTCGTCTCCGTCCCAGTCTCTTTTTCTGAATGTACGCCGCCAGCGTGACCCACAACCCTCCAATCTAGTTCTTCTCCTCGCTCTTCTGTTTGCGCACGTTGTGCATGCAGTCAAATTCGCGTTGGCCTCGTCACGATACCCGGCCGCGAAATGTTTATGGCACGCGGCGCACAAACGCCAATTGGTCGCCACCACAGCAAACGTGGCCCCGAATCTAGTCGGGCCACCACAAGAGCAGCGAGTCGATTTGGAAAGTTGTGGACGAGCGACGCGAGGCATGTCTACAGGAACGTGTGCGCATGGGCTCCAAGCCCATTCACTGGTTATGTTGGATTGTGCCACTTTGCTTCTGCTAATATTAGTGGTGCAGGCTGGTTGATTGCGGTAGGGTGCTTGGTACTGCGGGCAGAACGAGGTTGGCGTGGCCGGCCGTGGCTTCGACCCGCGCCCAACCCGGCTCTCGCACCCGCATAACTCATATCTTACATGCATACAGAACCGCCCGATTGAGCACATTGCTCATAGTGGAAAGCCACAGCGCGATTGATCCCTTGTACAAGCCGTGACTTCTGCCTCCTGCCCTCGTCCCCTCGTAAATTTGGACATGTTGCTGACGCTCGCTCTCGCAGTCCAAACGCAACTTGAATAGATAAACTCGTTTCGCAACTACAGCTCACTCGGATAACGATACTAGCGTCTGTTTCAAGAACTACCTCGACTACTCGGTCCCAAACTCTCCTACCAGTGCAGCCTGAGATACCGTGTCGTTGACCTCGACGTCGGAATTGGTGCAGATGTAGTAAATTCAAAGTGAGTATGCTGGTCCACGAGATGACGAGTGCATGGTGGCTGATGACACGACCCCTCACAGTTCCATTGCCAACAAGGCGTCACTTTCTGTATTAGGGACCGAGAAGTGCAAGATTGAAGGCATTGTTAAAGATCTCAACGACGAGCTGGAGCATCCTCGTCGTCGCGAGAGCAAGCTCGCCGGCACCAACAGTTCGTCTGAGTGTCATCCGTGTCATTCGTATCGCTTTCGGTGGATGACATTATACCTTGGCTCCCTGTCTGCGTCCTTTTCTCTGCGCATTATCGTTTTCTACCTTGGTTACCCTATGCTATTTGTGCCATCCTTCTCCGTGCCCTACGTACCCTGTCTACGATCATCGCGTCGCACTAGCTTCTTCGCCACGTCCTGCTGGACGATGAACCTCGGCGGCGTTTTTCTTTCCGCGTGCACCTCAGGCGTCCCCGTCTGCGATGCGTCCTGCTCGTCTTCATCTCACTTTCGACTCATTCGTCTTCCTTCCCACACCGCCTGCATGTCTTCACTTTCCTCCCCGTAGACACTACCTGGTCTCGTATCGCCTACTTGGCCTGGTTCACCATCATCGCTCTCGTCGGCCTCGATGCATGGCAACTCGCCCATCTCCGCGCTGTCTTCAAGCGCATGTATATCATCGAATAGTCCTGCAATGAAACTTGACACGGCGTTTCTCGGAGATTGGCATTGCTGTTCGTGGGAGATGTGAAGCCTCCATGGTTCGTCGTCCGGCGTTCCGCAGTATCCGGCGTTCACCTTGATTCTGCTTCTATCTGCGGCTTACGAAGCCCGGCTAATAACCCACCCCTTAAGATGATGCTGGCAGAAGCTTCATGTGGGGGATAGCACGGTGCCATCAGGTCGTGAGAGGTGCCATGAGTGTGGAGAGGCCAAGTACATCCACGCTCTTCTAATGTGAAGTCTACTGTATCAGCGAGAGGCCTCACAAGCAGCCGTGCTGCTCGCTTGGATTGCGTCTGAGCTGGGAGAAATGACTCGGAACGCTGCGAGCTCGCACCCTCAGTCAACTCACTGCCGGTGTCGGCCTGCGTACTCTAAAACAACTGCAGCCGCCCGACAGCGACCTTCACCACGACTTGGAGTTTCTGGAGACCTCTCAGCTGAATTTATTGACGTCAGAGTGTATCAACGTGCCTCGCTCTATTAGAGATACCATGTGCACGAGATACAAAGTGACACTACACCGTCGCCACACGGTCAAGAGCATATGTGGGCTCAAGCACGGAGCGCTGTACAGGGTGATCCGAACATCAACTGCATCTTCACGTCTTCAGGGGGCGGGCCTCGCGAACATAGAACATTTTCACCGTGGGTGAGGATTTCCAGACCCTACGGCTGGCACCGACGACCCTGCTGCTTGTGCTTGTGCTTCCGCTACAGCCACTGACATTACCCTTCCACCAGGGCAAACACGTCCATTATGCAAGCAACAGCAATTGCAGAATCTCCTACACCAACACGGCATGCCGGGCTCTGGTTTCAAGGCGGCGATCTTGTACTGCAGGTTAGCAGTGCTCTTATCACCATTCGCATCATAGATCATCGCCTGAGGCCATAGCCCTTGCGTCGCAGGCAGAGAACACTCTCTTCAAAGTTCACCGATTCATCTTGACCCGCGAAAGCGAGTTCTTCGAGACTATATTCCAATTGTCTCCAGACGCGCGGTCCGACGTGGTAGCTCTAGGCTCAGCAAGACAAGAAGGCACCGAGTCCGTGCCTCTTCAGCTGCATGAATCTCCTGCGAGGTCTGTCGAGATCATTCTGAACGTGTTTTACTCTCGGTCAGTCTGCTGGTTCCTCGCTAGTCACGCTATGGACAGTTAATCAAACTTCATCAGTTGGTGTGAAACACCAGCATCGCACTTCGCAAATCTCACTGAGGTTGAAGAGTCCGACCTAGTCCGCACTACGCATCGATGGCAGTTCAAAAGTCTCTTTGAGGTTATACTCGCCGATCTCAAAAAGCGTCGCACATCTCTTGCAGTGTTCGCACTGGCGCTCACCTGCGCCGACGATGACTGGACCATCTCCGCGTTTACTTGCGCGGTACTCGACTTCAGCAATGGTGCGACGCTGGATCAGCTTCCGCCAGGAGCACGCAGCAAGATTGAGCTTGCCTGGGCTCGTATCGGTACCCAACGTCTTCAGAACGCTGCCAGCCTAGAGCTTGCAAACGCCACCTCCCAGGCTGGTGCTCAAGTTCCGTTTGGATACTATTCTACCTCAGAGCCTCATCCCGGCAAGGTGTGCGGTCATCTGCGGGTATTGATGATGCAGACCTTTGCCACGACAGAACGTCGCGCCTGGGTGGATGCGTTGAAGGCGTCAAATGCCTTCAGACAACACTGTTCTGCTTGTAATCGGCTGGACAAAGCATCTCTCGAAGCATATGCGGGATCGGAGGACAAGGAGCGTGAGATAGCCCGTGAGGCCTGGTTAGCGGCCTGACCTGCACTTGCAAGCAACCACCGGCAGCGTTGTGACTCGGAATTGGGCCATCTTTGCTTTTCGTAGTTGATGCCAGTGAGGGTACCTCTGCACCTTTTGTAATCACCCCGCTGCATTATGCTATCTATATTTCTTATCATAATTTGAACATTCGGCCATTTGTTCGTCGGTTGTTTGTGCAAGTTTGCGGTATATCCTGCCTTCCACATTCTACCAACATGCTTTACGCAGAGGCGACGGCAGCGAAGGCTAAACTTGCTAACATCCTCCAACCTCTGTGGGACGAGGAATGTGCACGTGCTGTCAAATATGCCGAGTGCGTAAGAAATCAAACCTGCTATATGGTTCCCGTGCTCAATCGACATACGAAGGTACCCCGACCTGCACACAGATCTCGCAACAGTCCGCGAGACGTTGATGTCACTCTGCGCTTCCGTTATCTCCCAGTTGGTGGATGCTCAAAATCTGCTCAGTCCTGTGTCAAAGCTTCCCGATTCCCTTCAAGCAGCGATCTTTGCTCTCGTGCCGACTCGCGAGCGCGCTGCGGTGGGATCTGTCTGCCGTACTTGGAACAGAGTCATGTACTCTCATCCGGCCATTTGGTCATACATCGACCATGACGGGCGATATGGCACTGGCGAATATCTTGAGCGAGTCTTGTCGTTCTCCAAAGAGGCATCGCTATACCTCAATCTCAGGCTCAGTGTGGGACACTGCGAAAAGTACTCATATGCGCTCGGCAAGCACATTCGCCGATGTGTGACTTTGAGGCTGGCTCTCAGCCGTGCGCTCAATGAGCAGAATGTAGAAGCCGTCGCTACCGCTCTCGCCAAGCCAGCGCCTCTATTGCGCGAACTGCGGTTCTTTGACAACTCGTGCGTATACAAAGCGAAATTCCCATGGTTTATGGGTGCTGCACCGAGCTTAGAACTTGTCAAGATGGAATGCGATATCACCGCGCTGTGCTCATCAACATCGACATTCGCACAGGTCAAAGGCGTGCTGTACTCTCCCCCTTCCGGACTCTCCGTGGACGATTTGATTCAGCTTGTTAGACTCTTCCCCGCAGCCGAAGAGCTAGCTGTCGACTTCAATCACAGCGACGGGTCGTTCGATGAGCAGGCACTACAACCAATCCGCTTACCATCCTCAATACGGTCTTTTTTCGTCGTTGCGCATAAGCGAACAGCTGATGCATCACGCGTACTGCGCGCCGTACAGGCAGAAAGAGTACAAGACGTCTGTGTTCCTCACGGTCCAGATGCTGTCAATTCTGTCTTCAACCAGGTAGCCCTTGACACTACATACAACCTGGCGGCTCCCGGGCCCGTTCAAGATCCAAGACCACGCACATTCATTGCGCGAGCAATGTCTTTAGCTACTACAATGCTCACGGAGGAATCGATGAGCATCGTTATGCACGAAACGGAGGAAAACATCTTCGAACCGCTTCCTGTACCACGAGGGACAACTGGCTGGCAAGACACGCGGCAGCCTGGAGTACGTCGCAGTACATGGGATATCGGTAACAGAGTCGTACTGGAACCTGCGATGTTCATGCAACTACGACGTCTCGAACTCACGGAGGTGGCGTTCGATCCGGATATGATCGCCTCGCCAATTCCGCCTTTACCGGTCCTCCTGCACCTGACTATATTGTTCCTCCGCCACATTTCACACGCCAGGAAGGGCAGAGTCTGTGGATTTGTCTGGGCAGCCATTGCACCTTCGGAAACCGAGCATCAGGCTCGTACCTTGGTCTGTCCGCGACTGCAAACTTTGCGCTTCGGAAGCATCGAGTCGAGGAACCCGCACGTCGAGCCAAGTGCTATCACCGCGTTTGTGAAGCGCCATCTGCGGTACGATGCAGAAAAACTGGCCGAGATGCTGTTTTATGGCACAGATTTGTTCGTCACCGATCCTGGACATTTCGAGGAGATGCTGCAGTTGGCACGTACCACGGAGTGGGATACTCGATACCTCGGCCCAGCCTACAGAAAGACAGACATCGTCAACTGGTGGTAATACAATGTGCCAGAATGACAACGATGAACTGAGCCTATATTATTCTGCGCAATTTAACGATTGTATGCACTACAAGTGTCAAGAATAGGATCACAATACAACTATCGTGGGATCATCAAGACCAGTCCAGCAGTTTACAGGTCTTGATCCCCCATGCAAGATGCCTCTCATCCCAGATTGTTTCTCGCGAGAGCTGCAATATGGCCTCGAATTCTAGCGGGTCCGAGACGAACATTTCGATGCTGTTGAATTGCAGTTCGTCCAGCTTGGCCGCATCAAACCGGAGATGCGATCTCACAAATCCCGTGACCATACAAGGCTCAAGACGAGCCACAGGCTGTGACGGCGTATCCAAAACAGGCGCGCCAATACGAAGCACTCGCAACTTCGGGCATGCAAGGAAGCGGGTTTTGCTCTCTCCAGCGTGACCGGGTGAGTGGCTTCCTGATAAAGCCGGCGCGACAAATCCGCTAGTGATCTTGAATAAGGCGTGCGACTTGAACCGAAGGAGAAATATAGTCAGATGGACTAGTTCTGGCATCGACGGTAGCGCCTTTCCGATGATCGTTGGGTCGAATCCCATCTCGGTGAGCTCTAACCGACGAACCCCGGCGAAACACGCAGGTTCTAAGGTAGCGTGATGTCCTAGATTCATGACCGAGCGCATGAAACTACCTGATCGCTGACCCTCGACAAGAGAATCAGGTACACCTCTTGGTGACCGATCGGATATGTCTACCTCCTCCTCGAGCATGTGAACGTTAATTGACTTCTCGGAGAATGCGGAGTATTCGAATGACATGGTGCGCGTGATGAATGTACGACAAGCAGCATCTCGCTTTGATGGTGCTGGGATGTTGTGCAGAGTGCGTAAGATGTCGCCTGAATTGTCTGAGATTGCGCCAACTTTGAATGATACGCGTATTTCCTGCGTGTCACGAGTTTCCATGGTGTTCAAGACTGCAGAGACGTCTGATGACGCGGCATCGGCGATAATGACTAGCGACTGAAGGGTCCTGGGGAGTGATAGCCGAGATTCGACGCCCTCTTCCACGACCCAGTCGGTGAATTCGCAGGTTAGCTCAACGACGCGTGGAAACATTTTCAAGATATTTCTGAGATGAGAGATTCCAACGACGCCGGTGCTCGAGTTGAACATGACCTTCTTGACGCTTGGGAATCTGGGTGGCTTCGTCGGCCATGGGACATCGTCGAGATCGCATCGGACTTTGACAAGCTGTAAGCGAGGCGCGCTTCCGCCGAGTAATTTCGTTGTGTTGAAGTCATTATTTTGGACGACGCCAAATTGGTCCTGTAACCTTAGTTCCACCAACTGGGGTGCAGCTACACGGAGAGCGTGCATGATATACTGCTCCGCGTGGCCAGGAAGCCTGTGGCTGATCGTGACCTGTAGTGTAACGCATCTATGCATGTTGGCAGCCAGGGCTTGACAAGAATCTTTGTGGTGGGAGGATGAAATACGAAGGTTGAGATAAAGTGGTGCTTGAGCAGAAAACGCCAGCATGCGCTTGAGAACGTCCGGTGGTCCGTAACATCCTTTGAAATCAATCATTGACCAAATCCGCGGGTTCTGATACAGTACTTCGTGCCACCGACGGCACACGGAACCGATATCAGCATGGTTGCGAGTTGGTACGAGGCAGAAGATCGACGCCAAGATGTCGGAGGTCAAGCGGGAGATAGCGCAACAATCATTATGGGCCTGGAGCATATTCGCCAACGTGTCGCTGAATGTTGAGAACAAGAAGTCTCGAAGGTAATCAGCCGTACACCGTGGGTCAGGATACCTGGAGTTCCGATGGTATGTTAGGCCACGCGACCCATCTTACGAAGAAACTGACCGTGATTCGTTGATGACATGGTTCATTCCTCGCGCCCACAAGAGTTGAAGCGTTTCTCGAAAAGCATTTGGAGCTTTTACAGACCGGAAGATGAAGCTCATTGCGAAATCAACAAAAGTGGCGGAGGTCAAGAGCGGTTCGGCGTTTACCTGAACCCTTGCTTGGCCTCCTCCTTTGTCTTTCCGTCGTCTTTTCTATTTGTTTCACATGCAACCAAGTGATTTGCCCGATTATAGAACCTCGACGCACCTCATCATTCATAGCCGCGGTTATCATCGGGGAGACCTGGGCACCAACCACTATTCAATACAGATTAATCAACCTGGTATCAGTTCCTTCAAACTTGCACCGACCATGCCACTGCGGACATGAACGAAACCGACTGACTTGGAATGGCGGGATTGAGTCCGAGTTCGGCTCATCACATCTGTCGCCAGCGGATCAGTTGCGGTGCATCGCCAGCACAAACACGCTTTGCACGGGCTTTATAACCGGAAGCGTCGTGGTCGCGCGGGTCCCCCTAGCCTCGCCTTCCCCATCTCTCGCTTCTTCTTTCGTTTCGCCGTCTTTTCGTCGCTCTTCTTCTTCTTCTTTCGACGTTCTCCTTTACTTGCAGTGGTGCGTCCCAGCGACTGTGGAGTGTTCGATTTGAAACTGCCTGCTCACAGATCGTCGTGCTCAATAGATGTTTTCCAAGGCTCTCGTTGCTTGTGTTACTTTGCTCGCTGCTGTCGCAAGCGCTGCGCCGACCGCTAAACGTCAGAGCGCTGTACCGGTGCGTATCTCCTTCAAAGTCCTCGCAGCGCTCTCATCCCTAATCTCGCGCAGTCCTCGGCGAAGATTCAAGTCATCACCGGTGCAGGCCAGGAGTATGACCTACTAGACTCTGGACTTGTCAACATCATCAGAGCCGCTGGCCCCGTTGACATGCCGAACATCCCCGTCGTCCCCGTTCCTGCTGGTCGGTTCACCATCAACACTGTTGCCGGCGCAGGCGAGGATGTGCTCGTCACGATCAGCACCTTTGGTGGCGTCTGTCGGTTGGCCAACGATGTCCTCAAGTGCTTCGACGTCAGCGAGGCCGATGGGCCAGAGGCGCTCTTCCGCGCCAAACTCCTCGAGGACGGTCGCTGGACCTTGCTTGGCGGCCACGCCAGCTTCTCGATCGATGCGCTTGGCTCTGGCGCTGCCAGTATTTCACCAGCACCGACATTCGACATCCCGGCCGAGCTCTTCCTCAACCCGATTGACGGCGGTATGACATCGTGAACATCCCGGGTTCGCAGTCGACTTCTACAAGCAAATTTCCTTCTTATAACTTATTTGGGTACTTGTGGGTTCAATGCTAAAGCTTGCTCTTTCGCATGAGCCGCATTGTGTGATTTTGCAACATCGATCATCTCCAGTCCAACAGCTCCGAGTACGCAAACGCCCACGACAGATTTCTCTCATCCCACTCCGTCTCCGCTGCGAGGTTTAGCATTTCCTGAAACTCCGGCGCACTGTTTACCAACAGCTCGACGCCGTTGAAGTACAACGTCGTCAGCCTCTTGGCATTGTACCTGAGATGTCGCTTGACAAACGTGGAGACGATTCTTGGTTCCAGTAACGCCACCTCGTCAAGCAACGAGTCCTGCTCTAAAGAACCAATGCGGAACGTCTCAAGCAGAGGGCAGATAAGGTATCGCCCCTCCTCATCGAACGGTACGGTGCTGAGCGACGCTGATACGAGTCCGCTCATGTTCCTGTTCCCAGCATGCGCCTTGCGTCGAAGTAAGTACACCGTGAGGTGCGCCAGCACAGGGAGTGGAGGAATGGGCTGGCCTACTACATCCGGGTCGAACGCCATCTCCGTCAGCTGAAGCCGCCGTACGTGGGCAAAGCACACCGGATCAAAAATTCCGCTTCGGCCAATGTCCAAAACCGACCTCTCAACCCCAGGTCGTCTACGAGCACTCGCAGGTAGTCTGGCACCATAGGGTACAAGCTGGAATGCGTCCTGTTCAGTCTCGAACATGTAGATGTGCAGCGAATCCTCGGAAAAAGTAGATGCCTCAAATGACATGGAACGCGCCACAAAGGGGCGCGAGTGCGATTCGTTTGCAGAGGGCGGCGATGGCGTTTGGGCAAGTGCAAGTAGTATGGAGCCATCGTTGGGATCAATCGCTTCCAAGTTGTGCGAGACGCAGATTTCTGTGACCTGTGATGACTGAAGCGTTCTCAAGAAGCGTTCTGCGTCGGCATGGACCGAATTGGGCACGACGACGAGGGCGCGCAGAGTTGGTGGAACGGACAGTGGCTGTTCAAGTTCTGGTAATCCCGCCCATTCGTCGTACTCGACTGAAAGCTCTTCAATGCGCGGGAAAATTTTGAAGAGCGACTCTAGAGGTGTCAGTGTGAGCTCTCTGGTGGGTGAGAACATGACGCGCCGCACGCTGCTGAATGCAACGGTAGGCTCGTTTCGGCCCGTGAGATTGCACTGAATCTTCACGAGTTCCAATTCCGGAGCATTGTTGTTCAAGAAGCTGTAATACCGATCGCTGAGATTGATGAACTGCGCCTGATCGAATATTTTGAGCACGCGCAGCCGAGGAGCAGCGATACTCAGCGCACGCCGCACACTGTCACGCGCGACTGTTGGCAGATCGTTTTGGATAACGACTGAAAGTATCACAAAGCGATGAATGTAAGCCATGATGGCTGCACAGGTATCCAAGTACGAGTGTGGTTCAATCATAACGTCGAGGTGAACAGGCGATTCGGCGGAGAACGAGAGTATCCTAGTCAAAGCATCGGGGGTGCCATACCCACCGTGGAAGACCACTTCGGCCCAAATCTTGGGATGTGCATAAAGCACTTCATGCCAGAATTTGCAGACGAGGCCAAGTGCGGCGCGATCGCGGGTGGGTACCCATGCAAAGGCGCTGGCCAGCACCTCAGCTGGAAGCTGGCAGATAGGAAGAGCAGCATTATGGTCTCGCAACAGCTCGGTCATAGAATTGTAAAAGGACGACATTATCTCGGTTCGGAGGTCTTGGTATGTGAACTGTGGATCAGGATACCTGTCATTGATGAGCACCATCGTCGGTTGGACCAGAATTGGTATGAGCCACATACCGTGCCTCGTGAAGAACTCTTTGACGTCCATCATCCCAAGCCGCATGCGAGACAGCCCTGAATTTTGTTGCTAGTGCTTTAGATACGGACATTGAGAGTTGGTCTGGACAGCCTTGATAGGCCGTAGAAGTAGTAGAGGGCCGAAGGCAAGAGAAGTTCGGCTTATCGCGATTCCCGACGTTGTGAACATGCACTCAAAGCAATTTCAATTACAGCCTCAGATACCGACGGAGGGATTAATAAGGTCCATTCCATGCAATCGAATCCTCACGGTCGATTCGGGGCTGTGGGCCTTAGTTTACGTTCACGATACCCCGTGTATCAGTGTATCACATTTTCACAGGTCATACTTCGGAGGAATAACACTAAAGACGCTTAAACAAACCCCAACCAGTGGGCTGGCGCGTGGCAATAACCGTAGAAATCTGCCGACTACCACGTCTGAATGTTCGGCACGGTCCTTGCAACTGTCTAACCTGTTCCGGCGAGAAGAACAGAGCTTCAACATTCCGAGTCATGTCACCCACTTCATCGCGTCTACCGTTGCCGCTTGCCGAAGGGTCGAGAATCATTCAATTGCCTGCAGACTGCACGGTTGCGAGTACTAAACACGCAATCAAGCGGTAATCGGCGCAGGCTGTCCTTCCGGCATCCAACGGGAACCAGCGATCTTTCCTCCCTGTGCCGACAGGAGGTTAAAGGGCTTCAAAGAGTCGTGCCATCGCGCAACTGGCGGGCAAAGGTGCTTCGGCAAGCCACGTTGGCGGCAACTCGATGCTGCGATGGAACTTCTGCGCTTGATCCCCAAAGCCACGACCCCGGCGGCCTGCGGCGATGCAACTCTTATCCGAGGTTGTCACTACAGCCTGTAGAAGTCGTGTCCTAGCGAATCACACGTCGCCTTCGGCGGGGCATCACTGCCGAGCTGCGGCGTCACGGTGAGAGGTGCTATGTTGCGCTTGAATTGAGTGGACGCAGCCGCACGGTTACCTCGCATGCCGTTTGCCTTCGACGATCGTGGGCGGCAGGCATCCTAGATGAGCGTCCCGGCCGTTGCAGGAGGTTGCTCTTCCCTGCTATGCCGAGCGACGTTTGCCACGCCAGTTTCTTGCGCGCTACCAATCCATTGCTCCTTCAGTTGATGCAGTGTTTCTGCCGAGCATCAGACGTGCCGTCCGCTTTCGCCACACGCGTCTGCCTGTTTCGCCACGACTCTCCGCGCTCGACGCGGTACTTCATCTGCACCGGGGTGGCGTTCATTTCTCAATCGTCCTCAGATAGGCATGCATGACACGCATGCGCGGCTCTTGGTCCTTTCTCGTCCTAGGACGGAGTGGACGCCACACGTCCACAGGTGAGGCGGACCGAGTAGCCGGGTAGAGATGCCCGATTAGCATTTAAGCGTGTTGCTTATGATCACACGGTGGCGATCCCGCTTTGGCACCGCACCGTGTTCAGGCACAGCTGTTGGGATGATGAGCACAAGTCCTGCTGTCAGCATCTATCCGAAGAACCATGAAGCTCCCCATCGCCCCACCCGTTCAGTATGATGCGTCCGATCTGTCATAAATGTCTGGTGATTTGATGTGCTGGTCTGGTGTGTTTGTTCCAGGCCAACCAGGTCAGCTTACGCTGCATGCTGGGAGCTGGAGGCCAGCGGTGTGTTAATCCCTGCCGCGGTTCCCCGCCTCAGCTAAGAGCCGTGTGCATCTGCTCAGTCTACCCTCACTCGGCTGAGGCACATGGGTCCGTGGTTCCTTGTGCGGCCGGAGCGTCTCCCAATGGTTGGCGAAAAAATTTGAGGTGGCCTCGAGGCAAACGCGTGCCGATACCTACAGTGTCTTCGCATGATGCCGTGCGTTTTTTGCCTTCAGGAGGCGTAAGCGGGAGGCCAGTACATCAAATTTCAGGTCATGTTCCGGCGCGAGATGGTGTCGGTGGAACGGGTGGGTTAGTGTGGCGAAGCACCCCTGGAGCAACACGGCAGAAGCGGAGCGGAACCTCTTCACCCTCCCCTCTCAAGCATGTGCGCTCCAACATGAACCCGCCCCGGCTTCTCTTGTTTTGGGTGCTTGCAAATGATTTGCCGCTGTCCCGTTGACGGTCGGCTGATCCATCCAGCAAGGGAATGAGCAGCCGCCTTGGTGGCAAAAGTTCTGGCAGGGCCAGCTGTCTCGACCCGCCGCCGTCAGGGAGAGCATGTACCGCGCGCCTGATGCGCCATCCGATCTCCGCTCCCATCTCAGACTTGTTGAGCGCTGATCGCCAGAACGAGTGGCGCAGGCGGCTGCAGGAGAAACCGTCGCGAGCGCGCATGGTTGCAGCTTCGAGACCTGGAGGCTCCGCTATTCTGTGGTGTTTCATCCTGCACAGTGGGTTGTAAGGAACTTGACGCGCAATTCTGGGGTTCCGCAGGGGTACGGAGCGCGGTCCGCGTCCGAAACACTCGACCCAACTACCGACTCATACACCCCGCACCGTTGTCTGTGGCCGCAGACGGCGAGTGAGCGTTGACACCAGGTGGACCGATCGGCCAAACTCTGGTGCAATTTGACCCGAGATCAGAGTTGCATGTCGACGCAGTGCCACCGCTCCGGCAGGCATCTGTGCGCTAACAACGGCCCTGACGTCGAGCATCGGGGTTGTTGACCCTGCACGAACTGACAATGCCGTGACAAGGTACACTATCAGTTTGTTTAAGCAAATAATCACTGGCGCCAAAGATGCCGAGCGGGGCTGCGGATCGAGACGGTGGTGACAGGTTCCGGTCGCCCTGCTGCAAACTTATTCCCACGATCCACGTGTTGAACATCGATGGTCCCTCGAAATTTTCTGTCAATTCTGGAAATGAGCGTGACGAGGTCCGTGCGCAGAACGGGCCGATCTGGAAAGCTGCCGCGGTCGTGTTTTTCGATGAAACGTCGTGAGGGCAGCTGTACCGATCGGAGCTGGGCCTGCGCCACATGACTTGCCTCGAGGCGTCACTGGTCATGGTTCGCGCGCGCCAGTGACCTTGCTGCAGGCAGATTCGCCCGATATTTTGATGGATCGATGTTTGCACTCGACGCGAGTACGTGACCGGCCCTTGTCCGCCTGTCGCATGCCCCGAGCACGCACACACCCGCTCGTTCTGCCCGCTCGTGCGGGGTTTTCGATCGATCGGCTCCTCTCCTTCCCTCTTTGCTCGCCCTTCCCTTGCGCCAGCGCGGCCACGCGTTCTTATCGCCCGGAACACGACTTCAGACCCGGCCAGACCTATTTAAGCGGCTGCGCCAACAAGGGACAGAGTGTCGTGAACCCCCAGCACTCCCAGCATATCCTCTCTCGACCCAGCGCATACTCACTTTGCGCCCTCCCCCCCTCACCAACTCCACCCTCGTCTCACTGTCGATATGACCGCCAACTACTGGCCCGGATACGTTCCCGGCATGGCTACCTGGACATACCCAGTAAGCAGCGCACAGATTCCCCGTCACTTTTGCATGCGCTGACATCGTCTCCTACAGCTAAAGGTGCGCATACATGTCCAGCGCTATCTCGCCACCGCAGCCGCTAACAACATACAATCCTATCACACAGAGTGGCGACGCTGCTGAAGTCAACATGGGCACCTGGATTCCTTGTCGTATTCGTACTACTCTCACGACTGGCAACATGGTGGTGCGTATCCCTCGTTATACCGTCGTTCCAGACGCACTAACCCTAAATTTGCTTCGCTCAGGTCGGCGGCCGTAAGTCTCCAACAACCATCCCCGCTTCTCGTGGCACTCCGCTAACGCGCATTCTTCGCTCCCTCTCTTTTGTCTCATAGCCGGCTACTACGTGAGTCTCTCGCACTGCTTCTCAGTACGCAAACGACTGGTCGAGGCTGACTCGTGCGTCTTTCAGGTTGAGTACCGCACACAGAACGGCGACCTTGTCTGCCAACCGATCCGCAAGGAGTACGTTCGGAGCCGTGAGTCACACCAACTGTACATCGGCTCGGACCTACCAACTAATCATTGCATCTGCTTAATAGCCGGTGACGAGTACTGGGACCAGCACTAAACATTGCCCTCAACGTCACTGGTGACTGGGCTATCGGTCTCACTTCCTGCTTTTGTCTCACGTCCCCGTCACGCCTCTCATGACCCCTCCTCGGCATCCCCATCTACACGCCGCATCGTACATACATACATATCGGGTGCCTGCCCGCCCGCTCCCAGTGTCCCCTTGCTCTTCATTGCTTGACTGGTATCATACGCATCATTTCGGTTTGCCGTTTCCTCCCCAAATTTGTTGCTTGTTTGTATCTCTGCCGCGCATTAATCCTGCGCACATCTGCGGTCTCTCGCAACTGTATTTTTCCTCGCGAAGAGCATGTATTCCTTTCTTTGTTGTATGGCCCTCGTTTTGTCTTGCGTTGCGTCTGGATGCGCGCATGTGGTCTAATATCTCACCCTCCGTTCTCGTGGCTCGTCAAACCCCGGCTGTACGTACACATCTTCCCTCGCAAAAACAAAGCCGTTCTTGCTAGTAACAATACACTCACGTGTACACCTATGTTTGCGAGTTTTGCCATCACCCTCGGGATGTCCGCCAACAAGCATTGAGACGGACCCTAGTTTCTGGCGCGCCGTTTCCGAGATTGCCCGCACATCGCCCGGGCCCTTTTCCATCATGCATCACACAGCCATCGCGGCTCGGCTCAGATTGGGAGGGAGCACACGGCCAGTCGGACCGGGAGCGGAAGCATCTTGCGAACGATTTTTGGCGTCAAGCCACGTGACTTTGTCGTCGCGGTTTTACCTTTTGGATTCTCGCGACGCGCGTCCGGTTCGGTCCTTGGAATTGCGCACACGGCATCAAATGAATGCTGCATCTCGGTCACTTTGTAGAGCCTGTCAGACGCTCTTCGATGGGTTTTCGACTGGCTACGGCGGCCCGAAGGGGCGGTCAAGGCTCGCGCGCGGTGACAGAGCACCATTCCGGGCGCCGGGTGGTCTACACCGGTCAACGCTAGGAAAGGAAATGAGCGAATACGACGTTCTGCTAGCCAGGTCAATGGGCACGTTCTCAGCGGCGGCGGCTTCCTGCTTGTCATCAAGAAACTCGAACAAAACGCGCTCAGCATGTTGTACCCAACTGAAGAACCAACCTGTCGCACGAAAAAGCAATATGGGAACTCCTTCCTCATTGGCCTCATCAGAATCGTGCACGTTCCGCCCGCTACTGGGATCGTGGCAGAGTTGCGGACGCCGCGGACCCATCCAACGTTTCAACGGTGCTAGGCTTATATCTACAACCACGTCGTGTTCGGCATTGGGAATATCTACAGTCCTCCAGGGCACGAGATTTGAGGAACGTACCTTGGCAGTCCTTCACAACCACCTGTCTATGACGCTGGTGCGGGTAGGAGGACGCGCCGATGGTGGCATCGACCTTATGGGTGACTGGTGGTTGCCGCCGCCATCTGAGTCATCTCCGACCTCTCCAACGCCGTCTTACTCGTCTATTGCAGGTGCGGTTGCTGTTTCTGATAATACATCACCAGAGCGAGACCCTCCGCCGACCTCATCCGCCTCTTCGACCACACCACCAACTCTCAAAACCGACTGGCCAGAAGATTCCATCCGCCGCCGCCTACGCATATACGTCCAGTGTAAAGCCGAGATAACCAAATTAGGCCCTAAATATGTGCGCGAGATGGAGGGCGTTGTGCTCGCATTGCAGCACGCCTCCCGAGCGCTATCTCACGACAGTGGCAATTCGGATGTCATTGAGGACGTCGTAGCAGTCTTATCGAGCGAGTCCGGTTTTACTCGAGGTGGAATCGAGCGGGCACGTTCGAGTAGCGTGCCGACCGTGTTACTGCATCTTCCACCGCTGAATGAAACCGGCCTGGAATCCCCAACGCTAGGGGCGGACGCCAACCCGAGCGTCATTGGAGGTTGTTTGTGGAATCCCGCCCTCGTTAAACTACTTGGACCAGCGTTTGAGGTGCGCTGGGAGCGGTCTATAGGTAAAGAGACTGTGTGTGTAGGGCGGCCTGGGTTGTGGTGGAACGGACGAAGGCTGAGAGGTTGGTCGCCGTCTAGCCCAGCGGGAGATAATAAAGAAGTTTGAATGCTCTCTCACGCGTGAAAAAGTGGCTTTTGATACAATCTTATCAGCTGTTTCGACCCGGGGTGGGATGAAATCGTTACAACTGGCTGTCGTTGCTGCACGCCTCAAGTGCATTTGTCCCACCAGTCTCCGTCCTGCGGCCTACCTGGGTGCCCTCGATGGAGACTATAATTCAGTTTCGGTGATTACATGCAACGAGGCATACCGATGTGACCTACCGAGGGATTCGGAGGTGCACATGATGACCTCGGGGTCCATCCCCTGATAGTCCGAATGTCCGCGCCTCCTTCATCTCCACTTGTTCTCCGCTGGTCACGCACACACGAGTTTACTCTGGCATCCCACGAGTCTCATTAAAGTTCGCGATCTGGGGTGAACACGAGGCATCGCTTCGTGATATTGATGCCGACCGGCGCAGGTGATCGTTCATCTACTCGGCCTGACCACGAGGCGCACAGTCATTTGTGATCCCCGTGCCTCGCACTCGGGTGTCCACCGTGTTATTGTGCTCGCGCGACTGAAGGTGTTGCCTCTGCTAGGCGTCGGCGAATTGAAGGTAGTGGTGTAAGCGGGCCGGCCCCGGCCAACACGTTTTCGTCGCACACCGTGACAATCGCGTCACCTGAGACGCGTTACAGAAGAGACCGCGTAATATCTCAATCATGCCGGCTACATCAACGGCAAGCGTAGTTGCTGCGGCGAATGCAAGTCCACTTGCCTGGAACATTGCGACATGTAAGCTGGAGCGCCGTCATCCAGGCCCTTGTACTTGAGATCGTTGTGCATCTGAAGCTGACATTCGCTCTGCCCCACTTCAATCCCGGTACTTAGACACGCCCGCGCTTGATTCTCATGAGCTGTATGCGATGCAGGGCGTGGAGGTCAAGTTACATCCATTGCTTGCATTCGAGGATGACCAGCTCATGTTAAGATACGATATGACCACCGGTTCGCCGATATCTCTCGTGATTCAGATGAGCACTCATAGCTAAACTGACTATAGGAACTACCCAACTGTTCGTCGCCAACACACATGGCGAAGCTGACTTCTCGCCTTTCGCCAACGCACCAGCAACACTACCAAGACTCAAAGAACTCATCCTTGTCACTAAAGCCTCGCCGTGGGTTACTCAAGTACAAAATGACAAGGGCGTCACCTTGTCAGACATCCTTACTCAACTGTATCACGAGTCAGTAAGAATTCGCATCGCTTCTTGCCGTTTTATGCTCGTGGCATTCAACTGATACGCCAACCATTCGCCTTTAGCTACGTCGGCATCCCTATCACCGAAGCTGAAGTTGCTGCTATGGGCCGCGGTGAATGGGCACAACTTCACCGCCGGGTCGGGCGTCACTCGCCACGCAATTCAGCAGAGAACTACTTCGCATCGACAGGCATGACGCCGCCAACAGGAATCTATGGTGCTCGTCACCTGCCTGGAGGTAGTCCTTACGGCGCGTATCCTGGCCTTCCGGCAGGGTACACACAACCTGGTTATGGACCTCCTGTACCACCAGGGTACGGTCCGTCTGGAGGCTCTCCGTACGGCCCACCTTCATTACTCATTGGAATCAACCCGCCCGCTGCAACTGCTTCGGTCCATCATTCACCGGGATTTTCACTAACTGGTGGGAGTCCGGGTGCGAGCGGGGCACCTAGTCCTGCGACCCGGCCGTCGAGCCTTGGAGCCATGCGCAAAGGTCGGTGCACCTTCAACCTTGATGAGCGGTTTCGACACTGATGGCATGCTCCTCGCTCCATTAGACTGGCTTCTTGACAGGCGCATCTTCAATGGCCTCTCACGCGACGCTGCGTACTGCGAGGCGAGGCTTGGGTTTAATGCACCAAATGCGTTCTTCTTGGACCTTATCAGATGATTCATATGCCACTGTCGTTGAATCAATATATCTGTATGGCGTGCGTAAAACAAGTAGTGCGTCGGCGAGTCATGTGTTGTATGATAATAGAAGTGGCGCGGTCGTGTATGCACTGTGCGATTGGTGCGCTGACGGGCTCTATACGAATCTCCTATGGCATCTCATGCTTTGCCGTAGTCTCCAAATTCCCAGCCATAGCATTCCTAGAACGTTGCGTCAATGACAGGCCCAGAGTTTAGGGGTGGTTCGTGAAGTGCGCACCGTCTCATCGCACTCAGCATCCTCGTCGACCGCATCGGGAACCTCGCCAATGTGCTTAGGCGGCTCGGGCTTCTTGCCATGTCCACCACCGATCGCGAAGCCGAAAGCGTCTCGCCAGCCGAACGGCTGCTGTTGTTCCTGCCTCGGTGTCACGAGCGAGCGACGGAGCGGGGAGGTCAGAGTCAGGTTCTGTGGTCCGGTCGGAGGCTGCCAGAGAGTGTTAGGTCGAGGAGATAGGTGTACAGCGGAGTACGTACGGGCACATCCGGCGGTGCCTCGTCCCAGTCCTGGGCCAACAACTTGTCGATGACGACACTGATTAGGTGGTTGTTTATAGAAGAGGACCACTTCCACCTGTTGACACCACCCACAACTTTAGCACACAATGCCATAACGGGGCGCAACTTGAGCTAGTAACCACTCACTTTGACATGGTGTCGTACACAATCTTCTTGCCTAAGTGACATCTGCCTTCCATGGCGTAACCGGCGTTGGCACACGCGCTGAGGACGCCCGTGCATGTTCCCATTGGGATTGGATCTCCCGTGTTGAAGAGGTGGATTATGTGTTCGGTTGAGCGCTACCGCAACAGGGGGAGCGTCAACGGCAATAAAGTGGCTGTGGACAAAGAGACATACCGGCAACGGCAAGTGCAATCTTCTCGCAGCCATCCTCTCGGCAGGCGCTTCAAACGCCTAGCCAGTGGAGCGCCTAAAGCATGAGCAACAGCTCCGTGCAGGGGTTATGGAATCACGCACGACGACAGGAACCCCGAATGTGACGCCTAACAGACTGGCCAGACTCCCACCAAGACTGTGCCCGACAAGCCAAATGTTGGCGTTGGGGTACATATGGGTGATGTTGTTGTATAGGTTCTGTGTGTGAGGAGATCTGTGTTAGCGTAGTCCAATACGTGGGACGCTCTCAGGTCAAACGACAACAGTGGGAGGTAGCCTGCGAATCGCGCAAGACACCCTTGCCCTGTCAAGCAGTCGCACGGAGCTACATGCAGGCATGGGTAGATGCGACCGGAGCGCGTCTCGGAACGAGTGACACCTTATTCGAGCCATGCAGGGAGATACGGTCTCTCAACCTAAACAGATTGCCAGCTGAAGGTCGCGCCCTCGAACGCTTGAATGGGTCGCACGCCACTTCCACGTTCAGGGGCAGTCGCAATGCACGCGGGGAGCATGCTCCGTATCGCACACTCGAATTGCAAGAATCTGGGGTGAGCACGTGTAACCCGAGCAAGGAAGAACGCCGCAGCGGGAGCATCAACGAGCAGAGTCATAGTCTAGTACGGGGGTCCGGAAACCCAATGATCGGAGGTTTCGCGCAGGCGAATAGCTTGCGGTTCATCTCGGCCAAAATGGACGGGGCAAATGTGTCAACGAGGACGGCGGTGACGGCGGACAGTCGGGACCGCGCGAGTGGGGTGTGAACGTGCAAGGTGAAAGAGGGAACAGTGCTACCACTTCGAGCCTCTAGACCCCTCAAGCACTATTAGAAGGACAGAGGTCACGCGGCGAGATGCTGCGATCCGCGAAGTGGAACGGCGGAGCGAACGGGAAAGCAGTTTCACCGAATAACCATGACGCAGCCGGGGGACGGACATAGACGATGTGGATCCATGATTGCAAGGGATCTGGTGCGGTCAGGATAAGGGCCGGAGATGAATGACACAGAAACGCAAAGCGGATTCAGCATCTTTGGGGAGCAGTGGTGAGGAGCCATGAATGTCTGACGCAACACCGCGCGACCTTCAACTGCACGAGCCTGGGCGCAGAATCACAGATCCAGAACAGCCAGGCAATAATAATACGGGAAAGCCAGTCCGGGGGAGGGGGTTGGATACGAGCGAAAGATTGACGTCTGCAGGTGGTGCGAACCAGCCGATCATCGTTCCGCCCGACCCCACCGAACGGACACGTCTATGCGCCACAACAAACACAAGTTCCGCGAGTATGCACGCGATAGGAAATACGATGCTTGATGAAAGAGAGAACTGGGGCGAACGGGTGAACGTGGTTGGTACGCGGACGACACGGCTTGCAGACACGATTACGTCTGAAGGCGTGCGGCGTTCGAAGTGACGAAGGGCCCGATGATCCAAAGCAAAAGACCACGGCTAGCTTGTCGTGATGCAAACATC
>Ga0247815_10000903_pt1 | contig 22936 bp, 21 predicted proteins | sample UWRJL194509B1_FD_181014 | JGI IMG/M metagenome (GOLD analysis project Ga0247815, IMG submission 181014) | Plant litter microbial communities from Arlington Agricultural Research Station in Wisconsin, United States - UWRJ-L194-509B-1 | ecosystem: Environmental > Terrestrial > Plant litter >...
AGTTACACCAGACGGTAAAACGATGGAAGCTGAAGCTGCACATGGTACGGTAACACGTCACTACCGTGATCACCAGGCTGGCAAACCAACGTCGACCAACCCAATCGCTTCTATCTTTGCCTGGACAAGAGGTCTTGAATTCCGTGGAGTGCTTGACAACAACCAGGAGCTGATCAATTTCTGCCATGCTTTAGAGCAGGTTTGTGTAGAAACTGTTGAAAGCGGAAAAATGACTAAAGATCTTGCTGTTTGTATCCATGGTAACAAAGTGGAGCATGGTAAAGATTACTTATACACTGAAGAATTCCTTGCTGCAATTGATGAAAATCTGCAGGCGAAATTAGGATAATTCATATTTTTATCAGGAAAAGGCGCAGTATTCTTTAGGAATGCTGCGCCTTTTCTTTAGGTTGAATTCGGTATGAGTCCATAGTGACTCCATGGTGAGTCCAATATGACTCTATTAAAATCCATAAAAAACATGGTGTTTGCTTGTACGCATTAAGGTGTTTTCATGGACAAATGCCAAACCGAACCTAGACCCATCCCGAAGGATATCTCGTTCGTACTACTTGAAGGAATGATGTCGAAACATCTTTTGGGGATAGTTGTTATCAGAGTGATAAAAACAACGTGTATGAAAAAATTAATTCCCATGCTGGCTATATTACCATTTGCAATAGCCTGCAATTCGAATAACAAAACTTCCGGCGGCCCTACAGATACCGTAACTACAAAAACGGATCAGGAAGTGGCACTTCCCGCACCTAATGAAAAGGCTGCAAAAACCAAGTTTAGCAAGGTAATCGGCTGGCCTGACGGCAAAACACCGGTAGCGCCTGAAGGTTTTAAGGTAACAAAATTTGCCGGAAATATCAAAAGCCCAAGGAACATTTATATCGCACCGAATGGTGATATTCTGGCCGTATTGTCCAATTCTGAGCGTGATGCGAAGGAAAAAGTAGTTGATGCAATCAGCGGAAAGGCAAAATCTGAACAGGGTGGCGAAAGCGCCAATACCGTAGTTTTATTCCGTGATACGAATAATGACGGTAAGCCTGACCTGCAGACACAATTTATCTCCGGGTTGAACCAGCCGTATGGCGTGTTGATCATTGGCAATGCATTTTATGTGGCCAATACAGATGGTTTATATAAATACCCGTATAAAACCGGCGACACAAAAATTACCGGTTCGGGTACCAGAATCCTGGAACTTCCTGCAGGTGGGTATAACAACCACTGGACTAGAAACCTGATTGCCAGCACAGATAACAGCAAGATCTATATCACTGTTGGATCCGGCAGTAATGTTGCTGAGAACGGGATCGAAAATGAGAAACGCAGAGCCAATATTTTACAGATCAATCCTGATGGAACGGGCGAAAAGATTTTTGCAAGTGGCTTACGGAATCCTGTAGGTGTAGCATGGGCTCCGGGAACGGGCGCATTGTGGACTGCAGTGAATGAACGTGACGGATTGGGCGATGACCTGGTTCCTGATTATGTAACCAGTGTTAAAGAGGGTGCATTTTACGGATGGCCTTATGCTTATTTCGGTCAGCATGAAGATCCAAGACTTAAAGGACAAAACCCTGAACTGGTAAAATCTGCCATTGTTCCTGATATCGCCGTGGGTGCGCATACGGCATCTTTAGGTTTAGCTTTTTATAAAGACACTAAATTCCCGGTCAAATATCAGGGCGGGATGTTTATCGGGCAACATGGTTCATGGAACCGCTCTGCGTTGTCAGGTTACAAAGTAGCTTTTATTCCATTTAAAGCAGGTGTTAAAGCAGGCGCATTGGAAGACTTCCTGACAGGCTTTATTGCTGACCAGGAAAAAGGTGAAGTATACGGTCGCCCGGTAGGGGTTGCTGTAGCTAAAGATGGTGCATTACTTGTTGCCGATGATGTGAGTAACACAATTTGGAGAGTCTCGGCGAAATGATCAAAAAACTCAAACGCTCTGCATTGATCATTGTATGTATTCCGATAACAGCATTTTCACAAATTAAAAAAGATACCACCACCCGTTTACGGGAGGTGGTTATTAAGCCCTATTTTAACATACAGCCTTCATTGAGGAGTACCGGTGCAGTCGGCACTTTGGATCAGGCTGCGCTTCAGCAGCAGAGCAGCACTTCGCTGGTGTCTGCCATGAACACCATTTCCGGCATCAGAATGGAGGAACGTTCTCCGGGAAGCTACAGGCTGTCTATAAGGGGCAGTCTTCTGCGTTCTCCCTTCGGGATCAGGAATGTAAAAATCTACATGGATGAATTTCCGCTTACAGATGCCGGCGGAAACACTTACCTCAATGCACTCGATGTAAGTGCACTGGCTGGCGTGCAAATTCTAAAAGGCCCTCAAAGCAGCATCTTTGGTGCTAATTCTGGTGGCGTAGTGTTGCTTGATCCTGCTGCGCTTTTTGCATCGCCTACGGCGGCATTAAGACTGGAAGGCGGATCTTTTGGTGCTTTCCATGAGGATGTCACTTTAGGCAACCAGTGGGGCAAATATCAGGCTACGCTGACGCAAAGTTTTCAGCGGAGTGATGGCTACCGGGATAACAGCAAAATGAAGCGCAACTTTGTACAATTGGTACAAAAGTTAAATTACGCCCCTCAGGCAAGTTTGAAGGCCTTATTCTTTTATTCTGATCTGGGCTATCAGACGCCCGGGGGACTTACCGCAGCGCAGATGGAGCTGAACCCGGGGATGTCAAGACCTGCCGCTGGCACCATTAGAAGCGCCGTACAGCAGCAGGCAGGGATTTACAGTAAGACATTTTATGGAGGGATTGCCAACGACTGGCAATTAGGCAAGGGATTTAAGCATGTACTTGCTGTTTTCGGATCTTATACCGATCTGAAGAATCCTTTCATCACCAATTATGAACACCGGAAAGAAACAACTTTAGGTCTGCGGACATATCTGGATTATGAAAAATCTGTAGCGGACCTGACCTACAAATTTGATATCGGTGTAGAAAGCTCAGGCACTTCTTCTGATGTAGATAATTTCGTGAACAACTTTGGTACGCCGGGGGCCGTGATGGCGTCTGACAAGCTGAAGTCGGCAAGCAACTTTGCCTTCCTGAATCTGAGCTTTGACCTCGATAAAAAATTATTGCTGGAGCTATCTGGCAGTGCCAATTTTTACCAATACCATTATGAAAGTTTTGCGCCTGTCGCAATCGCTGAACGAACCAATAAATTTGATACGCAGTTCATGCCAAGAGCAGCACTATCGTATTTATTTGATCCAAGGTTCTCTGTAAGGGCGTCGATTAGCAAGGGGTATTCTCCGCCCACTCAGGCAGAGGTACGTGCTTCAGATGCAGTGATCAATGTTAACCTGCAACCTGAATCAGGCTGGAACAGAGAGATTGGGCTTAAGTTCCAGGATCTGAACAATGTGATCAGTGCTGATGTGACCGGCTTTTACTATAGTTTGAGCCAGGCGATTGTGCGCAGGGTGAATACGAATGACACGGAGTACTTCATCAATGCAGGTGGCACGAAACAATTGGGTATAGAAACGGCTTTATCTGCCTGGTTGATTAAACCGGTAAACAGAGGCTTTTTGCGCAGTTTGCAACTGAGAAATGCTGTGACCATAAGTAATTTCAAGTTTAAGGATTACCAGGCGGGAGCTATCAATTATGATGGTAATGCGCTGACCGGGGTTCCTAAAAATACCATTGTGAGCAGCATGTCCTTTGATCTGCCAAAAGGCTTTTATGGTTTTGCGCAACACAACTATACCTCCAGCATTCCACTGAATGATGGGAATACGGTATATGCCAACAAATACCATTTGGTACAAGCCAGAATCGGCTGGAAGGATTTATTTAAAACCGGTTTAGAATTATATGCGGGCGCAGATAACCTGTTGAACGAAAAATATAGTCTGGGTAATGATTTGAATGCAGCAAATAACCGATATTTCAATCCGGCTGCGACAAGAAGCTTTTATGGAGGCCTGACCTACCGCTTCGCGAAGCGATAGGTCAGGCACCATGCCTGTTTTAAATTCTTGCTTTTACACCCAGGGTAAACCAGCTACCGGGCATAGGAACTGCTCCGGATTCAATGTACTGTACATTGAAGAGGTTGGCACCATCGGCATAAATGCTGTATTTCTTGCGTTGAAAAGCCAGTCTGGTATCCAGTACGGTATAGCTTTTATAGTTGATCCGTTCATTGTATCTGGCCGTTACGGTCAGGAACAGGGTGTTATAAAATCCTGCATTCACTGTTCCGCTCAATTGATTTCTTAAACTTTCCAAAGCATATCTGGAAATATTTGCCGTGACCAGTGTAGTTTTAAAGCTGGGATCTAAGTTGGTATAAGAAGTTCCCAAACGCAGGCTGTTGAGCACTGCAGATTCTGAGAATCCGGGTACTTTGTAATCTGCGCTCAGCGTAAGCCCGTGTGTAGTTACCCTGCTGAAGTTCTGCGGCTGCCATGGATCGGTCTGCAATGCCTTTACCCAGTCGATAAAATTAGAAATCCTTCTGGTGAAGTAGCTGGCATTGAAATTCAGACTTTCGCTGTTGTATTTCAATCCACCTTCTGCATAGGTAGACTTTTCAGGCACCAGCTGGTCGTTACCGATATTGGTTGGGCCTTTATAATATAAGTCGGTATACGTTGGCAGTCGCTGACCTGTACCCAGGTTCACAAAAGCTTTCCATCCTCCGTAAAAGTTATAACCGGCATCGATACCCGGGAAAGCCTGCCAGCCGTAATCTGAATTGTAATTCAGGTAACTGCCCAGGTTAATCAGTAACTTATCTACGGGTTTGAATTTGTATTCTCCAAACACACCCGCATTAGTACGGTCGCGCTTGCCAAGATTGGTACTGTTGATGTTTTCTGTACGTGCTTCCAGTCCGAGGCCAAATACCCCGATCTTTGTCTGGAACGTATTGTTCAGCTCGGCGTCAAAGACACCTGTTTCATGATGGTTATGGAATTTATCAGGCGTCTGTTTGATGTACAGGTAATCATCAATGTTATATCGGTAACTCACGCGTGGTGTAATGGTCCAAACCGTACTGAGGTGTTTGGTATATTCCACTGAAGCCAGGGTAGTCTTTACGGTCTCTTCGGCTTCCTTATCGCCGGGAGCGGAGTAAAAAGCGTTGGCACCAAAATTATTATTGATGTATCCGGCGGTTACGGCGAGCTGATCACTTGCTCCCACCTTCATTTTACCCTGATAATAGAATTTCTGGTTGTTGAATGCCGTGTTATAGCGGTACCCGTTACCGGCTTCCTGTCCGGCAGAAAACAGATGACTGGAGCTTTTCAGCGCGAGTTCTCCTGTGGCTTGCAGGCCGTAGTTGGCAAAGGTATCACCTGTAGCATCATTTTTTTTGAAGCTGCTTCCGGCAAATACATGTGCAGAAACGCCGGTTTGTGTTGGCGTTCTGGTGACAATATTGATTGCGCCGGTAATGGCATTGATGCCATAGATTCTGGAAGCTGAACCGCGCAGCACTTCAATATGATCAATATCTGAAATGGCGATGGGCAGGTTCATCATGTTGTGCCCGGTTTGCGGATCGGAGACTTTAACCCCGTTCAGTAAAACCAGTGTTTCGTCAAAGGTTCCACCGTCTATGCCGATATCGGCCTGGATGCCCCCGGGACCACGTTGGCGTACATCGATACCTGAAACGTAACTGAGCAACTCACTTACTGAGCGTGCGGGCAGACTTTTGATCTTCTCACTGTCAATGATCCAGATGTTTCTATTTTGCTGGGAGAAGGGTAATTCTATTCTGTTTTCCTTTACAACAACCTCATTCAGGTTGTTTGTAGTTCCCTGGGCAGGGAGAGTTGATTGGGCTTCAGCAATTGTTGATACTGCCAGAAGCCCAATTAAAGAGAAAAATATTCTACTTGATTGCATCAGTTTATAGTATTTTTAAACAGGCGCAAAGATATAATGTTTAAAGGTTAATTTTATGCAGAGTAGACATAAAATCTGGCATCGCGCACCGGCTCTCCCTTAATGGTTAAAATTTCCCCTTTATGGTCGCGTGTATTTTTAATCAGGAAAGGATCATTTCCTTTTTCCAGCTCGGCAAAGGCAAGTGCCAGTTTGGTAAACTGCGTATCGCCGGCCACTTTCCATTTCTTATCCTGATATATAAAAGAGCCAAAGACGATTCTTGTATTTCCTTTCAATTTACCATCTAACCTGATCCAGGCATGGTTGGCAGTTTTCACCGGCAGCACAGCTTCCGTGTAAAAAGTTTGGAAATCGTTGTAAATGGGTTTAGGCGTATTTTCAGACATGTTTCTTTTTTTTGGAATCCAAAAGTAAACCAATTTAAATATATTTACACTATACAATGCAAAGAACCAAATATATACTGTCTGTTGTTTTCGGGCTGATACTACTGATTGCCGGCTTTAAACATTTCCAAAGTCCGGCTTCCTATTATCCCTTTATTCCCGGCTTCATGCCCGCTGCGCTCAGCAATTATCTTGGCGGAGCTGCAGAGCTGATCCTTGGTATTGGTTTATTTTTGCCAGCCTACAGGCATGCAGCAGCCTTCGGCGTGTTGCTGCTCATGATCCTGTTTCTTCCTTTACATGTCATAGATGCCTTCAGGACACATCCTGCCATCGGCAGCAAAACTATAGCTTATATCCGCCTTCCACTGCAGTTTGTACTGATGGCCTGGGCCTGGTGGATCAGCAAAAAAGATCACTTAAACGCTACATCTTATGTTCAAGACTAAAATTAAGGCTGCTGTTGCGGCACTCCTGCTTTGCTTCACACTGCCTGCTCAGGCAGCTATGCCTGCCGATGGATCTTCAGCCCTATATCAACAGGCAGAAGCGCTATTGAAAAAACAGATTATGGAAGAGGCAACATGGGCTATGCAGCAGAAACCGGTTACCATTACTGCAGCAAGTTCTGCCAGGAGTGCGGGTGGTCTGCACGACTTCTTTTCTGAGGCTGACTATTTCTGGCCGAATCCAAAAGACCCCGAGGGGCCTTATATTAACCGGGATGGGCTGACCAATCCGGATAATTTTGTAGCACACCGGAAAGCCATGATCAGATTTAGCAAGATCATTGGGGCATTGGCATCAGCCTATAAAATTACTGGTGATGACAAATATGTTAAACAAGCGGTTATGCATCTGCGTGCCTGGTTTATTAAACGCGAAACATTAATGAATCCGAACCTGGAATATAGTCAGGCAGTTAAAGGACTATTTACGGGAAGAAACTATGGTATCATTGATACGATTCACCTGATGGAAGTTGCCCAGGGTGTGATGGTGATGGAAAAGTCCAGAGCGCTGGACGAGCAGACCGCGGCAGGCATCAAAAACTGGTTTAGTGCCTATACGAACTGGTTGAACACCAGTCAGAAAGGCCTGCAGGAGAAGAATGTAAAGAACAACCATACCACCTGCTGGACCATGCAGGTGGCATCTTTCGCTAAATTATGCGGCAATCAGGTTCTTTTGGATTCCTGTATAAACCGGTTCAAGCAGGTACTTCTGCCTAATCAGATGGGTACAGACGGAAGTTTCCCATTAGAGCTTTCGCGCACCAAACCTTATGGCTATTCTATTTTTAATCTGGATGCCATGGTTACCCTGGTGCAGATCCTATCTTCCCCTGCACAGGATCTTTGGGCCTATGAAACTGCCGATGGCAAGTCCATCAAAAAAGGCATCAGTTATCTGTATCCTTACATCACCAACAAAAGCAGCTGGCCATTAAAGGCAGATGTCATGTACTGGGACAACTGGCCTGTGGCACAACCGTTCTTGCTCTTTGGCGCTGCAGCCTATCAACAAAAAGACTGGTATGCCGCCTGGGCAAAGCTGGATCACGATCCGAAGGTTGAGGAGGTGATCAGGAATCTGCCCATCAGGCATCCGCTGATCTGGATGTAGCCGGAAAGCGCTATGCTTCTATAGGTAGTTGACGCGACTTAGGTCCGGTTTGTTTTAGCGTAGTCCGGCTTAAATCAGGCATATTTTCTGCTGAACCCGTTAGTTGTTCTGCCACTTCCATACTATGCGCTCTCAGATCTGGAATTGATTTGGCTGCTGTTGATGTTTTGGTTTGAGATTTGGATTTCGGTGCAAACAAAATTCCGAATGCGGCGCCTACTGCGATACCCACTACGAGGGCAACAACAGGCATTTTTGATTCTACAAGGTTAATTTTCATGAGGATAGTTTTATGTGGAACAATCCCATTCTGAAAGTGTTTTTGAAATTAAAATTTCGATAGGGGCTTTGCCTTGCCGTTATGGCAGGTAATACAGTTAACTGCCAATACCGATTTGGTACTGTAAGGCGCCTGATTATGGAAATATTTATCATTGATTTCCATGGTCATTTTGATCATGGCACGTGTGGTTTCTTTTTCGGGCTTGGCATCGCTCAGATAATCCAGCTTGTTCGGATCCTCTTTCTTAGCCGCATGGCAATAATTGCATTGCACGCCCAGGGCCGTATTGAATCCCTCCATCATATCATATAAGTCGTCTGGAGCAATATTTTTTGGCAGTACCTTTAGATTATTTTCAGTTTGCTGTTTTACCTGGGGGATAAAGGCAGACATCGCTACTACGATCAGTACTAAAACAGAGAGGACAGAAATGGTTCTAAAGCGCATGCGATGATAATTTAGTTATAGCTAAGATAAAAAATAAGCAATTTGGTTTAATCGGCTTCAGGGGAATTGCTTTATTAAAGCCAGTTTGTATCTTTAATGCGTGAAGAAAGCCTTTTTATCAATTTGTATCCTCGTTTTTGGGCTTTTATTGTCGCAGCAGGTTTTGCTGGCACAAACATCTTATCAAGCTATCCCGCTTCCGGCAGATATCGCTTCGGTGAATGAAGAGTTTTCGGGCATGAGTATACATGCTGGCAGGCTCTATCTCCTTCCGCAATATGGCAGTCATAAGGAAAGCAAGCTGGATGGAGCTTTTAGCATTTACAGTATCCTGACTGACAGCATCAATAGGGTCATTGATGGAAAAGACAAAGCACTCAGTGCCTATCAAAAGCTGCGTGTTAAAAATCTGAATCTACTGCCTGAAGCGGTTAAAGCAGGCTATGAAGGATTTGAGGCAATCACCTTTATTGGCAATGAAGTTTACCTTTCTATTGAGACGCATGACCAGGATGATTACTGCTTTTTGATTAAAGGGAAATTAGATACCGATCAACAGGAAATTGTAATGGATGCGACGCATGTTGTCAAACTTCCCCGCTATCCTTATATCGAAAATGCAGGTTTTGAATCCCTCACTTATCTGCCCAAAAAGAAAAAGCTGTTGGCTATCTATGAATACAATGCCGCGGCACATGGAGGTCTTGGTTACCTGATCGATCCTTCGTTTAAGAAGTCGCCAGAACGGATAGACATGCCCTTTCTGCCTTTCCGGATCACAGATATCCAGGCTGACAACAAAGGTACTGTGTATGGAATCAATTATTTCTGGAATGGTGATTATAAGTCTTATCTGGACAATGAAATGATCAGAAATGCAGAAGTACAGGTTGGCGACAGCATTCCTGAACTCAAGCCTGCACTGGAGCGGGACCCTAAATACCTGACGCGGAAAACAACCACCTATGCACGCATTGTGAAGCTCAGCGGCATTAAGGCAAAACGCTGGGAAGGACTACGCTCTTTTCCGGGAGATAAAAACAATTGGGAAGGCATGGTGCTGTTCAGAAAAGGCGCCCTGGTGGTGTCAGATGCCAATCGCAGCGATAAACAAGTGACCACACTAGCCTATTTTGATTTTTAAATAGCAGGAAAAATCGGTATCTTTAGCATAACCAAATATGTGTATGAAAAGATTATCAACCCATGCCGTTGCATGTCTGTTATTTTTAGCGGGGCTTTCCTGTTCTAAAAATCCATCTGCCGGCACACCAGTAGATCCACCCGTTACTCCTCCTGTTGTACCCGTAACCAGTGAAGTTGCTTTCTGGCTCACCACGGGAGATCAGAGCTCAAGACTGCAGAAGCAGAACATCGCCCTAAATTTTTCTACTTCAATGAATGCTGATCAGGTGATTGACGTGAACGAGAGTCAGGTTTACCAGACCATTGACGGTTTCGGCTACACATTGACGGGCGGAAGCGCTACGCTGATCAATTCGTTGGGAGCGACTGAAAAGGATGCCTTACTGAAGGAATTGTTTTCTTCGGAAGACAACGCTATTGGTGTGAATTACCTGCGCATCAGCATAGGTGCATCTGACCTGAGTTCGGACACCTTTACCTATAATGACCTTTCGGCAGGCACAACAGATATTCCTCAGGATAAATTTACCATCGACAAGGAAATGACGGATCTGATTCCTATTTTGAAGAAGATCATCGCCATCAATCCTTCGATTAAAATATTAGGTTCTCCGTGGACTGCGCCCTTATGGATGAAAGACAAAAACTCTTTTAAGGGCGGAAGTTTAAAAGCAGAATACTATCAATCTTATGCCACGTATTTTGTGAAATACATTCAGGCCATGAAGGCACAGGGAATCACCATTGACGCCATTACTGTACAAAATGAGCCCCTGAATCCTGACAATACACCAAGCATGTATATGGATGCTGCGGCACAGACTGTCTTTATCAAATCGGCATTAGGGCCGGCATTTAAAGCGGCTGGTTTAAGCACAAAAATCCTCACCTACGACCATAATGCCGACAAACCGGAATATCCGCTGGCGATCCTGGCTGATGCCGCTGCACGTGATTTTGTGGATGGCTCTGCTTTTCACCTCTATGGCGGGAATATCAGTGCCCTTTCTTCCGTACATGATGCCTACCCTACCAAGAACGTCTATTTCACCGAGCAGTGGGTTGGTGGTCCGGGCAATTTTGGCGAAGATTTGAAATGGCATGTCAGCAACCTGATCATTGGTGCTACGCGGAACTGGAGCAGGAATGTGCTGGAGTGGAATCTGGCAGCAGACCCATCTTACGGACCGCATACTGTTGGGGGATGCACAACATGTCTGGGTGCCCTGACCATCAATCCGGGTGTGGTTAGAAATGTTGCGTATTACACCGTTGGGCATGCCTCTAAATTTGTAAAGGCTGGCTCTGTACGCATCGGATCTAATGTGGTCAATAACCTGAATAACGTAGCGTTTAAGACGCCAGAAGGCAAAAAGGTGTTAATTGTGGTGAACAACAACAGCGCTACACAGTTCTTCAATATCCGGATTTCCGGCAAATCTGTCAACACCAGTCTGGCGGCAGGCGCTGTAGGGACCTATATCTGGTAAAACAATAAACCCGGGTGATGCCCGGGTTTATTACTATTTAAAAGTTTTCGAATCTTTCCCAAAAGCCATCTACCGGCAGTTTGGCGAAGATGTTCACAGGTTCTTTCTTTACCGGATGGCTGAACTGCAGTCGGCGGGCATGCAGGCAGATACTTCCCTTTCTGCTTCCGCGGGGATAACCGTATTTGTTATCGCCAACAATCGGACAGCCCAGTGTAGATAGCTGCACCCGGATCTGGTGCGAGCGCCCGGTTAAAGGATCAATCTCGATCAGGTAATAGCCGCCAAGTTCAGCAATCAGTTTATAGCTTAACTCTGCGCGCTGGCTGCCCGGTACTTCTGTATTGTGTGGCGTAACAACATTCTTCTGTGGGTTTTTGACCAGCCAGTGTACCAGGGTACCTGAAGGCTTTGCAGGTTTGTTCCTGACAATAGCCCAGTAGGTCTTTTTAACCTCCCTGTTTTTGAATGCGGCATTCATGCGTTCCAGCGCCTTGCTTGTTTTGGCAAAGAGGATCACACCACTTACCGGTCTGTCCAGGCGGTGTACCACACCTAGAAATGCAGTGTTCGGCTTATTATAAGTTGCCACGAGATAACTCTTGACCATTTCGTCCAGCGGCTTATCGCCAGTCTCATCGACCTGTACAATATCCCCGGCGCGTTTATTGATCGCGATCAGGTGGTTATCTTCGTAAAGTATATCTGAGGGAGTAACAGACATTAATATTGTTCTTTTTCGTTAGGGAAATCATTGGCTTTGACATCTTTGATATAAGACTGAGCGGCACCCATGATTCCTTCATATAAATTCAGGTATTGTCTGAGGAAACGCGGTCTGAAACCTTTCGTCAGTCCGATCATATCATTTACAACCAACACCTGTCCGTCGCAGTCAGGGCCTGCGCCGATACCGATGGTCGGGATATGCAGACTTTCGCTCACTTCCTTAGCCAGTTTTGCAGGGATCTTTTCTAATACCACACCGAAACAGCCGGCCTGTTGAAGCGCCAGTGCATCAGTCTTCAGTTTCTCAGCTTCAGCTTCGTCTTTAGCCCTTACCGTATAAGTGCCAAATTTATAGATAGACTGTGGTGTCAGGCCAAGGTGGCCCATTACAGGAATCCCTGCAGTGATAATTCGTTCAATAGAATCAACGATCTCCGTTCCGCCTTCGAGTTTTACGCCATGGGCACCAGACTCTTTCATAATGCGTATGGCAGAAGCAAGGGCCTCTTTAGAGTTGCCCTGGTAGCTACCAAAAGGAAGATCGACGATCACAAATGCGCGGTTAGCACCTCTTACCACACTCTGTGCGTGATAGATCATCTGATCAAGGGTAATTGGCAGTGTGGTCTCATGACCCGCCATTACATTGGATGCAGAATCACCAACCAGTAAAACATCAAGACCAGCATCATCCAGGATAGTCGCCATGGAGTAATCATAGGCGGTAAGCATAGCGATCTTTTCGCCGCTTTGTTTCATTTCCTGCAGGATATGGGTAGTGATGCGTTTTACTTCTTTATGCTGAGACATGTTTTATAGTTTTATCGAACAAAATTAGGTTTAATTCCCCATAAAACCTATCTTTGTATCCCGAAAATGAACGGGTTGGATCACAGTATTTTGGTTGATTATGTAAGCGGCAAACTTGTCGCAATTCCCTCTTTTTTCTTCTCTTTTCTTACCCTAACTTCTGATTATTATCATGATTAACTACACCAAGTTACCTGCTATCCTGCTACTGGCCGACGGTACTGTTTTTTACGGAAAAGCTGCCGGAAAAATTGGCACTACCTCTGGCGAAATCTGTTTCAATACAGGTATGACAGGTTACCAGGAAATCTTTACAGATCCTTCGTATTTCGGACAGATCATGGTTACGACCAATGCCCATATCGGGAACTACGGTATCCATAAAGAAGAAATTGAATCTGACAGCATTAAAATTGCAGGCCTTGTTTGTAAGAACTTCAATATTGGCTACAGCCGCAAGGAGGCTTCAGAATCTATTCAGGATTATTTCCAGAATGAAAACATTGTAGGGATCTCTGATATCGACACCCGTTTGCTGGTAAGACATATCCGTGAGAAAGGTGCCATGAATGCGATTATCTCTTCTGAAATCACTGACCTGGAAGAACTGAAACTGAAACTGGCAGCTGTTCCATCTATGGACGGATTGGAGCTTTCATCTCAGGTTTCAACCAAAGAACCTTATTTCTATGGTTCTCCGGATGCAACGTATAAGGTTGCTGCTTTGGATTTCGGCATTAAAAAGAATACCCTGCGTAATTTTGACGACAGAGATTTATATGTACAGGTTTTCCCTGCAAAAACAACTTTTGCAGAAATGGATGCCTGGGGTGCTGATGCGTATTTCGTATCGAACGGTCCTGGTGATCCTTCGGCAATGCCTTACGCTATTGACACTGTTAAAGAAATTCTGGCTACCGATAAGCCATTGTTTGGTATCTGCTTAGGTCACCAGTTACTGGCACAGGCCAACGGCATCAATACCATGAAAATGTTTAACGGTCATCGTGGATTAAACCACCCGGTTAAGAACATCATCAAAAACCATTGTGAGATTACTTCTCAGAATCATGGTTTCGGTGTAGTTCCTGATGAAGTGAGAAACTCTGATAAAGTAGAGATCACGCACATCAACCTGAATGACCAGTCTATTGAGGGTATCCGTGTGAAAGGCAAGAAAGCTTTCTCCGTACAATACCATCCGGAATCATCTCCGGGCCCGCATGATTCACGTTATCTGTTTGATGACTTCGTGAATCTGATCAAGGGCGAGCTAAGCTGGTAATCTTTACCGGTTTAAATCATCATTTCACCGACATATCTGGAGCTTTAGAGAAATATCACTTTGTATTTTTCTAAAGCTTCTTACTTTTATAACATGGATAGATCAAATGCCATCATCAGTGTCCGCAACCTCGTAAAGACCTATGATGATTTTACTGCTGTAAAAGGCATCAGCTTTGACGTTTACGAGAATGAGATCTTTGGTTTGCTCGGCCCCAATGGTGCCGGAAAAACGACGACACTTGAAATCATTGAGACCTTAAGGTCAAAGACATCAGGAGAGATTATCGTTGATGGTTTTTCTGTTGACCATGATGCAAGTTCGATCAAAAGGATTATTGGTGTACAGCTGCAGGCTGCGGGTTACTATCCGAACTTAAACCTGGTAGAGCTGATGGAATTGTTTTCAGGATTATATGGTGTAGACATCAAACCGATGGAGATGCTGGAAAAGGTAAACCTGCAGGACAAGGCTAAGGCGAAATATAAAGCCCTTTCTGGCGGACAGAAGCAGCGTTTCTCTATTGCTACAACACTCATTAACTCACCAAAGATCATCTTCCTTGACGAGCCTACTACAGGGCTCGATCCACAGGCCAGACGTAATTTGTGGGATCTGATTTCAGAAATCCGCAGCAATGGCACCACAGTAGTATTGACAACACATTATATGGATGAGGCAGAGCAATTGTGTGACCGAGTTGCATTTGTGGAACGTGGAGAGATCATTGCCCTCGACACACCAGACCAGCTGATCGACAACCTGATTAATAGTGGTTTTGAGCGTAAAAAAGAAGTTAAAAAAGCAAACCTGGAAGATGTATTCATCAACCTTACCGGCCAGGAATGGCGTGAGGGATAATTAAGCGCCATGAACAAACCTTACAACAATACCAAAGCGACACTGGCACTTGCCAAAGCAAGTTTCAGATCCATCATGCGCAGTCCTTCTGCAGTTGTTTTTACCCTGGCCTTTCCACTGATCTTTATCCTTGTTTTTGGATTTCTGGGTGGCGGCGGTGTACGTGTAGACCTGGCGATTGCACCGGGTTCGGACCTGCAGAACCCGGTTATCGGAGCACTGGAAAAGATTGCCGTGGTACATTTGATCCGCAACGAAGAACAGAAGGCCATACAGACCGATTTAGAGAAAGGTAGCATTGATGCTGTAATCGATGTCAGGAAAAATCCTGCAGGCAAACCGGCTTTTAATGCAGATGTGAAGTATGCTGGAGCATCAAGAGATAAAGCAAATATCCTGAAATCTATACTGGCCAATGTATTGTATACCATCAACACGAAAGATGTGCAGCCAACCGTAGCGCAGCTTAACGAAAGTACCGTAACGGGCAGGGTATACCGGACTATAGATTTTATTCTGCCAGGACAACTTGGCTTTTCTTTATTGAGCACGGGTGTATTCGGTACTGCCTTTGTGTTTTTTAGCTTACGTCAGACCTTGGTGATCAAACGCTTTTTTGCGACACCGGTAAAACGTTCCAGCATTGTGCTTGGAGAAGGCATCGCCAGGATCGGGTTTGCGCTGATTGGTGCATTGTTTATTATCCTGATCGGTCACTTCTTTTTCCATTTTACCCTGATCCACGGGGCAGTCACGGTGCTGAACATGCTGGTATTGGCCACCATAGGCGTCATCGTATTTATGGGATTTGGTTTTGTGGTATCAGGCCTTGCCAAAAGTGAGAGCACCATCCCTCCTATTTCCAATATCATCACCCTGCCACAGTTCCTGCTTTCAGGAACCTTTTTTTCTATAGAAGCCTTTCCTACCTGGCTGCAACCAATCAGTCGTGCTTTGCCCCTTACCTACCTGAACGATGCCATGAGAAAGGTAGCCTTTGAAGGTGCAGGTTTATGGGATGTGAAGCTGCAAATCCTGATCATGTTAGTCTGGGGTCTGGGTATCTATGCTATTGCCGTAAAAGTCTTTAAATGGGAGTAATTTAGGGCTTTAGGTAAAAAAAGTCATTATCAAACTTAATAGTTTAAAATTTGTTTTAACTTTGAGAATACGCTTAGTAATTGTAATATTTACACTAAGCAACAATCAAACACAAAACAAGATAAAAATGAGTTTAATAATCGATGTTCATGCAAGGCAAATCCTGGATTCAAGAGGAAATCCTACAGTTGAAGTAGAAGTAATAACAGAAAATGGTAACATGGGCCGTGCTGCCGTACCTTCAGGTGCGAGTACTGGTAAGCATGAAGCTGTGGAACTCAGAGACGGGGACAACAAAGTCTACATGGGCAAAGGTGTATTAAAGGCTGTTGAAAATGTAAACAAGAAAATTGCTAAAGAATTACAAGGTATTGATGTTTTTGAACAAAACCTGATCGACAAAGCAATGATCGATTTAGATGGTTCTGAAAATAAAGGCAACTTGGGTGCTAACGCTATCCTTGGTGTTTCACTGGCAGTAGCTAAAGCTGCAGCACAGGAAAGCAGACAACCATTATACCGTTACATTGGTGGTGTGAATGCAAACACTTTACCTATGCCAATGATGAATATCCTGAATGGCGGTGCGCATGCCGATAATAAAATTGATTTCCAGGAATTCATGATCATGCCTTTGGGTGCTAAAAGTTTCTCTGAAGCTTTACAAATGGGTACTGAAGTATTCCATAACCTGAAGACTGTATTGAAGAAAAAAGGTTACTCTACCAACGTAGGTGATGAGGGTGGATTTGCACCAAACATCGGTTCTAACGTTGAAGCTATCGAAACTGTATTGACAGCTATCGAAGCTTCAGGCTTTACGCCTGGTAAAGACATCTGGATCGCTATGGATGCTGCTGCTTCTGAAATGTACGACAGCAAAACAAAAACATATAACTTCCACAAATCATCAGGAGAGAAATTAAGTTCTGATGAGATGGTTAAATACTGGGTAGACTGGGCGAACAAATATCCGATCATCTCTATTGAAGATGGTTTGGATGAGGATGACTGGGATGCATGGGAAGCTTTGACATTGGCTATTGGCAACAAAGTACAGCTGGTAGGTGATGACTTGTTCGTTACGAATGTAAAACGCTTACAACAAGGTATTGATAAAAATATCGCGAACTCTATCCTTGTTAAGGTAAACCAAATTGGATCGCTTACTGAAACAATCAATGCGGTAAGTCTGGCCCAAAACAGCGGTTATACTTCTGTAATGAGTCATAGAAGTGGTGAAACTGAAGACACAACAATTGCTGACCTTGCGGTAGCATTGAATTGTGGACAGATCAAAACTGGTTCAGCTTCCCGTTCAGACAGGATAGCTAAATACAACCAATTGTTACGTATTGAAGAAGAACTTGGATCTGCAGCCCGTTTTATCGGTAAAGATTTCAAATTCCTTAAAAAATAGTAATGCTTTAAAAGGCAGCAGCCCGGATGGATTAATCTCCATCCGGGTTTTTTATGTTGATATGTTAACAAAGCTCATTTGGAGATTTAATTAAATAGATGAAGCTTAGCATAAATCTATATATTTGTTGTAATGAAACGTTTATTAGAACTTTTCCGGAATAAATACTTTCTCTCTGCCGTAGCCTTTGTGGTGTGGATGTTGTTTTTTGACAAGAACGATATGCTGTCACAATACGAGTACCGCACTGAAGTGAACAAGCTGCAGGTAGAGAAAGATTTCTATGAAAAGGAAACGGCACATGTAAAGAAGGATCTGGAGGAACTAACGACAGACCTGAATATGGCGGAGAAATTTGCCCGTGAAAAGTATTTCATGAAAAAAGACAATGAAGATGTCTTCGTCATCGTCAGAACTCCGGCCAAGGATTAATAGCCGAATTTCGGCAGGCTGAGTTTATAGCGTACCACAATCACCCGCAGGGTAAATATAAAAGCAATTACAGCAACTTTAGCGAAGTCGGCCTTCATCTGGAAGTGCACCAGTGAAAAGTATAAGATCCCGCCCATAATACAGGCTGTAGCGTAAACCTCTTTTCTGAAGATCAGCGGAATGGTATTCAGCAAGGTATCCCGGATAATCCCACCAAAGCAACCTGTTATGGTTCCAAGAGCGACGCAAATCCCCGGACTCAGGCCAAATACGATGCCTTTTTGTAACCCCAGCATAGTAAACAAGCCTAGTCCAAGTGAGTCGAAAAGAAAAAGGGTAATCTTGAACTTCTTGATGTGCCTTTTAAAGAAGATTGTGGCGATCGAGGTAAGCAAGATCAATAAACAATAGTTAACGTCTCTCATCCAGGCTACAGGCGTATCCCCAAGCAGGAGATCACGGACAGTACCTCCCCCAATAGAAGTAACGAAAGCAATAATCAGCACACCAAAAGGATCGAGTCTTTTCTGCATGGCAGCAAAGGAGCCTGATATGGCGAAGGAAATCGTTCCCAGTATTTCTATAGCTTCAGACGTGCTGATTGTCATATCTCCCATTTAAAGCGCACCATTTCTTTTTCTGATCAGCCACTCCACAGTTAGCATGAGCAGGATTAATGCAAAGATCCATTTGAAGTTAATCAATTCCTCGTACTTTCTGTCTTCAAAGCTCAATGTTTTCACCTGCTCATTGGTTTTGATCAGTTTCACGAGATCCATGATCTGAGCGGGCATAACCATTTTACCGTTTGTTTGTGCAGACATGGTGTACAGCAGCTGATGGTCAGCCACCGTTTGCTGGAACTCTGCGGTTAGTGGGTTGACAAAGAACGCTCCTGTGGCTGTGAATTTCCGGGCACCAAGCGTGGTAGTTCCCTGATAGGTATAATTTCCCGGAGGCAGTAGTCCGGCATCGAGCTGGTAAACCGAAGCCTGTCTGGAAAAGATAAAGTTATATACTTTACCCTGTTCGTTTTTGAGCTGCAGATTTACATCAGACGCATTGACAGGCTGATACGCATCATTGTAGAGTAATGCATTGAGTTGAATGCGCTCATTCTCGTTGAAATTAGTTTTATCGGTATAGATCCTGAATTTGCGTTTATCGGCTTTAGCCGACAGGTACTGCATAGCTTGTGCCATGAGTTCATTAAAGGCAAGGGGTTCTCTGCCTTCTTTTGTCTCGTCCATTCTCCAGCGCCAGAGTCCTTCGCCGATCAGGAAACCTGTTTTCCTTTCACCATCTTCCAGGAAAAACAGCTGTGGCTCATTGCCAGCATCCTTACGCTGTGTGAGTAATACTTTGGCGTCGGCGTTCACCGTTACTTTTAATGGTGGTATCATTAAAGGATCGAATGCATTAATTTGCTTCTCTGCACCATCAGATAGCTGAAACAAACTGAAGTCTGTATTGACCTTACTGTAGGATTCCTGAACGGCGTTACCGAGCAGATTTAAGCGGACAGTACTTTGGCTCTGATTGAATGCGTTAAAGTCTGTCTGCGCGCCTATAACGTACAAGAGCGAAGGTTTAACCTGTTTTAGTCGGCTAAGGAATGAGGCTCCGTTAAAATCTGATGCTGGAAGCTGGTACAGGATAATTAATCCATAGTCCCGTAGTTCTAATTTATTGAGCTCTTCGGCCAGCGCTACCTTAACTTCCAGGTGCTTATTGAGTTCAATAGCCTGTTTCAAGGCCGAGATATCAGGATGCGCTACTGCAGCGGCAATCAATACCTTTTGTCTGTCGTCTAAGACATCGATCAGAATCTTTTGCTCATTGTTTTTTAAGGTTACCTCATTTTTAAGGGCGGATAACCTGATGGTGTATTGTTGCAAGCCCGGTTGTGCAGCGTGTAACTTGATCGAAACGGTCTTATCAAATTCTTCCTGATCGATCCGGACACTTTCCTGTTTGACCAAAGCATTGCCATGGTATACCGACAGTACCGCTGTTTCTCCTTTGGCACGGTAGGCCTGGACTTCCACCTCAATTGGAAAGTCATTATCAAGATACACAAGCTGGTTATAATTCAGGTTAGCGATGAGCAGGTCTTTCCTTGGAACAGTATCGCCAAGCGCGATGGTGTATACAGGTGCAGTAAGTGTATTGAGTGTGCTGATGGGATTTCCACCGGTATTGAATAATCCGTCGGTAGCAAGGATAACGGCACCGAGATTTCTATTTTGATATTCCTCATCCAGCTGACTGATCAGCTGAGTGGCATTACTGAGCTTTCCGGTATTTTTGAAATCAAACCCCGGTTTTACGCTGTCACTGAAATGGTATGTTCTGACTTCATAATCTGCCTCCAATGCCTTTTTCAGCAAGTTCATATTTTTTACGTAGGCTTCCTGATCAAATCCCACAGGCTCATGGCTTAGGGATAGTGAGTTATCCTGGGCAATGACTATTACAGGTTTTTCCAGGGTATAAGCAATATGCTGGAATAAAGGTGCAAAAATAAGCCATGCCAGCGTAGCGATGCCCAGCGCCCTGAGCAATGCCAGCAGAACCAGCCAGCGTCCTTTAAGTATTCCGCTGTTGCGGTAAAGCAGCCAGGAAAACAGGATTCCCAGCAATAAGCAGCCTGCAAGGCATAGAAAAAAATAGACACTCAGGTTATTGCTCATAGGCTGGAAGTAAAGATGCTAAATTTTTGAAAAATTGCACGTAACTTGTTCTCACAAAATTCATTCGGATAAGGCTGCATATCAGGCCTGCTCCGGGGATAAGGGATCAAGCCATGAACAGATTACTCCTACTGACGATAATGCTGCTTTTTACGACTATGGGTTATGCGCAAACAGGATTTAAAGCCGATCAGCTCGCATTTGAACGGGTTAAGACTGCTTATGCAGATCAATGGGCGGGCATACAGCAGCAATTAACAAAGGAGGGGTACAAGGTTCCTTTTGCTGTATACCTGAGTGTGTTTAAAAAAGAAAAGCAAATGGAGGTCTGGATTAAAGGCAAGGCAGATTTGCAGTACCGTTTATTCAGTACCTATGTGATCTGTGCAAGCTCCGGGGTTTTAGGACCCAAATTAAAAGAAGGCGATAAGCAGACTCCTGAAGGATTTTACCACATCAATGTGTTCAATCCTGAAAGCAAGTTTTTCCTGTCGCTGGGCATCAACTATCCCAACAGTGTTGATCTGTTCAGGAGTGGAAATCAGAACCCTGGCAGTGATATTTATATCCATGGAAAGTGCGAAACTGTAGGCTGTATTCCGTTAACGGATGAGAAAATCAAGGAAGTGTATGCCCTGGCAGTTGAAGCTAAATCTGGTGGACAGGATAGTATTCCCGTACATATCTTTCCTTTCCGGATGACGAGTCAGAACCTGAACGCAGAACTTAAATTCTGCCCGGAGCAGCAACAGTTCTGGCAGAACCTGCAATCGGTCTATGACTGGTTCAGCAAAAAAAAGAACCTCCCAGTGATTCTGGAAGGTTCAGGTAAATATCAAATTCAATAAGCGCTTACAGCATACCACCGCAAACAGACAGCACCTGTCCGGTTACATAGGCACTCATGTCAGAAGCAAGAAATACACATACATTAGCTACGTCTTCTGCTTCGCCAGCTCTTTTAAGCGGGATGGCCTGAGCCCAGCTTTCAACAACCTTAGGATCCAGCACATCTGTCATCTCGGTACGGATGAAGCCCGGGGCAACAACGTTGGATCTGATATTTCTTGAACCCAGTTCTTTAGCAATGGATTTAGAGAAACCAATAATTCCTGCTTTTGATGCCGCATAGTTGGCTTGTCCGGCATTACCCTGAACACCCACCACAGAGCTCATGTTGATGAACACACCTTTACGGTTTTTCATCATGATCTTGGAAGCTGCCTTGGTAACGTTGAATACAGATTTCAGGTTTACATTGATGACATCATCCCAGTTTTCTTCACTCATGCGCATCAGCAGACCGTCTTTGGTGATACCGGCATTGTTGACTACGATATCAAGCGTACCGAAATCGGCAACAATGGCAGCAATGAGTTGCTCTGCCTCTGCAAACTTAGATGCATCAGAACGGTAGCCTTTAACCTGCGTACCGAAGGATTGAAGTTCCTGCTCTAAGGCTTCACCTTTTTCAACAGAAGATAAGTAAGTGAAAGCAACGTTAGCACCTTGCTCAGCAAATTTTTCCGCAATCTTGCGGCCTATTCCTTTGGAAGCACCCGTGATCAGTGCTGTTTTTCCTGCTAGTAATTTCATTATGTCTGGTTAATGTTCTAATTGTATTTATTGTACTGCTGGTTCCTGTTGACTCAGGCAATGGAAACTTCCAAGTCCCCAGATAATATCTGTAGAGTCTATACCTATTACTGAGCGGTCTGGAAAAGCTTTTTGTATAATTTCAAGTGCTATGCTATCATTCACATCCCTGAACGTAGGCACAACGACTACTTCATTGGCGATATAAAAGTTTGCGTAAGACGCCGGCAGGCGGGTATCTTCATGGATTACCGGTGAGGGCATTGGCAGCTTGATGATATTTAGCGGCTCTCCACTTGGCAAGCGCAGTTCCTGCAGCGTATTCAGATTTTCCTGAAGCAGCAGATAATTTTCATCCAGGGGATTGCTTTCAACAACGGTCAATACTGTATTTTCATTGACAAAGCGGGTGATATCATCGATATGCCCATCGGTGTCATCTCCAACAATACCATCACCCAGCCAAAGAATTTGCTCAGCACCATAGTATTCAAGCAGGTAGTTCTCAATCTCTGTTTTGGACAGGTGTGGATTCCTATTGTCATTCAAAAGGCAAGCTGTGGTAGTCAGGATAGTTCCGGCACCGTTGAATTCAACTGAGCCCCCCTCCATCACAATATCTGGTGTATATAACTTCAGGTTGAAATGACCTGCAATTTTTGTAGGTACTACGTCGTCCAGGTCGTAAGGTGGATATTTACC
>Ga0247815_10000904_pt1 | contig 22910 bp, 28 predicted proteins | sample UWRJL194509B1_FD_181014 | JGI IMG/M metagenome (GOLD analysis project Ga0247815, IMG submission 181014) | Plant litter microbial communities from Arlington Agricultural Research Station in Wisconsin, United States - UWRJ-L194-509B-1 | ecosystem: Environmental > Terrestrial > Plant litter >...
AATAGCGCCTGAGTAACTGCTCAAAAAAAGTCGCATCATTTAATGACGAGACAATTCACATCAAAGGCACCCTTCAGGGGTTATAAAAGGAGAGTACAATCGCTAATCAGTCAACTCGTATCAACGAGCAAATCAGAGCTTCTGAGCTGCGCGTTATCGGAGAATCAGGTGAACAACTAGGCATCCTCAGTCGTGCAGACGCACTGAAAGCTGCCGAAGAAGCCGGACTAGACTTAGTAGAGATTTCTCCAAATGCCGACCCTCCGGTTGCTAAAATCGTCGATTGGGGCAAATTTCAGTATCAAAAAATGAAAGAAGCCCAAAAGAATCGTCGTAGCAACAAGGCAAGCGAACTCAAGCAAATGCGTTTCGGTTTGAAAATTGGCAAGGGTGACCTTGACATCAAATTGCGCAAAGTACGTGAGTTCCTCGCTGAAGGACACAAAGTTCGTATTCAAATTTTCTACCGTGGTCGCGAGATGGCCCACAAGGAACTTGGAAACGAAATGATGGAACGAATTCGTGAGTTATTAGAAGATACAGCCGTATTTGAGCATACGCCAACAATGGCGGGGCGCAATTTAAGCGTCGTAATAAGGAGTAAACAATAATGCCAAAGATGAAGACACACAAGAGCACCGCAAAGCGGATTAAGATTACCAGCACTGGTAAGCTTCTTCGCCGTCGTGCTTTTGGCGCTCACCTTCTTGCTAAGAAAAGCAAAAGCCGTAAGCGTAACATTAACACCCCAGCACTCGTAAGTGGTGGACAAGCTAAAAACATTAAACGAGCGTTAGGAATCTAATATGCGAGTAAAACGAAGCGTCACGGCTCGAAACCGTCACAAGAAGATTTTAAAACAAGCTAAGGGTATGCAACACGCACGTACTCGTAGTTACCGCCTTGCTAAGCAAGCTGTAACACGTGCACTACAATACGCATACCGCGACCGACGTAACCGTAAGCGCGATCTTCGTGGGCTATGGATTACTCGTATCAACGCAGCTGTACGTATTGAAGGTACAACTTACGGCCGATTCATTGCTGCCCTCAAGGCAAGCAACATCGAGCTCGACCGCAAAATTCTTTCTGAACTAGCAGTCAGCGAACCAGCAGCTTTCACCGCTGTTGTAAACGCAACTAAGTAATCTCCTTTAATTACGACGTATTGCAAATCTTAAAATAACCCCTCTTCATGAGGGGTTATTTGTTACCTACACCTATGTGCTGCTATCGCAGAACGCAGAGGGCACGCGTGCGCGTTCTCTTCGTTCTGTCAGTATCCTTAGCAACACGCAGAGAAAACCTTAAGGTTTTCCTTTAGAAAAGAAAATCGGCTCCCCTGCCTAATAAATAAAACACCAGAAGTGTTTTATTTATTAGGCAGCCAGCCGATAAGCCGGGTTTTGTCGTGGACGACCATCTATCTAGACATATCATTGCTGATACATTCAAGCGGGTATCGACCGGCGAACGGATCGCTCTTCTACTACCGATCTCCTTGCAGCCAACAGGGTTTACCTTCTTCGCATGTCACCATGCGACGCTGTGAGCTCTTACCTCACTCGTTTCACCCTTACCTACTTGCGTAGGCGGTCTCGTTTCTGTGGCACTTTCCCTAGGGTTTCCCCCGGTTGCCGTTAGCAACTGTCGTATCCTGCGCTGCCCGGACTTTCCTCTTGTTTTTTAGGCAAGCGGTCGTCTAGCTGACTACCTTTATATAGTATACCTTAACTTTTAAGAGGTTAAGCGTTTTTCTCTCGAGCATGGGCATCAAGGGTCTTATTTACCATACCATCCGCGAGTTGATTGAATTGCCGAGGCACGTGCGTAAAGGTAACGCGGTCAAACTTTGTCATCAGCAAACGAATACGTTCATGAATAGGCCACAGTTCCCTATTCTTAATTTTATAGAAACCTTTCATTTGGTTTACCACCAACATGCTATCTACTTTGAAATCAATTTTTCTAAAGCCAAGCTTTTCCGCTTCTTCAAGCCCTAAGCGAACGCCTTGGTATTCTGCCTGGTTATTTGTGGTAATGCCAAGGTACTCGCCACCTTCTGCTATTACTTCTTGGCGGTTATTGAGAATGATAAAGCCAGCTGCTGATGGACCCGGATTTCCTCGTGACCCGCCGTCAGAGAAAATAGTAATTAAATCAGACGGTGTATTTTTCTCATCGTTTTGCTTAACTTTAGCAAAAGTTATATCTGTTAATTGTTCTTGTTGTATAATTCCCAACAAAAGCTGTGTTAAGTCTGTGAGCTCAGATTGTTGTGCACTCGACATCGAATGCCATTTGTATTTGTTATAATTTCCGCTTAATTTCATTTGATGACGTTGTGGGGTAAGCGTAACAAGATAGACAATAACGCCATATTGAATAGCCCTATCATCGTGGTCGATATAAGTGACGGCGTCAAACAATTGGGCTGATTGAATATGCAAACCAGCATCGTCGTGCAAGTAGCGACGCAATGCGTCTTCTGGCTGTTCGCCATAAGCTAGCTTACCGCCAGGTAATTCATACTTATTTAAGATTGTGTCGCGACCATTACTACGTCGGAGTAACAGCGCTTTGCCGTCTTCATTGATAATAGCTCGTACAGATAGTCGTTGTCTCATATGTGTTTATGTTATCTCTTTTATACTTAAAGTATATCATAGATGCCTTAAGGCTATTTTTGAGCAACAAAAAACCAGACTGACTGCCTGAATGTTGATGATATTCCCCGCGTAAATGCAAGGTGGATGGCCGCAAAGTAACTCCACAGAGTCAAATGATTAGGTCTTCCTCATCTATGATATCGGAAAATCATGTACACCCAGGTGTCTTGTCTGGTACTTATAATTATAGCACCGAAATCTGAGAGAATTCTTACATATACTATTAAGAAACGCGGAAAATTGTAGTGAAAATTTCAATAAAGAATGAAACGCCATTGCTCATATACGCGTAGAGTATCGAGTTAAAGAGGAGGACAATTCCGAATATAAGAAAGATACCATATTGTTCAAGCCAACGCATACCGGCGCGTACAGGCTCAGGTGCTAAAGCATACAGAACCCGTGACCCATCGAGTGGCGGAAGAGGGATAATATTGAACAAGAAGAACCCAAGGTTTACCTGTACGAAAGTAAGTGCCACGAAGGCAAAGTCACTTGTAACAGATGCGCCAGAGATTACGAACACTCCGAAGCCAATAAATGCCAAAACAAGGTTTGTAAGCGGGCCACCAAGCGCTACCAATGCCGCACCCCAATCGCCCCACTTAACTTGGTCAGGCCGGAATGGTACTGGTTTCGCACCACCAAAGATTGGCGCGTGTAGCAACGCAAGGGTAATTGGTAGAATAATCGTTAGGAACGGGTCAATATGCTTCAAAGGGTTAAGCGTTAAGCGCCCTTCCCTTTTTGCAGTCTCGTCACCTAACCAATATGCTACGAAGGCGTGCATCGCTTCGTGAAGCGTCATTGATATAAGAATGATTACCAATATAACGGCAATTTGAATAAAGTTGATGTCCATTACCCTATTTTACCATTTGCTTCTGTCATTATTTCGAATGGTTTTGCGTTTGTGTTTCGGCGCCCATCCCTTACGGCGCTCTTCTGGTCGCGCTTGGCGACGTGGTTTGCCTAGGTTGTAGATGAAATCATCGCCAAAGTAATGTTCCAGTTTAGAAAGCTTAATAACTTTTAGCTTATCTGTGCCTTTTAATTGATCGAGCGACACGATATCGTTTGCCTGCGCCCGGAGTTCTTGCTGAACACGCTCGATGTTCACCATAGGCACACGTTTATGGAACCGTTCAAGTTCGCGGTGCTGTTTTTCAAGTTGGTCGTACGCCCAACGGCTATATTCGCGGGCAAAAAGCTTGCGGTTTTCGTCAGTATCTTCCAAACGAGGTACGCTGGCGCCTTCCAAAACTCGCTTCCCAAAGCGTACTTGTTGCCTATCAACAATACTCCCTACGCGAGGGTCATAAAGCGTTCTGCCGCGCTTGCTTACAAATAAGTGTGGTGAAATTTCCAACAGTAGGTCGGTATTTACAACCGTGACCCCCGTTACCAAGTGAAGGGTCTCTAAGCCTCCACTACGCAGTGGCACCTGCAAATCAAACGGTGTACCACTAATTAATGTAGGGTTTTTAACAACGGTGCTACTGGAGAGTTCGCGCTGCTGGCCGCTAAATATGTGTTCAACGGTTCCATGGTCATCAACAGTGCTCCATAGTTGGTCGATTTCCCCGGCAGTAATACAACGAATTAATTGACCCTCTTCGCTAGCCTGAATGGCTACTAAAGGAATGTCATTTAACGCTAAATCGCGGTTCAAACGCTCAATAACCTCTTCAGCCTTTTCGACATTCTTACTAATAATGCCCAATTCTTCATATTGCTCTTCAGCGATATTCGGAAGTGCTAAGTACACGTCGTATTGGGCCAGAAGGTCAGATTTAAACTGTTTCGTGTACTTCCGCCAACCAGTAAAGCGCGTGCCCCCCTTCACAATGCCACCAATTTCTTGAATAGCGATAATAGCAGCCAGCTTTGCCTGGACCTCTTTAGAGAATTGCTTCGCCTCAACCAACATGCGCCCATAATTCGATTCCACAGGGAATTGTTCCATTTGTCGGCCAATTTCGGTTACTTCGCCGGCCGTCGTGAGTGCTCCTAAAGCAACTAAAGTCTTTTTCGCCCGTTGAATAGCCCGTTTACTTGGGTCATGGTAAAAATCGAGGGTTTCAATATCGATACCAACGTTTGCGAGTCGCAACGTCAGGCGGTCGATGTGTTTGCGCATAATTTCAGGAATAGCGTAAGGTGGCCTGTCTTTGAAATCTTGGCACGGCATAGTGTCGTATTGGGCAAGAATATATTCACCAGGTCGAGTACGTCCGGCGCGGCCAGCCCGTTGCAGGCTATCCGCTTGAGAGATTTGGGCGATAAATAGCCCTTCCACACCGCTTCGCACTTCACTTTGGCGCTCTAACCCGCTATCGATAACGACGTCAATATCATCAATGGTCACACTGGTTTGCGCAATATTGGTAGCAAGGATAATTTTACCCTTTGGATAGTTAGCAAAGGCCTTTTGTTGGTCTTCAGCTTCCAGTTGGCTGTGCAAAGGAATAACCGCCACGCCTGCAGCGGTCGCTTTCTTCTCAATTGCCTCCATGACGTTCTGAATTTCAGCCTTACCAGGGAGGAATGTTAGTACATTCTTACCGCGGTGCTCAATTTGTGCGAAAATTTCAGCAAGAACGTCTTTACCGCGGCGTTTCGTTACTTCGAAGTAACGGCCAGGAATATCGATAATTGCGCTGGTGCCAAAATAGTTCGCCAACGATTCAGTTTCGATAGTCGCGCTCATCACTACTACCTTGAAACGAGGTTCTTCCTCTGTACGCTTTTTCGCCCAAGCAACCAACACTTCCATGTTTTCGTTCCATTCGTGTACTTCGTCGAGTACAAGTACTTGTTTCTCAGTAATACCCGAACCAGTAATTTCACGAACAAGCTGTAAGCCGTCAGTACAATACAGAATTTGTGTGTCACCACTGTCATCGCGCTCATGCGCAGTGCGGTAGCCAATAATTTCACTGGCATCTTCGGTGTTACGAAGTGACCATTCGTCACGGACCCTTTGAGCCAAGTTACGGGCCGCCAAGATGCGCGGCTGTGTCACCACTACCCTGTTATACCCGTGTTCGGCCAAGTATTGCGGAATTTGGGTACTCTTACCAGCACCGGTTTCGGCGGTAATAATAGTTACCTGGTTGCTATCAACAGCGTCTAATATCTCTTGATAGTAATTACGGACAGGCAGTTCATTGAATGTTTCTATTTTTGGAGTCATTACCTATATTGTACCATTTTTAGCTAACCTTGCTGAGCACTTGACTTCAAGGGGTAAAACAGTTAAAATGTATATCAGTGTCCCGACTATTTATGTCGCGGAAGATGAATAATCTAGGAAACAAAGGAAATTAATTATGGTAGCACGATGCGAACTCACCGGTAAAGGCAAGCAATTTGGCAACAATGTTAGCTTCTCTTTGCGTCGAACAAATCGCGTTTTCAAACCAAACCTACAAAAAAAGACTTTCATGTTTGAAGGCCAAAAAGTAACTATGGTTTTGAGCACAGATGCGATTCGTACGTTGAAGAAAAAGGGAATCCTTCCTAAAAAGGGTGAATTTGTAGCAGCGTAATAGCTCTACAATATAAAAAGCCGCTCGTTATGAGCGGTTTTTTGTTTAGACAGAGGCTATTAAGCCAGCAGTAAAGCAGTAATCGATTGCTTCTTTGTAAAATGGTCGGAATTCGATATTTTTCGTAACATCTTGAAGCGATACCCATTCGTAAGAAGCGTGTTCCCAGCTAATAACCACTTCGGGAGTGTGGTCTAGGTATGCAAGATAAAGAAATTTTGAGACTGATTTGTTTTCAGACGGGTAGAATTCGGTTTTTGCATAAGCAAGGTGGAGTGAATCAAAGCCGATATCAATCCCCGACTCTTCAACTGCTTCACGCTGTACGGCAATAAGTTCTGTTTCACCTGGGTCAACTAAGCCTCCAGGAAGGTCTGGTTTAAACGATTTGTCAGGTCGTTCTTTATACTCGCCGACAGTTAGAATGAGGGCTTCACGCTTCTCATTAATAATGAGTACTTTTGCGACAGATTCATTAATAGGTTTAATGGCCACTACTCCCGTAACCGCCTGTTCCTCGGTCGGTTTCATCGAGTACTTCAACTTCATTCCAAGCCGCAACTTCGTACTTCGCTACTACCATTTGCGCAATCCGCATACCAGGTTCGATAGTAAACGCTTCTTGGCTGAGGTTAATAATTAATACTCCAAGCTCACCGCGGTAATCTGCATCAACGGTACCAATACCGTTCACCATAGTAATGCCATGTTTAATACTCATACCGCTACGGGCACGAATTTGTACTTCATAGCCAACAGGTATCGCCATACTCAGGCCGGTAGGAATCATGCGTCGCTCAAGAGGCTGAAGTGTGATTGGTTCATCTATACAGGCATGGATATCCGCACCGGCAGCACCGGCGGTTTGATATTCAGGCAATACAGCATCAGGTCGTAGTTTTACGATATCAATATTCATACAACGACAGTCCTAGGCTCGGGCGAGTTTGTAAATTGTCAGTGCTTCAGGAAGTGCAGCGGCTGTTTTCAATTTAAGCTTTGGAGCTTCTTCAACTGGCGCGCCAAGTTCTTTCGCGAAAGTATCAAATTCATCTTGTGCAACTTCGTACTTAATAGCTGAATCCGCGAAGTGGATTGGCACAACGATTTTTGGATCAATTAAACGAGTAAGTGTTGCGGCGCCAGTTGCGTCAAGTGTATAGCCGTTTCCACCAACTGGGATAATAAGCACATCAACAAGGCCGATTTCCTCAAGTTGCGCTTCACTAAGCTTTTCGTAAATGTTACCAACAAGGGCAACGCGAATTTCGCCTGCTTCAATGCGGTAAATAGTTGAGGCTTTGCCGTCAGCGTCTAGGTGACGTTGCGCTGCGATACCGTGAATATCGAAATCAGCGATACCGTATTCGCCTGGACCTTCAATAGTAAGGCGCGCGTTTTCTGAATTAAGTGCGAAGCGAGCTTCGGTAGACAATTCAATGGCGTCTTTAGTAGTGACATCTTTTAGGCCAACAAGTGACAACTGAGGGTCGGTGACGATTGTCCCTTTTTTGGTCGAAATGACCACGGTATTAGCACCCTTATATTCAACTTCAAACATAGTTTCTCCTTATTTCTCGTTCAGAATGTTATCTTTATCTACGGCCACACTGTGTTTACTCGCAAGAACTTCAGTAATAAATTTATCACGAACGCTCAAACGGTAATAGAACTCATCATATGGTAACACGGTATAGTTCAGCTCGCGAGCTTCTAACTTCTCAATCATAGCGATTGCGGCCTTTACCTTTGCAAGTGACACATTACCAACTAAGATGACGTCGATTGATGCAGTCGAGCCCTTCACCAACACACCGGCAAAGATAGCCAGGCGTAATGATGGAATTGCTTCAATAATATCAACTTCGTTTTGGTTGACGCTTGCCTTCTGTTCAGCAGACTTCTCTTCAGAACCCATAGACTCCCCAGCAAAAATTGCCCGGAGTGGTTTATAGAACTCGTAGCGTTGGTTGGCTTGGTAGTACAGCTTATTGTCGCCTGTGTCGCTGGTAATGATACCGACTTCGAGCATATTAGACAGCTCACGACGGACTGAGTTAATTTGTTCGTCAATAAGGCGTGTGATTTCACGGACATAGAAAGACTGCCCAGGATGGTTCATAAAGAGATGCAGGAGCTTAACTCTTGTCTTCGAACCGAACAACTTATCTATCATATCCCCTATTTCCTTGTTCACTTTTAATACTCATATCATAGCATATAACACCGAGGAAAAGCTAACTGAGAGCCGGGCCAAATTTTCAAGTTAGCCGTCTCACTCCATGGTTCACAGACTGCAGATTTTGGCGTCTCCGGAACTCGCTACGCTCAGACAGCCCTCGACGGCCTATAAAATCTTAGGTCTGCAAACCTGGGTTCGCCAGATACTTAAAAATTTGGCCCGGCTCTCAGTTAGCTTTTCAGCGCAGTCTTTACGTATTCACGAGCCTCTTCAAGTGTGAGCCAATGAATAAATTGGTTACGTTTTAAATACGTCATTTGCCGTTTCGCAAGTCGCCAATCAGCAGTGACATTTTTTTGCTTCAACTCATCCAATGTCAATTTTCCGTCCAAATATTGGCGTACTAATTTATAAATATTTCCGGTCATCGCTTCGCTATCCCAGCCGTAGGTTTCGCCTAGTTTTATGGCTTCTTCGAGCATGCCATTTTCGAAGAGTTGTTCAGCACGTGATGCAATTCGACGACGTAGTTCATCGCGTTCTGTTGTAATTCCTACCAGGAAAACGTTGTCAATAGGACTACGTAACCTCTTACTGTTAATGCTTTGCTGTTCAATTGCTCGAATGACATAGCGACGATTATTTTCGTTCTCAGGTAAGTCAACGTTGTTGTTAGCACAATAGTCTTTTAACTCTTCTAATGATAGGGCTTCAAGCTGTTTTCTGAGTTCTGGACGGGGTTCACCGAATTCATAGTCGAAAATAACGCCATCTACATACAGTCCAGTACCACCTACCATGAACGGTACATGGCCCCTTTCGCGTACTTGTTGGGTCTTTGACAACGCGTATTTTTTAAAGTCTGCGGCAGTAAATACTTCACCTGGTTCAACCAAATCAAGGCCCCAATGCAGTACAATTGCCTGGTCTTCAATGCTCGGCTTGGCAGTGCCTATGTCCATATGTTTATACACGGTACGTGAGTCCGCACAAATAATTTCACCGTTGAACATCTTGGCGAGTTCAATCGCCAAAGCCGACTTACCGCTTGCTGTCGGACCCACAATAACAACCAGTGGCGCTTCGGTGCTATTAGTAGCCTGTTGTGAAGAATAAGTTATAGGGGTCGCCATCGTATTTCCTGAAAATTATTGAGTACAAAATTTGTACAGGTGTGCCCTTCAGCCTCTAGGTGTATCTGTTGGACCTCTCGGCCACCGGGGTAGCCAGCTGCTAAACCACCGAAACGGTTTACAAGCCGGTGCCACGGCAATTCGTCATTACCGTAGTGCGCCATGCCACCCACAATACGGGCAGCGTACGGGTGGCCAGCAAGTGCAGCAAGGTCGCCATAGGTAGTCACCTTGCCCGCAGGTACTTGGGCCATAAGCTCCTCGACCTTTATACGGAATTCACTATTAAGCGTTGGCGATGGCATCAACAACAATCCTTACTTCGTTCCAATCACGGCAACGTTTTACGCCAGCTAGAAAATCTGGAATTTCCTGGTTCCATGGATAATCGCCAAACAGCATAAGGCCTTCTATAGGCATGCCATGCTGAAAAGCATCCACAAGGTTACGAACACTATCATCAACGAGTACATCGGCTCCTATGCGTTCACACACCTCACCTTTCGAACCAGTCCAACCGACAAAATCAAATGAAGTGAATATGTTAGGCAAGTCTCGGTTGAGTATTGTCTGTGTAAGTTCGAGTTCTTCCGGCTTGCGCGCCGTTACTAAATGAAGTGAATGGCTTTCGGAAAGCTCATTCAATACAGCAACCTCTTCTGCGGTTGGCGTAATATTAAAATAGTCTTCAGTTTTCGTCAGCTCATCAAGGCGCTCAAACTGAACTTCCCTATTTACTCCCCACACTTCCTCGCCATCGATATGTGAAGTCTCAATTTTAACACTCGTACCGTACTTGGCGTTATAGGCGTCAACAAAGTACGGCGTCGTCGCCATCAACACATCATCGCAATCAATCGCAATAACCAGGCGTCGCATTAGAGTGCCTTTAAGTATTCACCCAGGGTATCGAGTGAGACTTTCTCTTCACCCGTTTGTGTACGCACGCTCACTTGGCGGTCGTCTTTATCTTGCTGGCCAACAATAAGTTGCATAGGGATTTTTCCCTTCGCAGCTTCGCGGATTTTCTTACCGAGCGATTCGTTGCGATCATCGACAGTAAAGCGAATTTCGTTATAACGGACTGGTTTCATGAGTACTGTGTCATTTAACACGGCTTTAATTTCATCGACGTAATCAAGTACTGTGTCGTTGATAGTGAGAATACGCAGTTGTTCCGGTGCCGCCCAGAATGGGAACCAGCCAGCGGTGTGTTCAATAAATACGCTCAGGAAGCGTTCGATAGAACCCAAAAGTGCACAGTGAATCATCACCGGTTGCGCGGCGTTACCTTCGGCGTCAGTATAAGTCAGGCCAAAGCGTTCTGGTTGCACAAAGTCGAGTTGCACTGTAGCAACTTGGTGTTCGCGGCCAATGGCATCGGTAGCCATGAAGTCGATTTTAGGGCCGTAAAAGGCAGCTTCGCCGTCCTGCTCAAAGTATTCTAGTTCGTTAGCAAGAACAGCTTGCTTCAACTGCGCCTGGGCAGTCTCCCACAGGCTCATGTCACCCAAGTAGCCTTCGCCGCCATCACGGTATGAAAGTCGCACACGCAGCTTCATATCAATTGTCGAGTACAGTTCGCGGGCAGATGCGAGTAGGTTATTAATTTCCTGTTCAATTTGGTCAGGGCGCGCAAACACGTGGCTATCGTCTTGAGTTAAGGCGCGTACGCGGTTAAGGCCACCAAGTTCACCGGTTTTTTCGTCGCGGTAATCAGTTGTTGTTTCGAGGTAACGCACTGGCATGTCCTTATAACTTCGAGGTGACGATGCGTAAATTTGGGTGTGGTGCGGACAGTTCATTGGTTTAAGGGCAAAGTTATCGCTTGTTTCCTGGCTCGTAACAAGGAACAGTTCATCACCAAACTTAGCCCAGTGCCCAGAAGCTTCGTACAATTCTTTTTTCGTAATGTGCGGAGTGAACACTTTTTGGAAGCCATAGCGCTGACGCAATTGGTTAGAGTACGTGCTCATAATGTCACGCAGCACCGTTCCGCGCGGAGTGAACAAAGGTAAGCCAGGGCCGACAAGTGCAGATACGGTATATAAGTCGAGTTCTTTACCAAGCTTGCGGTGGTCGCGAAGTTTGGCTTGTTCCATCCGAACTAAGTATTCTTGCAGTTCTTCTTGAGTTTCGAAAGCTACACCGTACAAACGTTGCATTTGAGGATTCCCCTCTTTACCGCGCCAGTAGGCACCGGCAACGCGTTGCAGCTTAAAGGCACCAACATCTTTAGTGTTGTGCACGTGAGGGCCACGACATAAATCGACAAATTCACCGTTCTTATAGAATGATACGGTTTCAACAGCAGAGTCGCCTTCAGTTGCGAGGCCGAGTTCACTGACATCAAGGTCTTTAGCAATTGTTGTGCCAGAACGCTTCAAGTCATTCAAAAGCTCTTCTTTGTACGGTTGGCCGTTTTGGCGTGCCCAGTCAATCGCTTGGTCAATTGGCATGTCGAAGTGTTCGAATTCTTGGGCTTGGTTAACAATACCGCGCATCTCTTTTTCGATACGTTTAAAATCAGATTCAGAGATTTTTTGCTCGCCTAAATCGATATCGTAATAAAAACCGTTATCAACAACCGGGCCCACGCCAAATTTAGCCTCTGGCCAGAGTTTTTTCACTGCGCTGGCAGTAATGTGTGCCAAGCTGTGGCGCATTGCGTGTAGTTGTTCGTCGTTCATATTTTCTCCTGTTGGGCCCCTGGGGCTTTTTAAATTAAAAAGAAACATGCAATGTCGGGTTTAATGTACTTAAAGCCTTCAATTGCATGTCTCGGGTCTACTATAGCGATAGTCGGACTATCGGGCTGGCGCAGACGGTTCCACCGGACGTTTTACTTGTGATACCCGTTAACGTACAGGTAACATCCACGAAGCTCGGCGGGTAGTTAAGCCGCTTCAGTGCTTAAAAATAGTATATCACCTCCGATATGGGTTGTCACTTACAGGCGCCACAGCACCCATAGGACAATCGGTATGAACGTCAGGCCTATCGTAAGGCTTAGGAACTCTGCCCTTGAAAGCCTGTGTTTAAGGAATCGTATAACAAGGCCATATAGAAAACCGGCAATGATCATACTGACCGCCAATATGATATAGACCGTTGCTGGTTCATAAAACACTGCACTATTTAAGAAAGCGAAGAGATTAAAGCCAAAGGTCGGTGCCATAAAAAATGCAATTCCGCTTAATACTGGCTTTTCAATGTTCAAACGTTTAAATACTGCAACGGCAAACGGGAGGCTTGCAAATGAAGCTACATATACCGCAAGTATTGATGAGGTATTCAGTAGTAAGTCGTACACTTCCGGGGCTGTTTCTGATAAGTTCGAGTTAATTACCGCAGCCGCGCCAAAGAATGCAAGCACCATAAAGATATACCACACCCCTATCAGCCCGGCGCACGACAGCACCAACCAAAATTTATAATTGCTCACCTTAGTTTGTTTGCTCTTTTTTGTTGTCTTCTTTATACCGGTAGTGCTTTTCATAGCTTGAGTATACCACGTAGCTTGCCTGTCCACCCCTATTCTGGTACCATAAATAAGCCTTCGACTTACGGTTGAACAGCTAAGGGTCCTTAGCTCATTTGGCTAGAGCGCCTCATTGACGTTGAGGAGGTGAGAGGTTCGAATCCTCTAGGACCCACCAATATTATTGAATAGACTTCTTCGGAGGTCTATTTTTATGTCAAAAATACTAAAATACTTACTTTGTAAGCAGTGTTATTGGTACTTTAACAGAGACAAACTCGACTTTCCCCCACCCTATCTAAAGTTATCCACGTACCCGCTTTCGCTTATTTTACCAAGGGTATATCATAGGCGGTATTTCACGCGAAAGTCTGTTCCATTGACATATCATTGTGTTTATGCTACAATGAAAGCATGGTTAAGAAACAACAGATGACTAACCCATTAAAGACCTCTTCATTAGAACGCTTTTCACTCGGGTTCGAGTACGATAAGACGTTAGTAGAGATCAAGCGTAGCGTTCGTTCGCGTACGATTTAGTCACAATACAGAACCCAATAAAAGAACTCCCTTCGGGGAGTTCTTTGTTTATATACCTTTATACTGCTTAAGCTCGCATTATTACTGATAATGTCGTATACTTTCGGAAAATCAACACCCTCCTATCAAGTTAGGCAAAAATGAAAACCACAGAAAAGTACGTTCTTACACTTCCTCGAGGGCGAGTAAAGAATCTTCTTGAAGGATTCACTAAAGCCAAAGAGAAATCTTCAATCCATGTCCGAGTAGCATCAATCGACTATAAGGTGTTTAACGCCGAAATACACATCGAAGTTACTGGCGACGCAGATGAACTTGCGGCATTCGAAAACTGGATGCGGCAATTCGGAGCGATTCACGAGTGAGAGTAGAAAGAACATGATTAAAAGAACCAGTTTTGCCGTGGCGGTGAAAAAAGAAGACCTCAAAGGCCTCCTCAGGGAAGCAGCTGCATCCGCCACTTTATCACAGGTAGTTTCAACTGGACGACCGCAAATTTCTCTTTCAGCAACACTGGCCTCATTACGCCTGTTTGTAGAAGGAGAAGATCGCCGAGTTGATGCTTTCGAAAAGCAAGTGAAGGAGTCTCCACTTGTCTACAAACTATAACCCGCACCGACGTTGAGCCCGCTCCGTCACTGGTGCGGGTTCTTCTTTTACTTAGCTATTTCGGGATCTTCGCGTTCGAGTTCGCTGACGCGGATGGCTTCTTTTGGTTCAGCAGAGGCTTTCAATGCCGCTTTTGAAGCAACCGTCGCCTTATTCGTTACATCAAATTTCACAAGGTATCGTCCAAAGGCTAATCGGGCTTGGGCGTTCAATGCGGCAAAAGACAGGAAGCCAATGGCGGTCAATGGCATAATCAACCACTGTAGCAGCATTCCAATGGTCCTAGTGCGCCTGTAACGCTCTGGGCGGGGCGGTAACAGTTTAAACGACAAGAATACCATCACGATAATACCAACCAGTGCAACGCGCTGGAAAAGGCTAATAGTGTCAGGAAGTTGATGCGCTACTACGTCGCGGTATGCTCCACTGTTAATAAGTAACGGAACCCAACCACCAACGGCCACAATAATAGAGACGCTGGCTGCGGTGACGTAGCCATCAAGCCCACGCATGAACCATACGAAGCCTGGCCAGAATGGCACAGTACGGTTTTTGGTAAAAATGTGCGACGCAGCGTAAGGAACATCTGAGGCTCCGTACATCCAACGACGAAGTTGAATAAACTGTGCTTTGAATGTTTTGGCGTAGGTATTATCGAGTACGGCATCCTGGTAAATAGGAATGTATAGCGGGTGCACCGAGTAATTACCATTAAAGTAGAAATAGCTGCGCCAGAATTGGTGGCCATCTTCTACAACGGTGCGAGTACTCCAGAAGCCCATCTCTACCAGTGCTTCCATCGGTTGAGAGTGCGATGCAAAATTACGGAGTAAGTGCGGGCGCATTGAGCTAATAATGTTCCAGAAGGTATTACCAGTGGCCAACACGCGCATTGGGGCTGGGACATCCCAGATATTGTTCAAGAATAGTGCAATTGGTTGGAACGCTAGGTGCTTGCGGTCTTCGTTGACGATATATTCGTAAGTGGCATAGTCAAAATAGCCAATGTGCGGGCGGTTGTCAGAGTCGAGGGTAGTCATCATGACATTTTTAAACTCAATCCCCTTGTCGGCAAACCACTTTTGAGTATATTTACCGGCGTGGGTAATATTTCCACCCTTCCCTACTACTTCGTTTGGCAAATCGCGGGGGTGTTTTACAATCTCAAAGGCAAAGAATTTGCTGGCAAATTTTTTCTGTAAACGAATGGCAGTTTTTTCGATATCGTCACCGCCACGCTCTTCGTACGCAAATACAATGACTAATTTAGAATGGTCGTAGGTTGTTTTCACAAGTGATTGAATAGTTGGCTCAATTACCTCGTAGCTTTCGTTGTACGCAGCCACAATAACGACGTTATACATTTCAGATGGCTTCGGGAACGCCGTTGGGTCGGCCGCCATTAAACGCAGGTTTTCAACGTGTGACGCCATGCCGTAGCCACGGCTGTGGGCGTGTTCGTGTTTAGCATACGAAGCAATTGGGTCTTCAAGCTCACTTAAACGGTGCGCCCAATCAACTTCTTGGGTTTTTACTAAGCGACGGTGGCCTGTAATGGTATGGTACACAATGCCAGTTGCGCGTACTAACAGCACAATAATAACTGCCATGAGGTAAATAGCCGCAAGAAGTGGCGACACAATAGAAAGAACAATTAATAATACAAAGGCGCCGTAACTAATAATAGCCGGCACCATTTCGAAGAATCGATACATCTTGGTACGTTTGCCAAGAGGAAGTTCGAGGTCAACCATGGTTAAAGCGGTGACCAGACGTTAATAATTGAAAAGCTCGTGAGCCATGCGAACACCATAATGCCGACACCGAACCAGGCAAACATAATTGCTAGCGGGTGGCCTTTTGTTAAGAATACCTTTAAGGCCATGCCGATATTAATAAGTGCGATGATAACTGCAAAACCACCGAAGCTTAATAGGTAGAACCATTGGTCACGGTATAAGTGCGTTACCCCGTAGGCTGTGTAGTGTGTTACGAGCTGCAGCTCGCTTGGGCGAACTACGAAACCAATATAAATAACAAAGGCAGTCGCTAAAATAATAGTTACCGCAGCAAGAACCGTTAAATAACGGTTCGTAATAAGTTCTTTAAATGAATGAGTGATGGTATCTTTTAGCATAACAATGTGGAGCCGTTATCCGGGATTGAACCGGAGACCTACGCTTTACGAAAGCGCCGCTCTACCAGCTGAGCTATAACGGCGTGCGTGCTCCCGCTTTACTGAATAAGTATAACACGGAGAACTGAGAGAATCCTATAGACTTCCCCGCTACGCATCTTGTATTTAACCCCGATGGGTGTTAAGATTGTACGAGCTTATAGGCAATTGTCTATAAAGGCCATCCGTATCTTCACTGCGAAGAATCACATACGGGCTCGTAGTGAAGCTGGCCTATCACGTCTCCCTGTCACGGAGAAGATCGCCGGTTCGAATCCGGTCGGGCCCGCCAAGAAATTATATTTGACTACCCTACAAGGGGTAGTTTTATTTTACAAACATAACTAAAAATGTTAAAATACACCCATTCACGGACAGCCCGTGAGGTACAAACAAAGGATAGAGATGATGGCACCTGCCCCCTCCCTCGCCCACTCCAAAACGCCTAAACAAGTCAGAGAGTACATCAACGGATTGATGTGCGCCTCGGTCTTTGCCCAACTCAAGTCGGACCCTACCCGGGTCAGTCTCGCGACAACGGCAATGTCCGCACCGCGGATGATGGCGCTTCGACCCTTCAGCTTCGCCTGGCAAGCCGCCATGCTGATGCTCGACTGCTATGCGGTCATTCCTCTCGGGGAAGAACAGCGTCTCATGAACACCTACGGGGTGCAAACCCTTGAGGAAGCAGCCGAAGGGCAAATGAGAGATGGGTCCTTCCCTGACAAGATGACCGAACGCGCGTTTCAGCTTGCCTCGCTGAGCGCACTTCACAGTCTAAACTGGGCACGACAGCACCCAGCTGTCGCAAACACCACCTTCCCCGCTCGCCGCGCTTAACCTCTCCGTGAGGACCTCGCAGCCAGCGGGGTTTTCACTTTTCATAAGCTAAATAGTTACATCGGTTAATTTTATTGACAAAACATAATCGATATTGTAAAATACACTACGCAAGTAATCGCACCTTCCACTCACCTACCCCCTCAGGAGGAATTAATGGGCTTCTTTGATCGCCTGCGTCGTAAGCCGGCACCAACACCGCCAACGCCATCACGTCCCGAACGATCAAACCAGAGAACGGACCCTGACCCGAACCCCGGGTTCATCGCCCTCATTCTGGCCGACAGCTCGACCAACTCGGACAAGTCCACACCTCGCGGTGACGACTCGTCCGACAATTCCCACCACTCCTCCTCCCACCACTCGTCGTCGCACGACAGCGGCTCGTCCGGTCACCACTACGGTGGATACGACAGCGGCAGCAGTCACTCGAGCAGCGGCTACGACGGTGGAGGTTCCTCCTCCAGTTCGTCCAGCGGTTCCGATGGCGGCGGTGGTGGTGGCGGAGGCGGCGGTGACTAAGTAGCGGGTATACACCCGTTCCCCTAACGCCACACTGTGCAGATTCTTCGTGAGTCTCACAGTGTGGCGTTTTCACATTTTACAGATACCACCAGAAGTGGTATTCTTTATTTGTTTTTAGGTTTTAGAAAAAATACTCGCACATTAGACTACTGAGAGGTCCGTATGACTGACAGAACGACCGCGTATACGTGTAAAGTTCGCCTTTTCGGCCCTGTCGATGGGCAGGAGATTGAAGACTTCATTGACGAGAGACAATTGCGCTCGTCGTACGATGATGTCTACACCACAGAACACACCGGAAAATTCAAAAGTGGCACGGGCTACGTAACCATTTGCGTCGCGGCAACGTCGGCACATTTCGGGGCAGCTGCTGCCAACCAAATTGCCGAGCAGTTTGGCGGCGACCTAATTTAAGCATCCCTACTTCCAACCAACTGAAGGAGAAACAACGTGGTAAGCTCCACAGTAAGTGCAAAGGTAGAATTCTCGCGCCACATGACTGGCGCTGAGATTATGGACCTGGTCAAGGAAACCGTCGGCAACCGCAGCGGTGACCGCTCGTTGCCCGCGTTCTTTAGTGAACAGCGCGACAAGCACAAGGAGGTCTTTAGCATCGGCCAGACCTCCAGCCGACCACACGAACACATGGTCATCATTCCACCACGCCGAGGCATTTTCGGCATCGTGGACTATCTCCGTATCAACCAGTCCTACCCGGCAATCGAGGTAATTAGCCAGTCAGCAGACGAAGCAGCAGTCGAAGCCTTCGCCCAAAAGCTGCGCGAACGTCTCATGGCACTGCGGCAGCACTAACAAAATTAAAAGCCCCAACGGGCATCCTTCTCGAAAGAGTCGAGGATGCCCCGAGGGGCTTCTTCATGCGCAAAAAATATTATTTAGATGCGTCGAAACGCTGTTCAACAACCGGCCAGTTTACGACATTCCACCAAGCGGCGATGTAATCAGGGCGTTTGTTTTTATAATCCAGGTAATAGGCGTGCTCCCAGACATCAAGGCCCAGTAGTGGCGCTGCTTCACCTTTACTCAACAGTGAATCTTGGTTTGGCGTTGTAACAATATCCATATTTGGTTGTAACCATACCCAGCCGCTTCCAAACAAACCGACAGCTTTTGTTGTAAATTCTTCTACGAAGTTATCAAAGGTTTCATACCTCTGTAAAATAGCTTCTAACAGTGGGCCTGATGGCTGTCCCCCACCCTGTGGTGACATCCAAAGCCAGAATAAACAGTGGTTGTAGTGGCCACCGCCGTTATTACGCACCGTTGTACGAATATCATCAGGAAGTGAATCGAGCTTTACTAACAACGTTTCGACGGTATCCCCTTGAAGTTCAGGGTACTTCTCAATAGCTGCGTTTAGTTTGTCGACGTAACCTTGATGGTGTTTGTCGTGGTGAAGCTGCATAATTTCAGCACTAATATAATCTTCCAGTGCATCGTAGCTGTAATTGAGCGCAGGGACGCTAAACATATACTACCCTCCTATGGTTTAGTTAATTCGGTTTGGTCGGTTTGTTCAGTTTGGTTGTCGACAACGACTAAGCTAATATACTGAGTAATTTTCTTGTCAGTTTTCGCTTTTTGGAGCATGTCATCAAAGGCACCGAGTGGTACTTGAATGTATTCGTAGCGAATCTGGGCGTCATTCTTTTCAACAAGTTTTACGTAGTAATACCCATCGCCAGCGGTTGTTTTAATTGCCTTTGAAACTTGTCCAACTTCGAGTTTCGCAGCTGCAACTGCAAGTCCACCATCTTGGTTATCGAGTGGCACCCAGGCAGCGGGCCAGAATACGACAGACTTTTTGCCATCAGCATTTATTGTGTTAGCGATAGCAGATAAATCAGTATTGCCAGCAGCAACAGTCGTTTCGACGTTCTTTGAAACAGCTTCAGCGGTTTGGTCGACGGCGTAGGCTACCTTTTGGCGAAGCAATTTTGTTTTCATTGCTTGCTGGTATTCATCAGGTGACCAACCGTAGTAATCAAGAATAACAGCATTGTAGGTTGATTCGCTTACTTCATTGCCATCGCTTGATTGGCGCTGTTGCTTCAAATACGCTTCAAGGTCAGCACTTGTAACTGAGAGGTTCTTTTCTTTAGCAATTTTTGCTGCAAAAGCATCAGCAATAGCATCTTGCATTGCTTGGTCTTTAATAAACTCTACTTGGCGTTTGCCATCTTCGGTTGTAATGTCGACTTGTTCTTTTTCAACAAGGTAATGCAGGTTACTACGGAACTTCACAAGATATTCGCTATAGCGAACTTGCTGTCCATCAACTTCAGCCACTGGTACAGGTACTACCTTCGTCACTCGGTACATGAAGTCGCTGGTGTTTTGGGCTTGGTATAACAACCAGTAACCCGTACCGAGCAAAATAATAATCGCCGCAACAATGATAATAATGGCGTTCATCACAAGTTTGTGACGGGCATATTGCACCGGATATTTAAATTTACGGCCACCAGCCAAAACCTGTTGGCGGTGTTCAGCCAATGTATCAGTAGTAATACGGCCGGCTGGGGCTTCGGGCTGTTTCTTCTTAAAGCCGAGTTTAGATAATTTCTTCATGATCTCCTTGCGTTTCAACAACTGTACTTACAGCGTCTTGCAATTTGTTATACGTTTTTTCGGGATGTTCAACATTACGGATAACAAGATCCCCTACGAACGTCTGGATAACTATGGTTCCGAAACCAAAAATCTCTCCAGAGAACCCTGGTATATTATAGCTTATGTTCTGAATTTTAGACAGCCGAAGCTCAACGACATCCTTCCCAAAAAAGCCCTTTTGGGTAATCTGGCGGATACGTTCGTTGGTAACCACATAAATGGTGAAATACCACATAATGTAGTGGTAAAAGAACAAAATGAGCCCTAGCGCAAAACCGAACACTGGTAGTAAGAACAGCTCAAGGTTCTCTTGCCAGATGAGCGGTGGAATGGCAGTAATTACCAAACTACCAAGTAGCAAGTAGAAGCCCTTGCGCATGGCAATCGGGTGGCGGCGGAAGATAAACAAAAGGTCTTCATTAGGCCGCTGGCCTTCAAAGTCGCGCTGCGGAGTATCTTTATTTTTTTTACTCATTGTTGTCGTCGAGGTTGACCTTGATAACGACGTTCGAAGGGCCGGCGTTTTTATCTAAGGTGTTGATAATATCAGTTGTGTCCTTATCCATAACGTAGGCGTTCGTTGTGGCATCGTCGTATGGCTTGCTTGAAACGCTCAATCGGATATATTCCCCATCGGCTGATTTGTAGTGGTACTGAGTAAAGGTACTCCCCTTGTATGGTTCGTTGATAAACATAAACCCAGCTGCCTTAATTTTTTCATCAAGCTTTGCGACGGTGTTACTGACACTATCGCCATGCACGTAATCGATTTCAGATGAAATCGTACGGCTTTTGTCGTTTGCGTATACCCTTTTATCGCCGAATACGCTCGAGCGCTCTACTCGGTATGAATCGTCGAGCTTCAAGCTGCTATAGATGTCTTGAATGCGGCTATAACGCGCTTCAGATTTTTGTTCAGTAATTTGGTTGGCAACAAAGAATGCACCGAGGACGATTGTCGCTACGGCTATGGCGTAGATACCAATCGTTAAGAGAGAAAAGCGTGTTGTCCACGGGCGCGCCGTGTTTTTAACGTTTTTTACTGTTGATGATTTCTTGGGTGTTGTTTTCTTTTTTGTAGTAGCCATGGGTATATATTACCATAAGTGACTTACGGTGTAATCTTACGGATGAGATGGTTTCCCCAATCGGTAATATAAATATTACCGCTCGCGTCGATTGTTATGCCGTCCGGGTTGGTAAACGTCGCAACAGTCGGAATACCGTTAATTGAGCCGGCTGCCCCAGTACCTGCAAGGGTTGTTGCCTCACCAGCAGAAGTGATTTTACGAATTTTCCTGCCTGCATTGTCAGAAACATACACATTACCGCTCGCATCAACAGTTACACCATGCGGTTCATTAAATGATGCAGCAACGCCAGTTCCATTAGTAGTACCCGCCGTGCCCGAGCCCGCTAACGTCGTTACGACACCAGCGGAAGTGATTTTACGAATCCTATTTTGTCCGCTGTCGGCAACGTACACATTGCCGCTTGCGTCTACAGTAATACCACTCGGTTCACCAAACGAAGCGGCTGTACCTGTTCCATTTACAGAGCCGTAGGCGCCTGAGCCTGCTAACGTCGTTACGACACCAGCGGAAGTGATTTTACGAATCATTCGATTCCCCGTATCAGCAACATATATATTACCGCTCGCGTCGGCAGCAACTGCTTGTGGATTATAAAAAGTAGCGGCTGTACCTGTGCCGTTCGCCGAGCCAAACCCGCCCGAACCAGCGAAGGTTGTCACTACACCACTAGAAGTGATTTTACGAATAAGGTTATTCCCACTGTCGGCAACGTAGATATTGCCACTTGCATCAATAGTGACACCGTATGGGCTACCGAACGAAGCGGCTGTACCTGTGCCGTTACTAGAACCATAGGCGCCAGAACCTGCTAACGTTGTCACCACGCCAGTAGAACTAATTTTACGAATCAAATTGTTTAACCTATCGCCAACAAATAAGTTGCCGCTTGCATCAACAGCAATACCAACTGGGTTATTAAACGAAGCAGCTGTACCTGCGCCATTCGCCGAACCCGTTGCACCTGTACCGGCAAGCGTTGTTACTTGACTTGGCGCAGCAGGACACGCACCCTGAATTGCTACGTTGTTGTTTGAGGTGATGCGGTACACCAATGAACCGTTTGTTGCCGACAGACAGTAAGTGTTACTAGAAGAATCATAATTATATTGCAAAACAGTTCCACTGCTTGCTTTCAAGCCCTGTCCACCGTTTACAGCAGCAGCCGACGCGGGATATATGCCCCCATCAACACTTTCTACTGCTAATTGTTGGTACGAACTCGATAGGTCTGAAACGATAGAGCTAATTTTTGCCCGTTCTACAATACCGTTGTAAGAGACAATAGTGATTGCAGCCAAAATTGCGATTACTACGATAACAATAAGGAGTTCAACAATTGTAAAACCTTTATTTTGAGTAGAGTAAGACTTCATTCCTCTAACTATACCATAAGCGCTATAGCGTATCTTCGGAGAATATCCTATCGCGCGATGTCTGCGAAACAAGCTCGCGCACAATGTGAATAAATTGGAACTC
>Ga0247815_10000905_pt1 | contig 22895 bp, 19 predicted proteins | sample UWRJL194509B1_FD_181014 | JGI IMG/M metagenome (GOLD analysis project Ga0247815, IMG submission 181014) | Plant litter microbial communities from Arlington Agricultural Research Station in Wisconsin, United States - UWRJ-L194-509B-1 | ecosystem: Environmental > Terrestrial > Plant litter >...
TTGTTGTTTGCGGGTATGGCGAGCGCGCGCTGGATGGACAGCGGGAAAGTTGCGAGCGTGGCCGCAGCGATACCCGTGCGGGCGCCGCTGCGCAGGAAACTGCGTCGTGTGGTCATAGCGTTTTTTCCGAAGACGTTGGGGGATGCGGGCAGGCAACATGTGTTGCTGTTATCTTGTCTTGCCGCCAATGTTTTGCAACGTCGCTAGACTAAACCGCGTGTGTGACGAGGCAATGACAGCCGAGTCGTGCGAGCCATATTTGCCAGCATTTTCTAGGTGATGCTTCACGGAAACCATCCATATATCGCTCGTTATCGCAATTTGATCAGGCGGGGTAAAGAGGACGCATCCTTGAAACACGGGCCGCAATCGCTGGATAGCTGAGTGAACAACTCGAGGGATAAAGGCGGCGTGTGCGGCGGGTGACTGTCGTCGACATGGCGAGCCATAAACAATTGGATGCAACTTGGCAATATGCTATGCTAAGTTCAACGGCCGATTCGGACAGATGGCTAAAATCGCGACTGAGCAAGTATAAACATGGAAAAAATATCGCACGCCACGCTTTTTACCCAAGACGAAGACGATGGCCTCGAAATGCACGACATTAAGCATCATGGTGACAAGCCGGGTGGTAGCTTTGAGTTGGATTTGCGGTCATCGCCGTTCCAAGCTCAGATCAAATTCTACTTTGACGATTCCACTCTTAGAGATTTCATTAAAAACCTTAAAAAACTAGAAGAAAGTCTCCGGGGAAAAGTTCGTCTGGGAAATATTTACGAGCAGCCATACGTCCAGTTCGAAGGAAACGGAATGGGGCACATAACAGTTAGCGGGAAGCTAGTTTCCAACGACCATTGGATGCAAAAGCTGGATTTTAATTTCAAGACGGACCAAACGGCCTTGGGTCCATTTATAAAGGACTTAGATGTGATTATGGGCCACGCTCCGGCCTAGGCCTTATCGGCCAGAAGCGGTTAGTTAAAAAAATCGAAAGATAGTTAATACATGCTAGGTCTTGCAGATAAAAGTGGCAAGAGTTACGCGGTGGTAATCGAGTTCCATATGATGTGTCGGTAGCCCTACGGTCGATGCAAGACGGAATTGATGTGGGGGATGAGCTATGGGAAAAGCTTCATCATCAAGGCGACGTCGATATCGCTTCCTACGCGTCAGTGCCTCAGTTGGTGCGAATCGCAAGCAGCGGGATAGTCCGCGATTGGAATTTTTACGGATGCTGACGACCATAGAGATTGCACGCCATCGCAAAGGTAATCCCGCAGTACCTGCATGGTTGAAAGCCGATTGCGGGGGCGTGTGGGCGCAAGCCTACACCTTAGCTTTGGCTGATATCGACTCAGAAATCGACAGCCCAACTGCCAGTGCCATTCTCGGTGTAATCGCTCTGGCAAAGGGAAAGCTGAAGCTCGGTGCCATGCTTTCCGGCTTGGATGAATCAGAGCTAGATGAGTGGCTGGAACAACGACTGGCTTGGTCCGCGCTGTATGAGTAGTTCGCCTCTCGGCCAGTAGCAGACCTTGACGTACTCGGAATCTATCGTATAGAAGAATAAATTATGCCCAATGCACGTCACGTTGTTAAACAAGCGCATGAGAGATACCAGGTAAAGATGTTATTGGAAGAACTGAATGCTCGGCATAGGGCCAGTTATAAGGTAATTTCTGAACCTGAACCGCCTGAGGCAATCATTAGATCAAATAAAACTACCCGATGGATAGAGGTTGTTACAGCTTATTTAAACATCGATTTTGCTAAGGACGTGAACTCTTTCGCCACGGAGGGGGAAAATCATCAGTCAATTTCTGGGGAGCTTATAGTCGGACCAGATGAGCAGTTTTGCCAAAACTTTGTCTCGGTAGTGCGACAGAAGTTGGAAAAGAAAACTTATGAGAAATTTCGTGATCAATATGGTCCTGGCTATTTACTCATTTCGATTCAGAATCCATTCTTTGGCGATGATACGCTGATTACTTTGAGTGAATATTGGCGAGAGGCAAAAATAAGCGACCTACAGTGTTTTCGATCTATCTATTTAACCTATCGTGTTGGGCGTGGATACAGGATAAGGAGATGGGTTCCACCGACTTAATGTGTGGCTATCTAAGTATTAGAAAAATTGCCAACTTAGAACCGCCACTTCGGTTAACGGCCAAGAACAGAGCATGGCGTTGAGGAAGGTTTATCAGCAATGTATCTCACCGGAGAAAAAGAAAATCCCGGATACTTTCTGTCGCAAACAACCATTTTTATCCATAAATTTCCTGAATTTCTTCGTTCCACTTATACCACATTCGCCTTCCAAAAATTATCACCAAGATGAAAAACCTCGCAATTATCGTTGGAGTTACTGATTATACTGATGTTCAACTTCGGCTGCCCGGATGTTCGAACGACGTCGCAGTTATGGAAATGATACTGCGCTCAGGCGGAAGGTTTGAGGTGCTGACACTCGAAAGTGCAGATGGTGAGATTGCCAAAAATCATCTTTCTGATGTAATTAAAAGGTATTCCCAAGAAGAAATTGATCATCTCCTGTTTTATTTCACGGGACATGGTGCCTATCTGAAAGACGATTTTCACTTCCTTTTTCGAGATTACACGGGCGACCGCAGTGCCCAGACTTCTCTTTCAAGCAAAGAGCTCGACAACATGCTGCGCAGCTTGCAGCCCAAGCTTGCTATAAAAGTCGTTGATGCCTGCCACTCAGGTCTTAACTACGTTAAGAGCGGAACGACAGTGCAGCAGGAGCTCGGGGAAGGTCTGAAGGCAACATTTACAAACTGTCATTTTATGTTCAGTTCAGACGGGGATCAAAAATCGTACGCTGACCGCAACATGAGTGATTTCACTGCGGCATTTGCACATTCGATAGTAAAGGCGACGACGGAAGATGTTCGTTACAGATACATCACGGACTCGATTACTGATGCCTTTAGCAATCAAGACAGCCAGACACCATACTTTGTTTCGCAAGGCCCCCTTACTGAGCTTTTTGGAAGGTTCGCTGATGACGCTAAAGCTCGAATTGGCGGGCTGCTGCCAAAGAAGGAAATCGATAAGGATGCATTGACCGATGTGATATCTGATGTGACGTCTGGCTCAGAGTTAACAGAGACTGTAGATGAATCTGCTGCGATGGTGGTGCGCTCCCTTGCAGATCTGGCGAGGCATGCTGCGGAAAACTACGTGACTCAAGAACAAGCGTCATCTATCGTTCAGTCTATGCGGGATAGTCTTTCGCAATATATTCCGAGTTATGAGCTCATAGAAATTTACTCACCCGATAAAGAGTTTTTTGATTCATATCCAGAACTTCCTAATGAACGTTCAATCGGAGTTTGGTTAGAACGCAATAAATTCGGCGAATATTTCGCCGAACCCACGTATGGAACTGAACTTTACGACGCGCCTCCTTCGTTGTTCGGTAGCAGCTTAGACTCTCTGATGGCTGGCTTTAACTTGCCGACCAAGAAGACACGGAAGGTCTTGACAGGAATAACTTCGTCACTGAGTGGAATGCCATTCCAAACTTTTTGTTTAACATTGCATCCAGAACTTCCCAATTTAGTCCTCTATCGTGCTTGGCTTACATTTCTAATTTCAAAGACGACTATTCAAGTATTTCATTCTTTTGTTGAGTACAAAGAAGTTTCATGGGGCAAATACGAAGAAAGCGAATTGGCTGGCTGGTCCCGCAACTCATATAGTCTCGCGAAGCCAAGCGAAGTTACTGAGCTACCGATAGTCTTTTTTGGTGCTTTTAACGCATGGGTGATCGATCAGGTTAAAAGACGACTTTCTATCGCAGAACGTATCAGCCACCAGCCTTAATATGTGCGTCAATATTATTGAAAGTGACCACTCAACGTAAGGGCCAGCAGCCGCTTTGGGGCGAGAGCTGCCGGGCGTCCAACAGGATGTGCCGACTTAACCTGAGCTCTCACAAATAATATCAAGCGGCCTGGCTCTCGGCCTTCATCGCAGTCAGGATCAGGCTGATGCCGAACTGGTAGTTGGCTTCGCGGTGCGCCAGTGCCGCGTAGGGCATCACTTGGTCGGTGCGCGGGAATTGTGCGGCGACATGTTCGTCCAGCGCCGGGGTGGCGCTTTGGTCGTAGCCGTCCACCGCGAACAGGCCGCAGCCCAGCGTGTATTGCGACAGCAGGCCGTAGTAGCGCGCGCTTTGCTCGGCGTCCAGGCCGGCGGCGTAGAACTGGCCGATCAACTCTTCGAAAAACGCCATCGAGCGTGCTGTGCGGAAGCGGCTGGCGCCCAGCATCGGTGTGATGTCCGGATGCTCCAGCGCCATCTGGCGCAGTTGCTGGAAGGTCGATTTGATGCGCTCCAGCGGCGTGCCGCCAGTGCCCACGCGTTCGTCGAGCTCGTCGAGCAGGAAATCCTTCACGCCGTCCAGCAGCTCCGCCTTGTTCTTGAAGTGATGGTACAAGGCCATCGCTTCGACATCGAGGGCGGCGCCGATGCTGCGCATGGCCAGCTGGTTGATGCCCTTTTCGTCGATCAGCGCGAGCGCGGTCCTGGCGATGCGTTGACGGTCCAGCGGCGTGCGTGATGATGACTTGATATTCTTCATTCTATTGTGACATGACTCCGTCAGGGGGAGCCTTCCATCCCCATTATAGGAGAGAGTGGAAAACGGCGCATGTCAGAATATTCATGAATGCTAATCGAGTAGCAATTAAAAGCGCAACAATAGGGCGGTAATGTTGTCCCGGCTGCTGTGGCGCTTGGCCAGCGCGATCAGTTCTTCGCACAACGACGCCAGCGGCGTCGACGATTGCCCCAGCAATTGTTCCAGCTCGTCGTGCGGCACCCAGCCATGCAGGCCGTCGCTGCACAGCAGCAGCACATCGTCCTCTTGCGCATCGTGCAGCGTGATGTCCGGCGTCACCACGGCGGCCGGCCCGACCGCCTGCAGCAGCAGGTTCTGCGGCGGCAGCGCGCCCGGCGCGCCCGATTCCAGCGCCAGTTGATAGGCGGTCTGGTCGCGCGTCAGCTGCGTCAGCACGCCGTCGCGGTAGCGGTACAGCCGGCTGTCGCCGACGTGGAAGGCGACGAACGCCTCCATGCCGGGCAGCGTCTGGATGCCGGTCAGCGTGCAACCCATGCCGGAACCGTCGGCGTGGCCGCGCTCGCCGTTCTCCGCGTACAGCACGGCGTTGGCGCGCTCGACCGCATGCAGCAGCGCCGCCGTGTGGCGCCAGCGCTGGTTGATGGCGGTGGCGTCCGGATCGGCGGCGGCGTCGTCATCATCGGCGACGCCTTTGTCGTTGCCCGGCAGCGCCGCCAGATAGGCGTGCAGCGCGGCCAGCGCGCCGGCGCTCGCCACTTCGCCGGCCATGTGGCCGCCCATGCCATCGGCCACGGCGGCCAGCCCCAGCGCGCGGTCGATCAGGAAATCGTCCTCGTTGTGGGCGCGCACGTCACCGGTGTCGCTCAGTCCATGGATTTCCGTCAAGCTTGCTCCTTACTTCCATTGTCGAAGGGTGCGACGGCATCGCCGCCGCGCGTCTATTCGATAGATACGCGGCCCACGATGATTTGGACGCACCCGGGGAAGAAAAAGTTCAGCGGTTACCAGAACTTGACGCAGTTGCCCGAGATGACGAACGGCGAGCTTGGCGCCTTGGCGGCGGGATCGGTCTCGAAACTGACGGCCAGCGTCGACACCGTGCGGAAGATATCCTCGGCGTGTCCGCTGAGCTGGACCATGATGTTGCCGGTGGCCGGCACGTCGGCCAGCGGCACCGGTGCGCCGTCCTTCGGCAAGGCCCACAGCCTGGCGACCTTGCCGGCCGGGATGGGGATGGGCTTGAGCACCTTGATCTTCATGGTCTCGCCGTGCCGGTGCGAGCCGACGGTCACCATCGCGTCGCCGTCGGCGTCGTTGAGGATGCCGACATAGCTGGCCGGCAGCGAGGCGTCCATATGGTGCAAGCCGAACATATGGGCGTTGCTCGCGACGAAGCCGGTGGTCAGCACCGCGCCGAGGCCGAAGGCGATCGCCGAGCGGCCCCAGCCGTCAAACAGGCCGCGCCACCAGCCGCGTTTCTCCGCCTCGGCAGCGGCCGTGACCGCGGCGGCCTTGGCCGCGCCCGGCGCGGTCTTGGCGGCGATCGCCAGCCACACATCGGCCGGCGGCTGCAGCGGCGGCACGCTGGTGTACAGCGGCGCCAGTTCATTGTTCCATTGCGCTACGGCGCGCTGGGCACGGGTCGATTCGGCCAGCAGGCGCGCGAAGCGCGGCCGGGCGCGCGCGGCCATCGTGCCGAGCACGTAGGCGCCGGCCAGTTTCTCCAATAGTTCGGGACGTTCGTAATTCATTGCGTCCCTTTCGGCGCCGCCGTCTGCGCGGTGGCGTCATAGCATTTCTTCAGCCGCTCCAGCCCGCGCCGCAACCACGCCTTGGCCGTTCCCAGCGGCACCTGCAGATGCTCCGCCACTTCGGAGTGCGACAGGCCATTGTAATAGGCCAGCGCCAGCGATTGGCGTTGCGGCGGTTCCAGCAGGGATAAACAGCGGTTCAATTCAAATTTCTCCGTGGCGGCGGCGAACAGGTCTTGCGGATCGGCGTGATCGATCGCTTCCTCTTGTCCTTGGCCTGGCGCGTCGACGTCCAACGCGTCGGTGCTGTCGGATTCTATCTTGCCCTTGCGCAAGCGGTCCAGCGACTTGTTACGCACGATGCTGATCAGCCACGTCATCGGCGTCGATAGTGTGGCGGAATAGCCGCCCGCTTGCTGCCACACATTAATAAACGCGTCCTGCAGGATCTCGTCGGCCAATTCGCGTTTGCGCACGAAGCGCATCGCGACACCATACAAGTGCCCGCTGGTGAGATCGTAAAGCTGCTTGAACGACGTGTGATCCTGCAGCGCGACGCGCTTGAGCAGGTCCACCAGGCGCTGGTTTTCCGGTGTATGGGTATGCATGTGGTGAGGCCAGAGTTGGTGGGTAACGTAACTTCATTCGCCTTGACGGTGGCTGGATAGGCCGCGCCGAGCGACCGGGATTATAGCCTTACTTCGTAAAGTCCGCGCTACTCAGCGGTGCGCGACTCCTTTAAATTTTTTTTCATCCAACTGCGTCCAGTTCGCATTCACTTGCGTAAGTCCTCGTACCAGAACACGGAGACGACATGAGCGACACCACTTTGATCGATATAACGGCGCTGTCCGCCCCCTTGGGCGACGCGGCGTCGTGCGGCGAGAACCTTGAATACGACCCGCTGTTCCTGTCGTTGGAAGAGGCCGCGAGCGGCAAGCCGGAAGTGCAATACGGCAGCACGATCACGCCGGCCATGCCGCCCGACTGGCAGGTGGTGCGCCGCATCGCGCTGGAGCTGATGCAGCGCAGCCGCGACCTGCGCCTGGCCGTGCCGCTGACGCGCGCGCTGCTGGGCCTGCACGGCGCGCGCGGCCTGGCCGACGGCCTGGCCTTGCTGACCGAGCTGCTGACGCGCTACTGGGACGGCATGCATCCGCAACTCGATCCGGACGATGACTACGATCCGATGTTGCGGGTCAATGTGTTGGCCGCCTTGTGCGGCGAGATGTTGCGCGATCTGCGCGAGACCCCGCTGGCGCAGGTGCGGGCGCTGGGCGCCGTCAGCCTGCGCGATATCGAGCTGGCCGCCGGCGACGCCGAGGCGCCGCCGGGCCAGCAGAAATTGTCGGCGGCGATGATCGACGCGGTCTTCGCCGAGGCCGACCAGGCCGAGTTGGCGGCAACCGTCGCCGCGCTGGATTCGGCCGCGGCCAACACGCGCCGCATAGAGCAGTTGCTGACCCAGCACGTCGGTGTCGGCAGCGCGCTCGACCTGGCGCCGCTGTCGACGCTGTTGCAGCGCGCCGGCGACCTGGTGCGGCCGCGCTTGCGCGGCGCGGCGGCGGTGGCCGACGCCGACGAGGGTGTCGCGGAAGCGCCGGGCGATCAGGGCGGAGGGCGCAAGGCCGCGCGCAACGACGAGATCGCCAGCCGCGCCGACGTCACCCGCGTGCTCGACACGCTGTGCGCCTGGTACGCCACGCACGAGCCGTCGAGCCCAGTGCCGCTGCTGTTGCAGCGGGCCCGCAAGCTGGTCGACAAGAGTTTCATCGAATTGCTGCAAGACCTGGCGCCGGATGGATTGGGCCAGCTGGCCCAGGTCAGCGGCGTCAGGGATTAAGTTTAGAAATATCCACACACACATCAACGGAGGTTCATCGTGGCAAAAGAAAGCAGTCAAAAATTCATCGCTCGCAACCGCGCGCCGCGCGTGCAGATCGAGTACGACGTCGAAGTCTACGGCGCGGAAAAAACCGTGCAGCTGCCGTTCGTCATGGGCGTGTTTTCCGACCTGTCCGGCAAGCCGGCCGAGCCGCTGCCGCCGGTCGCCGAGCGCAAGTTCCTGGAGATCGACGTCGACAACTTCGACGAACGCCTGAAGTCGATGAAGCCGCGCACCGCGGTCAGCGTGCCCAACACGCTGACCGGCGAGGGCAATCTGGCGGTCGACATCACCTTCGAGAGCATGGACGACTTCTCCCCCGGCGCCATCGCCCGCAAGGTCGAGCCGCTGCGCAAGCTGCTCGAAGCGCGCAGCCAGTTGTCCAACCTGCTGACCTATATGGACGGCAAGACCGGCGCCGAGGAATTGATCGCCAAGCTGCTCAATGACCCGGCGCTGTTGCAGGCGCTGGGCAGCGCGCCGAAGCCGGCCGCCGAATAAATCACCCCAACCATCAAGGATACACACATGTCCACCGCCACCAACGAACTGAGTCAGCAGACCGCCGGCATCGCCGAAGTCGTCAGCAGCGATTTCGCCAGCCTGCTGCAACAGGAATTCAAGCCCAAGACCGACAAGGCGCGCGACGCCGTCGAGAACGCCGTGCGCACGCTGGCCGAGCAGGCGCTGCAAGGCGCCACCGTGATCTCCGGCGACGTGCTGGGCACGGTCGAAGGCCTGATCGCCGAGCTCGACCGGAAACTGTCCGAGCAGATCAACCACATCCTGCACCACGAGCAATTCCAATCCGTCGAAAGCGCCTGGCGCGGCCTGCACTACCTGGTCAACAACACCGAGTCCGATGAATCGCTGAAGATCCGCGTGATGAACATTTCCAAGAGCGAAGTGCACAAGACGCTGCGCAAGTTCAAGGGCGTGGCGTGGGACCAGAGCCCGATCTTCAAGAAACTGTATGAAGAGGAATACGGCCAGTTCGGCGGCGAGCCGTACGGCGCCTTCGTGGCCGACTATTACTTCAACAACAGCGCGCCCGACGTCGAGCTGTTGACCCAGATGGCCCAAGTCAGTGCCGCCGCACACGCGCCGCTGATCACGGCCGCCGATCCGAGCGTGATGCTGATGGAATCCTGGCAGGAACTCGCCAACCCGCGCGACCTGACCAAGATCTTCCAAACGCCCGAGCACGCCGCTTGGCGCTCGTTCCGCGCCTCCGAGGATGCGCGCTACGTCGGCCTGGCGATGCCGCGCTTCCTGTCGCGCGCGCCGTACGGCGCCAAGACCAACCCGGTCGAGGAGTTTGATTTCGAAGAGACCACCAGCGCTCCCGGCAGCAAGGACTTCACCTGGTCCAACGCGGCCTACGCGATGGCGGTCAATATCAACCGTTCCTTCAAGAACTACGGCTGGTGCTCGCAGATCCGCGGCATCGAGTCCGGCGGCGCGGTCGAGAACTTGCCGGTGTATACCTTCCCGACCGACGACGGCGGCGTCGACATGACTTGCCCGACCGAGATCGCCATCAGCGACCGCCGCGAGGCCGAGCTGGCCAAGAACGGCTTCATGCCGCTGGTGCACAAGAAGAACAGCGACTTCGCCGCCTTCATCGGCGCGCAGTCGATGCACAAGCCGGCCGAGTACGACGATCCGGACGCCACCGCCAACGCCAACCTGGGCGCGCGCCTGCCTTACCTGTTCGCCACCTGCCGCTTCGCGCACTACCTGAAGTGCATCGTGCGCGACAAGATCGGCTCGTTCAAGGAGCGCAGCGACATGCAGGTCTGGCTCAACAACTGGATCGGCAAGTACGTCGAGCACAACCCGGCCACCGCCACCGAGGCCGACAAGGCGCGCAAGCCGCTGGCCGGCGCCGAGGTCATCGTCGAGGAAGTCGAAGGCAATCCGGGCTATTACAACTCGAAATTCTTCCTGCGTCCGCATTACCAGCTGGAGGGCCTGACGGTTTCCCTGCGGCTGGTGTCGAAACTGCCTTCCGCCAAGGCATAAACGGGGGCGGCCCGGCGGCCGCTCTCTTTCTCTTTTTATTTTTTAAAGGTACATCATGATCCTGCTGAAATTCTCCACCCAAATCAAAGGCACTTCCACCGTCACCGGCCACAAGGACTGGATCACCATCGACTCGCTGCAACTGGGCGTGGGCCGCGCGATCTCGGTCAGCGGCGGCGGCAGCGACCGCGATACCAGCAATCCATCGTTCTCGGAAATCTCGCTGTCGAAGGCCACCGACATCGCCTCGGCCGACCTGTTCATGCAGGCCGTCTGCGGCAAGAGCCTGGGCAAGGCCGAGATCCATTTCATCCAGACCGGCGGCGCGGACAAGAAAGAACAAGTGTTCCTGACCATCGAACTGGAAGGCCCGATCATCAGCTCCTACTCGGCCAGCAGCGGCGGCGAGCGTCCGAGCGAAACCTTCTCGATCAACTTCACCAAGATCAGCTACAAGTACGACTCCTTCACCGGCGACAGCGTGGTCACCGGCACGGCGAAGAAGTGGGATCTGGAAACCAACGCAACCTACTAAGCGCGTCGTCATGAGCCACCGGGATCGCCATCATGGCTGAACTAACGAGCAAGGATCGCTTGCAGCCGTCGCTGCTGGACCGCTTGAGCGACGACGACGTGCAATCGCGGCTGGAGTCGCGCAGTACGGCTGGGCGCGTGCTGTCGATGCGCGGCCTGCGCAAGGCCGTGCTGCGCGATCTCGGTTGGCTGCTCAATACCACCGGCCTGAGCGCGGTGCAGCCGCTGGACGGCCATCCGTTGGCTGCCCGGTCGGTGATCAATTTCGGCCTGCCCGACCTGGCCGGCAAGACCGCGTCCGGGCTGGACCGGGCGGAACTGGCGCGCCGCATCCGCCAGGTGATCTGGGATTTCGAACCGCGCATCTTGCGCGACAGCGTGCGCGTGGTAACGCAGGCGCCCGGCCAACGCGGCATGGCGCCGAACCAGGTGGCGTTCGAGATCCACGGCGAATTGTGGGGCCAGCCGCTGCCGGAGCGGCTGTATCTGAAAACTGAACTGGACCTGGAAATCGGCGAGATCCGGCTGTTCGACATGGAAGCGGGAGCATCGCAATGAATCCGAAACTGCTGCGGTATTACGAGAGCGAGTTGCAGCACCTGCGGGAGATGGGCGGCGAGTTCGCGCGCGACTTCCCCAAGATCGCCGGCCGCCTCGGCCTGGAGACACAGGCCTGCGCCGATCCGTATGTCGAGCGCTTGCTGGAGGGCTTCAGCTTCCTGGCGGCGCGGGTGCAGCTCAAGGTCGACGCCGAGTTTCCCCGCTTTACCAATCATTTGCTGGAGCTGGTCTATCCGCAATACCTGGCGCCGACGCCGGCCATGGCGGTGGTGCAGTTGCAGCCCGACATGGGCGAGGGCAGCCTGGCCCAAGGCTTCAAGGTGGCGCGCGGCAGCGCGCTGCACAGCATGCTGGGCAAGGGCGACCAGACCGCATGCGAATTCCGCACCGCGCACGACGTCACCTTGTGGCCGGTCGAGCTGGCCGAGGCGCGCTACTTCGCCTGCGGCAAGCAGCTGAACGGCGTCGAGCTGGGCCGCCTGGGTGATGTCAAGGCGGCGCTGCGCTTGCGGCTGCGCGTCGGCGCCGGGCTGGCGTTCAGCGAGCTGACGCTGGAGAACTTGCCTATCCATCTGCGCGGCAGCGACATCGTGCCGGCGCGCTTGCTGGAGCAATTGCTGGCGCAGGCGGCGGGCATGGTGGTGATGCCGGCCACGGCCGGGCAATCGTCGCCGCCGTGGCATGAGTTCGTCGCCAAAAAACACCTGCGCGCGCTCGGCGCCTCCGACGATGAGGCGCTGTTGCCGGCCGGCCCGCGCTCGTTCCAGGGCTATCGCCTGTTACAGGAATACTTCGCCTTGCCGCAGCGCTTCATGTTCGTCGACATCGGCGGGCTGGGGCCGGCGGTGCGTCGCTGCGCCGCGTCGGAGCTGGATATCGTGGTGCTGTTCAACAAGCTGGAGCCGTCGCTGGAGGCGGTGGTCAACGCCGCCAACATCGGCCTGTACTGCACGCCAGCGATCAACCTGTTCCCCAAGCGCGTGGACCGCGTGCACTTGTCGGACCAGCAGTCCGACTACCACGTGGTGCCGGACCGCACCCGGCCGATGGACTACGAGATCTACCAGATCCAGAAAGTCACCGGCTACGGCAGCGGCGCCGAGGCGGTGCAGACGTTTCAATCCTTTTATCGCGCCAACGATCTGCGCGCCGGCGAGCCCGGCGCCTACTACCAGGTGCGGCGCGACACGCGGCTGCTGTCGGACCGGCAACGCCTGCAAGGACCGCGCTCCAGCTACATTGGCAGCGAGATCTTCCTGTCGCTGGTCGACGCCGCCGAGGCGCCGCACCACACCGGCCTGCGCCAGCTCGGCGTCGACACGCTGTGCAGCAACCGCGACCTGGTGCTGAGCATGCCGCTGGGTGGCGGCAAGACCGACTTCACGGTCGGCGCCGGCGCGCCGGTCAAGTCGGTGCGCTGCGTGGCCGGCCCGACCATGCCGGCGCCGTCGCACGCCGAGGGCGAGACGGCGTGGCGCCTGGTCAGTCATTTGTCGCTGAACTATCTGTCGTTGATGGACCAGGACAGCAAGGCGGGCGCGGCCGCGCTGCGCGACCTGTTGCGGCTGTACTGCGGTAGCAACGACGCGGCCGCCCTCAAGCAGGTCGAGGGCGTGCGCTCGGTGCAGGCCGAAGCGATCGTGCGGCGGCTGCCGCTGCCGGGCCCGATCACCTACGGACGCGGGCTGCAGGTCGGCGTCACGCTCGACGAGCAGGCGTTCGAGGGCAGCGGCGTGTTCGTGCTGGGCATGGTGCTGGAACAGTTCTTCGCCAAGTACGTCAGCCTCAACAGCTTTACCGAAACGGTGATCAAGACCGGCCGCGGCGTGGTCATGGCGTGGCCGGCGAGGGTGGGGCGATGCGAGATCCTGTAGAGCTGCTGCGCCGGCTGGAAGCCCAGCCGGCCGCGTTCGACTTCTACGCCGCGCTACGGCAGCTGGAGTGCGCGTATGCCGAGCTGCCGCGCATCGGCCAGGCGCAGCGGCCGCGCGACGAGGCGGTGCGCTTCGGCCAGCAACCATCGCTGGCGTTCGAACCGGCGATGCTGGCCGGGCTGCAATATGCGGAAACGGAGGGCGCCCCGCGCCTGCTGGTCAACTTCTTCGGCCTGCTGGGCGCCAACGGCCCGCTGCCGGTGCACCTGACCGAATACATCCGCGACCGCCAGCGCAACGTCGCCGACCCGACGCTGGCACGCTTCCTGGACATGTTCCAGCACCGCATGATCAGCCTGCTGTACCGCGCCTGGTCCAGCGCCCAGCCGGCGGTCAGCCTCGACCGTCCCGGCGACGACCGCTTCGCCGCCTACGTCGGCGCGCTGATCGGCATCGGCATGCCGTCGCTGCGCGACCGCGACGCCGTGCCGGACTTCGCCAAGCTGCACTACGCCGGCCGGCTGGCGCCGCACGCGGCCGGCGCGGCCGGACTGGAAGCCATCCTCGGCGACTTCCTCCAGGTCCCGGTTGAGGTGCAGCAATTCGTCGGCCACTGGATGCGCCTGCCGGCCGATGGCATGTTCCGCCTGCGCAGCGGCCCGGCGGCCGGCACGCTGGGCCACGACACCGTGCTGGGCAAGCAAGTCTGGAACGCGCAGCACAAGTTCCGCCTGCTGATCGGCCCGCTGGACATGGAACAAGCGCGCCAGCTGATGCCCGATGCGCCCGGCATGCGCCGCGTGACGGCCTGGGTGCGCCAATACGTCGGCCTGACGCAGGACTGGGATGTGCGCCTCATCATCAAAAAACAATCCTTGCCCTCCCTCAAGCTGGGCAAGACGGCGCAACTGGGCTGGACCAGTTGGCTGAGCAGCAAAACACCGGAGCACGACGACCGCCAGCTACGCCTGACGCCGCCGCGCCACACACAACCATCATCAGAAGGAGCACTCAATGGCTGAAATCAGTCGCGTCGCCTTGTTCGGAAAATTAAACAGCCTGTGCTACCGGGCCATCGAAAGCAGCACCGTGTTTTGCAAACTGCGCGGCAACCCCTACGTCGAGCTGGCGCACTGGTTGCACCAGATCCTGCAATTGCAGGATTCCGACCTGTTGCACATACTGCGCCAGTACGACATCGATCCGGCCGTGCTGGCCCGCGACCTGACCGCGGCGCTGGATCGCCTGCCGCGCGGCGCCACCGCCGTCACCGACCTGTCGCCGCAGCTGGAGGAGAGCGTCGAGCGCGCCTGGGTCTACGCCACGCTGATGTTCGGCGAATCGCAGGTGCGCTCCGGCCACCTGGTGATCGGCCTGTTGAAAACGACCGGCCTGCGCAACGCGCTGTACGGCTTGTCGAAGGAATTCGCCAAGATCAAGCTGGACGACCTGAGCGAACAGTTCGCCACGCTGCTGGCCAAGTCGGTCGAGGCCGGCATGCGCGCCAGCGACGGCTTCCAGTCCGGCGCGCCGGGCACCGAGTCCGGCGCCATCGCCCCGGCCGCGATGGGTAAGCAGGAGGCGCTGAAGCAATTCACCACCGACCTGACGGCGCAGGCGCGCGAAGGCAAGATGGACCCCATCGTCGGCCGCGACGACGAAATCCGCCAGGCCATCGACATCCTGATGCGGCGCCGCCAGAACAATCCGATCCTAGTCGGCGAGGCCGGCGTCGGCAAGACCGCCGTGGTCGAGGGCTTGGCGCAGCGCATCGCGCGCGGCGACGTGCCGCCGGCGCTGAAGACGGTGCGGCTGCTGGTGCTGGACGTCGGCCTGTTGCAGGCGGGCGCCAGCATGAAGGGCGAATTCGAACAGCGGCTGCGCTCGGTCATCGACGAAGTCCAGGCCAGCGAACAGCCGATCATCCTGTTCATCGACGAGACCCACACGCTGGTCGGCGCCGGCGGCGCGGCCGGCACCGGCGACGCCGCCAACCTGCTCAAGCCGGCGTTGGCGCGCGGCACGCTGCGCACCATCGGCGCCACCACCTTCGCCGAATACAAGAAGCACATCGAGAAAGACCCGGCGCTGACCCGCCGCTTCCAGACGGTGCAGATCGACCAGCCGGACGAAGCGCGCGCGCTGCTGATGATGCGCGGCATCGCCAGCACCATGGAGCGCCACCACCAGGTGCAGATCCTCGACGAGGCGCTGGACGCGGCGGTGCGCTTGTCGCACCGCTACATCCCGGCGCGCCAGTTGCCGGACAAGTCGGTCAGCCTGCTCGACACCGCCTGCGCGCGGGTGGCGATCAGCCTGCACGCGACGCCGGCCGAGGTGGACGACAGCCGCCGCCGCATCGAGGCGCTGGAGACCGAGCTGGCCATCATCGGCCGCGAAAACGCGCTCGGCGTCGACACGGCGGCGCGCGCGGAGCAGGCCGAACGGCTGTTGCTGGCCGAGCGCCTGGGCCTGGGCGAGAAAGAGCAGCGCTGGGCGACCGAGAAGGAATTGGTCGACCGCATCCTGAGCCTGCGCGCCGAATTGCGCGCCGATGCCGACAACGCCGACGCCGGCGAACGCGAAGCCCGGCTCGCCGAGCTGCGCGGCTTGCAGGCGCAACTGTCCGACTACCAGGGCGAAACGCCGCTGATCCTGCCGACGGTCGACCAGCAGGCGGTGGCCGCCGTGGTGCAGGACTGGACCGGCATCCCGGTCGGGCGCATGGTCAAGAACGAGGTCGAGAACGTGCTGAAGCTGGCCGACACGCTGTCCAAGCGCATCATCGGCCAGCGCCACGCGCTGGAGATGATCGCGCGCCGCATCCAGACCGCGCGCGCCGGCCTCGACAATCCAGGCAAGCCGGTCGGCGTGTTCCTGCTGGCCGGCACCTCGGGCGTCGGCAAGACCGAGACCGCGCTGGCGCTGGCCGAGTCGCTGTACGGCGGCGAGCAGAACATCATCACCATCAATATGAGCGAATACCAGGAGGCGCACACGGTCTCGACGCTCAAGGGCGCGCCGCCCGGCTACGTCGGCTACGGCGAGGGCGGCGTGCTGACCGAGGCGGTGCGCCGCCGTCCTTACAGCGTGGTGCTGCTCGACGAGATCGAAAAGGCGCATCCGGACGTGCACGAACTGTTCTTCCAGGTGTTCGACAAGGGCTGGATGGAGGACGGCGAGGGCCGCGTGATCGACTTCAAGAACACGCTGATCCTGCTGACCACCAACGCCGGCACCGAGCTGATCACGCGCCTGTGCGCCGACCGCGCCGCCATGCCGGCGCCGGACGACATCGCCACCGCGCTGCGCGCGCCGCTGTTGCAGGTGTTCCCGCCGGCGCTGCTGGGCCGGGTGGTGACGATCCCGTACTACCCGCTCAGCGACGAGATGCTGGGCGCCATCATCCGCCTGCAACTGGGCCGGATCGAGAAGCGCATCGTCGACGGCCACAAGATTCCGTTCAGCTACAGCGAGCAGGTGGTCGAACTGATCGCCAGCCGCTGCACCGAACTCGAAAGCGGCGGCCGCATGATCGACGCCATCCTGACCAACACGCTGCTGCCTGCCATCAGCGGCGAGTTCCTGCGGCGCCTGCTGGAGGCGCGCCCCGCCGGCAAGGTCGAGGTCGACGCGCGCGACGGCGAGTTCGTCTATCAATTCGAGGCTTGAGCATGGCTCGGGAATTTACCTCATGGCCGACGCCGATGGCGTTGAAGGTGTTTCGGGTGGCGAAATTCAAGCAGCGGCGACAGATCAAGTCGCGGCCGCATCTGAAAACACTGCGTAGTATCCAGATTGGCGGCTGCACCGGGCTGTCGGTTTGCTGGATCGAGCAGCGTCTGTGGTTCCCGCGCGTGCCCGCCAGCGTGCGCTTGGCGCGCTTCAACACCGACGAAGCCTGGGACCGCATCAACCAGTTGGCCAACCGCTTCAACAACAGCGGCTTGCGAGGGGCGGCGCGCGTCAACGTCGTCGCGCCGAATATTCCCGGCAAGGGACGCGGCGCGTCCATCGCCATCGACGGCGACGGCGACTTCCAGGATCTGCGGAAGGTGCTGGAAGACCAGCCAGGTTACTACGCGGTGGAAATGATCTTCAAGGGCAAGACGATCAGTCATCTGTGCGCGCTCTATAGCGGCGGCATGGGATTGGAGTTTTTCGACCCGAACTCCGGCGAATATTATCTGCCCAAAGCGGGCATCTCCGCCTTTTTCCGCGGTCTGCGCAGCCATTACGCCAATTACATCGACTCCGATGGCGATCCGGATCCGCAGAATTTTAAGACTGTGTGCTTGTTCCCGATAGGCGTCTAGTATGGCTGAATTACAAGATTTTTTAAGCAACCCACCTAAATTCATGCGCAACAACCATGTGCGCTATTGCGGCGCGTATCCGCCGCACCCGGGCGTGAGCTGTTCCTTTGTGCTGCTGCGCGTCGGCAATGGAGCGGCCCGCAAAAAGCGGGTGTTCCTCGGGATGGAGCTTGGCAAGGCCGATGCCGGTGTGTTTGAGATACGGATTGCGGTCGGCGGCAATATTTCCTCGGCTGCGCAAAACCTCGGCAATTTCAACGCGATCTGGAGCGGCTATGAAGCCAAGGCCGCCGTTCGCTGCGTTCTGACCGATCAGGGCGACAACATCATGCTGACGCCGGAACTCACCGGCTGCACCGTGGTTTGCGCGCCCCGGCCCAACGGCGGCGCCGCCTTCAGCCATTACAACCTGCGCGATCCCGCCGATGACAATCGCACCATGAACGCCGCCGGCGTGCTCGCTCAAGCGGCCACGGACTATGCGGGCGACGAGTATGGCGTGTTGCCGAAGGAAGCTTATTACGCCAAGGCTCCGGGAGCGGACTCGCGGCCGCGCGCCACCGTCGTCGGCTGGCGCACCGGTGGGGAGTGGACTTTCTGGACCCAGTACGTCGAGGAAAAGAACGGCGTGTTCCAGATCCGCGACGTGCAGCGGCTGCGCCCGGGAACCCGCTTCGGCTGAGCCGACCGCATACCCATATATGCCACTTTGCCAAATTCGCATCATTATCGATGCAACGCACCGCCGCCTTCGACTTCGCAATTAACTGGAGTGATCAATATGATTTACCTGCAGCCCCCGCCGCCCGCCACCGCCGTCAAAATCAGCCGCGTTGAGCAGTTGAACAATGTAATTGCCACGGCAAACCTGACGCCTCTGGAGCGCACCGCCTTGCTGTCGCTGATACACGATGATCAAGTCAAAAAGACCTACTCGACCAGTGGGAGCGTGCAGTTGCTTCAGGATATACGGCATCGTATCCATAGCCTGCCTCGCGCCTTCGACGATCTGGCGATCATTCGACCGCCTACGCGCCTGGGCGAAACAAGCATAACGGTTGCGCGGCAGGAGGAAGTCGAATACCGCATCAACAACACGGCGAAGCGCAACATGGTGCGGATTCTGGCGGGCGGCGGGTCGCCGCTGGGGAACAAGGAGCTGGCGCTGTACGGCTTTTGCAAGCTCGGCGGGCATATTTTCAAAAAAATGGGCGCCGATTGCCTGTACGTGTGCGTGGGCCGAAGCCCGACGCCGATCGCGGCGTGGCTACAAACATTGACACCCAAGGTGTGCATGCTGCCATTTTCCGGCGCGCGCCTGGACGACCTGACGGACGCCAGCATTGCCGCGGCCCGGCAAGAGACCCGCCCGCACTTCGAGAGCATGCTCGCTCCCTATCTTGCTTCCGCAGGCAAGATGGTGCTGGTCGATTATTCAACCTCGGGTGAAAGCCTGCTGACGATGTACAGCATGGTGCACGATTTCCTGGCAACCCGCGGAGTGACTTGCGAAGTGTCGTGCCTGTCGATCTGGCCTTCGCAAAACACCGAACGCACTATCGCGCCGGTTACGGCGAAATTTTTACAGGCTGCTAGAACCAAGGCTAACGGCGCGGACGAGACGAGGATGCAATCCTTCATCCGGCGCTTTCTAGGCGACAGCTTTGTAGCGCATCTGCACATAAAGGAGCTGATCGAAGAACAATTCGGCGACCCGTTCACCTACACGACTCGCTGGCCTGTCGACATGCGCGCCGAAATGCTCGACGCCATGATGAATATGCTCGACAACCAATCGTTTGACTTTCTTTCACCGTATAAAAAATCGTCTATTCTTGCCGGAGCGACGGCCCCCACTTTTATGGGGGAAGACGGACTCCGTCGATTTGAGCAACTTAGGGATGAAATGCAGCGTGTGGCGAAAGACCGTCGTGAGCTCGACACGATTATCGCCCAGCTTTCCTGAAACCGCAGCGGGTTAAATTCTTTTTTGCTGGCTGCGTCCAAATTCCGCCGGCCTGCGTAAGTCCTTGAGAGAGTCCCGTCGCTGCGGGACTAAAAACAAGGAACAACGCCATGGCCACCATCCAAGCCAACCGTGAGATCTCGGTCGCCTGCGCGCTCGGCGCCGACGTGCTGTTGCTGCGCCGCATGCGCGGCAGCGAGTCGCTATCGGCGCTCAGCGAGTACGAACTCGAACTCTACAGCGAGCGCGCCGACCTGAAGATCGACGAACTGCTGGCCACGCCCATCTCGGTGAAGGTCGACCTGCCGCGCGGCGGCGAGCGCTATTTCCACGGCTTCATCACGCGCTTCGTGGTGACCGCCCGCCAAGGCCGCTTCGCCACCTACCGCGCCACGGTGCGGCCGTGGCTGTGGTTCCTGACGCGCGCGTCGGACTGCCGCATTTTCCAGGAAAAGAACGTGGTCGACATCGTCAAGGCGGTGTTCGCGCCGTACGCCATCGCCGATTTCGACACCTCCGGCCTGAGCGCCAGCTACGCCGCCTACCCGTATTGCGTGCAGTACCGCGAGACCGACTTCAACTTCGTCAGCCGGTTGCTGGAGCGCGAGGGCATTTATTACTTCTTCAAAAGCGAAGCCGGGCGCCACGTGATGGTGCTGGCCGACTCCTACGCCGCCCACGCGCCGGCGCCCGGCTATGCGACGGTGCGCTTCATGCCGGCCGAGGACCGCGCCATGCGCGAGAGCGAGGTGATCTATGAGTGGAGCGTCGGCGGCCAGGTCGAGTCGGGCGCGCAGGCGCTGCAGGATTTCGATTTCGAAAAGCCGTCGGCCAGCCTGCTGGTCAAGTCGACCGTGGCGCGAGGCTATGGCCAGTCGCGCCACGAGCTGTTCGATTACCCCGGCAACTACACCGAGCGCGGCGTCGGCGAGGGCTACGCCCGCCACAAGATCGAGGCGCCGCACGCCAGTTATCAGCGGGTGCAGGGCGCGACCCGCGCGCGCGGCTTGTTTCCCGGCGCGCTGTTCACGCTGAGCGAACATCCGCGCGGCGACCAGAACGGCCGCTTCCTGGTCTGCGCCGCGCACTACGCGCTGTCCTCCGACAGCTACGACCCGGTGCGCGTGGCCGATCCGGAACCGGTGCTGAGCTGCGGCTTCGAGGCGATTCCGGGGCAGCAGGATTTCCGTCCCGAGGGGACCACCCGCAAGCCGGTGGTGCAGGGGCCGCAGACGGCGATCGTGGTCGGCAAGGCCGGCGAGGAAATCTGGACCGACAAGTATGGCCGCGTCAAGGTGCAGTTCCATTGGGACCGCGTCGGCCGCGAGGACGAGATGAGCTCGTGCTGGGTGCGCGTGGCGCAGGGCTGGGCCGGCAAGCGCTGGGGCGCGATGTTCCTGCCGCGCATCGGCCAGGAGGTGATCGTCAGCTTCCTGGAGGGCGACCCGGACCGGCCGCTGATCACCGGCAGCGTCTACAACGCCGACAACATGCCGCCGTACCCGCTGCCGGCGCAGGCGACGCGCTCGACCATCAAGAGCAATTCGTCGATCGGCGGAGGCGGCTACAACGAGTTGCGCTTCGAGGACAAGAAGGGTGCGGAGCAATTTTATGTGCACGCCGAGCGCGACCTGGAACAGCGCGTGCGTCGCGACGCGCTGGCGTGGATGGGGCGCGACCGCCACACGATGGTGGTCAAGGACAGCTTCGAGCAGGTCGGTGGCGATCGCCATCTGAAGGTGGACGGCGACCGCAAGGAGGAGGCCGGCGGTTCGGTGTCGCAGTCGGCCGGCGTGAACATGGTGGTGGAGGGCGGCATGAAGTCGGCCGTCTACGCCGGCCAGACCGTGCACATCAAGGGTGGCATGAACGTGGTGATCGAGGCGGGCGCCAGCATCACGCTGAAGGCCGGCGCGGCGTTTCTGACCATCGGCCCGGCGGTGATTCTCGGTTCCACGATTCCGCTGCCGATGCCGTCGGCGTCGACGGCGGTGAACCTGGCGGTGTTGGCGGCCAAGGTTCCGCCAAGCACGCCGCCGACCGCGCCGCAAGAGGCCGACGATGGAAAAAAATAAGGAATTCGATATGACGTTGATTTTGCGTGTGGAGAGCTATCGCAACCAGCCGCCGGCCGAGCCGCTTCAGGCCGGTTTCACGGCCGAGGGCGGGATGGTCGGGCGGGCGCCCGGCAACCAGTTGGTGCTGGATGATCCGAGTAAATATATTTCGCGCAGCCACGCCAGCGTGACCGTGCGCGACGGGCGGTTTTACCTGACCGATGCGGGCAGCAATCCGAGTATCGTCAACGACCGGCCGTTGGGCGCCGGCGCGGAGATCGCGTTGGGCGACGGCGACCGCATCGTGATCGGCGATTACGTGTTGCTGGCGACGCTGGAGATGCCGGCGGCCGAGGCGGTTTCGGCCGACGCGACGATGATGGCGCCCGCGCCCGCTGTGGCATCGGCCACCACGCCGCAGGCCGCCACGTCACTGGCCGCCAAGTCGTCGGCCGCCGTGCCGCCGCTGTTTGAACCGCCGCGTGCGCCGGCCCCGACGCCACTGCCGCTGTTCGTGCCGCCGCCCGCGCCGGTCCCGACGCCGTTGCCGCCGTTCGAGGCTTGGTTGCCGCCGGCGCCTGCGCCGTCGCCTATCGCGGCCGGGCCGCTCGATGTGCTGGCCGGCGCGCGGATTCTTGACGGCGTCGCCGCACCGGGTGGAAATGCCGCGCTGGCCGATCCGCTTGGGTTGAACCTGTTTGGCAGCATGACCCCGAGCGTTCCCACGTCGCAGGCCGCTTCGCGCGCCGCCGAACATGACCATGTGTCGCCGGAACTGCAGGCGTTCGCGCCGCCGCCAACGGCGTTCATGGCGATTCCGGCGGATTACGATCCGCTGGCGGACATGCGCTCACCGACGCCGGCAGCGGTCGCCGCGCCCGCCACCGCACCGCAGCCGTCGCTATCGCCGCCGCCGTCGCCGCAGTCTCCAGCAGCGCCACCGCCATCCTTCGCCGCCGCACTGCTTCCGGCGGATTACGATCCGCTGGCGGCCATGCACACGTCCGCACCGGCGGCGGTCGCCGTGCCCGCCGCCGCGTTGCCACCGTCGCCAACACCGGCCGCGCTGCCTTCACAGCCGCCAGCGCCGACGTGGGCGCCATCCCAACCGCCAGCGCAGACAAGGGCAATAGCATCGCCGCAGCCGCAGCCGCAGCCGCAGCCGCAGCCGCAGCCGCAGCCGCAGTCGCAGCCACAGTCGCAGCCACAGTCGCAGCCACAACCACAAACACAGCCACAGTCGCAGCCGCAACCACAGCCGCAGCCGCCAGTGCCGGCGTCCGATTGGACGCCACCGCCGTCGGCGCCAGTGGC
>Ga0247815_10000906_pt1 | contig 22891 bp, 12 predicted proteins | sample UWRJL194509B1_FD_181014 | JGI IMG/M metagenome (GOLD analysis project Ga0247815, IMG submission 181014) | Plant litter microbial communities from Arlington Agricultural Research Station in Wisconsin, United States - UWRJ-L194-509B-1 | ecosystem: Environmental > Terrestrial > Plant litter >...
GGAAGTTCCAAATTTATGGAGGGCAGCCGCTGGGGATACTTCCCGTCAGCCGCACTGGCCTGGAGACTTTCCGAAGAAGATTTTGCCAAGTCGATCAAGTCGGTCCTATCTGACGCCAAAATACGCCTGAGTGTTGGTTCTACGGGAAATAACCGTATTAACGATTTTACGTTCCTTCCATTGTATGCGTCCAATACATACTATGGCCTTAATGATCAGCTGGTTCCAGGAGTAGTGCCTACACAGCTTGCTAATCCCAACGTAAAATGGGAAACTTCTTTATCGAGAAACTTAGGTGCCGATGTTTCCTTCTTTAACAACAGGATTCAGCTCACTACCGATGTATATTACAATACTACTAAAGATTTGTTGCTGCAGAACCCTATTCCACAAACATCAGGATACAGCCAGCAAACACAGAATATCGCGTCTACATCAAACCGTGGTTTGGAAATTCAATTGAGCGGGGTGGTTACCCAAAGCAAAGCCTTCACTTATTCAGTCAATTACAACATGTCCTTCAATAGGAACAGGGTAGAAAAGTTAAATGACGGGATTACCAGAAAGGGCTACGCTTCTGGCTGGGAAACCAATACGGGCGAAGACTATTTAGTAGAAGTAGGAAAACCACTCGGCCAGATGTATGGATACAAATCCGACGGCTTTTACAAGGTGAGCGATTTTACCTATAATGCAACCACCAGGGCTTATACTTTAAAGCCTGAAATCCCTTCATTCTTTGGTGTTACACGTAGTTCCATTCAACCGGGAACCATGAAACTGAAAGACCTGGGTGGCAATATAAAAAACCCTGATGGAAGTCCTGCAATACATACGGATGAAGACCGGACAGTTATTGGGAATGCTGCTCCCAAGTTCACAGGTGGGTTAAACCAGCAGTTTAATTACAAAAACTGGGACATGAGTATTTTTGTCAACTTCAGCGTAGGCAACGATATTTACAACGCCAACAAAATCGAACTGACCAATGCGCGTTTAAGAGGCCCGAATATGCTTGCCATCACCAAGGGCAGGTTCAAAACTATCGATGATAATGGTGTCTCCATTTATAACGATCCTGCAAAATTAGAAGCGTTTAACCAGAATGCTACCATTTGGCGTCCTTATGAAAACAGTGCGTTGTTTACCGACTGGGCAGTCGAAGACGGATCATTCCTCAGGATAAATAATATTACCCTCGGTTATACCTTACCGCAAAACCTGCTGGATAGAATCAAAATGCGCAGCCTAAGGTTTTATGCAACAGTAAATAATCTGGCAACTATTACAGGATATTCGGGATTCGACCCTGAGGTAAACACTCGTACAAACGGAGGTCTAACCCCCGGAGTTGATTATTCTGCCTATCCAAGAAGCCGGACTATCATTTTTGGTTTAAACCTTTCCCTATAAATTTTAAAAATTGGTTATGAAATTCAAATCATCAAAAATATATATAGCAGTAATAGTAACTGCCCTTTCAATGCTCGTATTCTCTTGTAAAAAATACCTGGATGTGCAACCCCAGTCGAGCTTTTCACCCGAAGATGTGTTCAGCAATGTTTCCAGCGTCAATTCTGCCATTATGGGGATTTATCAGCTTCTTGCTGGTGATGATGGTTACGGACAGCGGCAGTCGCTGGTTTATCCAAATGACACCGATGAGTTTACCCGGAGCGGAGATGTTGACGCAGGCGCCCGTGGACTGGCTAGGTATGTTGCAGATGCAGGTAACTCAGAACTGGCCGCTACGTTCAGCAGAGGCTACAATGGCATAGAGCGTGCAAACCTCTGCCTAAAGTACATTCCTGCGATGGACGCGTACAACAATGGTACTGAAGCCGATAAAAAAGAACTTAGAAGGATGTACGCCGAGGCGCTTACGCTGCGGGCAATTTATTACTTCGATCTGGTAAAAAACTGGGGCGATGTTCCATTACAGACAGAACCGTCCGTATCTGGTATGGATTTTAATCTTTCCAAAACCAACAGTGAGGTGATTTATGACAAGATACTGGCCGATCTGCTGGTGGCCGAAAGGTTGCTTCCATGGCGCAAAGAAACTGTCGCCGATGAACGTATCACTCAAGGTGCCGCACGGGGCTTACGTGCCAGAATTGCTTTGTTTCGTGGCGGATATATGTTGAGGAGGGTGTCTAATCTGATGGAGCGGCAGCCTGACTACCTGAAATATTATGCCATTACAAGGGATGAATGTGATACCATTATGAAATCCGGGCAGCATAGTCTTAACCCAAGTTTTTATGATGTATTTAAAAAGTTAAATGAGCTAACGCTCGATAATGTATACGGAGAGCGGATGCTGGAAGTGGCCCAGGCCGGGGGTAATGCAAATTATGACAGTAAATTGGGACGGGCAAATGGTACGCGGATAGCTGACGGATCAAGATACGGCCCTGCAGGTGGTGCGCAAAATCCTAATACCAATTACTTTTATGCATTTGACCAGGTAGACCCGAGGCGTGAGGTGACAATTGCCAATTACAACATTGCTGTTAATAACTTGAAAAGCCCTGCCCGTATTACTGAAATGAACGACGGTAAATACAGAAGGGATTGGAGGCCGATCATTGCAGGTGCAACCCAAACATTGGGTATAAACTGGGTTATGCTGAGATATTCCGATGTCTTGCTCATGTACGCCGAAGCCGTGAATGAAATTAACGGATCGCCAGATGCGGCAGCTATCAAAGCTTTTGAAGATGTTCGAAAAAGGGCCTTTAGCGCCAACATAAGTAAAGTTGGGGTCACGCCAACCGATAAAGCGGGTTTCTTTAATGCTTTAGTAAAAGAACGTTCATTGGAACTGGGCGGAGAGGGGATCAGGAAGTATGATCTTATCCGGTGGAACCTGCTGGGCGCAAAACTAAAAGAAGCTAAAGCCGTAATGACATCCATCGTCAGCAACACCCAATATCCAAGGTATCTTTATTACAGAAATGTGGGTGAAGAATTTGAATTTTATCCGGGAACCGGATATTACCTGCCAGATCCTGCGGTGCCGCCTGCTCCGTTATATAACGCGGTGACTAATCCCAATGGATATATCCGGATTGACTGGAGACAAAACCTTACTACAGCTACCGGCGGTTTTATCGAGAAATTGGGTCGTTCTTTTCAGTCTAATCACTCTGAAGTATTGCCAATTCATAGAACTGTCATTGACTTAAACCCGAACTTAAAACAAGACTACGGATATTAAACTAGTTGGATGTAAGGTTTTGGTGAACCTTATATCCAGCTGATTTACAAAATTCTAAAAAATTTATTTTTGCATTTGCAGCCAGTGACTATACATTACTATATGATATTATCCCGATTCAGTTTATATGCAACATTATTTGTTCTTCTTTGCGTTACAATTAATGTATCCGGACAGGAAGGCCGGTCTGAAATTGATCTATCCGGCAACAGATGGAAAATCACGCTGGATCCGAAGGCCAAATGGCAAAATGATGAATTGCTGCTTCCCGGGGTTGATTTAAGTAAAATCCAAATAAATGCTCCTACAGGCGGATGGGAAACCCTAACTACTCAAGCAGGTGTAGAAAGCACCGTTCCTGCTACAGTTGAACAGTTCTTTTGGGGATCTAACGGAAACTCCTTTGGCCTCGCAGGCAATTACCTGGGAGTTTCCTGGTTTGCCACTAAGGTGAACATTCCGCTTTCATTCAAGGGCAGGCGAATTGTGCTCAATTTCGAAAGCGTTCGCTTCAGGGCCGAGGTATTTGTTAATAAGAAACTGGTGGCCTATGATTTGATCAGTGGTACTCCATTTGACGCTGATATTTCCAGGGCTGTAGAACTGGGTAAGGAAAATGAAATTGCGGTCCGGATTACAGATCCGAACGGCAATTTCGAATGGCGTGACAGCCAGAATTTTATGTGGGGCGATTACCGTACGCAACCTACACATGGTTTTGGTGGCATCACCGGCAAGGTAAAATTGATAATAACCGACGATGTTTATATCAGTGATCTCTTTGTGAAAAATAAACCAGATATCACATCGGTTGATGTGCAAGTGGGATTTGAAAACAATTCTGGAAAAGCTTCGGAGGGAACCTTATCAGTTCAGGTAAAAGACAATAAATCAGGTGCCATTGTATGGGGTAAAAAAAGTGCTGAAAAGTTAACTGCAGGAAACAATAGCAGGATGGTCAGCATTAATGCCGCCGGCAGCAGACCATGGAGTGTAGAGGATCCTAACTTATATACTATCACAGCCAGCTGGAAAAATTCGACAACCACTGATCAGCTGAGTAAACGTTTCGGTTTCAGGTGGTTTGAAGTCAGGGATAATAAGGGCGATAAACAGTTTTACCTTAACGGTAAAAGGATTGTACTCAGGACCTCCATTTCCTGGGGTTTCTGGCCCGTCAACGGAATAGCGCCCTCCGATTCGCTTGCGAAAAAGCAGGTTCTTGACGCCAAAGCCCTTGGTCTAAATATGTTAAATTTTCACCGGACTATTGGGCAGACGAATGTGCTGGATTATGCAGATGAATTAGGACTGCTATATTTTGAAGAACCCGGAGGTAACCAAATCCCTGAAAGTTATTTCAATCCGAAGAACGAACTGGAAAAAAAGGTAGCGGGTTTTTATCTTCCAGCCAGGAACGAAAAATTCTTCAGAATGATCAAACGCGACCGCAGTCATCCTTCGCTTGTTATCTATAACATGCATAACGAGCGTGGTGCCCAACCCAGCATTACGGATAAGCAAGAAATGCTGGCAGGGCATAAATTGGACGATACGAGGATCATGACCTATAATTCTTCCAATGGCAATATCAAGCTCGACGAGCCCGACCCTAAGTTTAAACTCCACTTGTTGCCCCATGATACCACCTTTTATGATTATGGCTGGTTTGACCAACACCATGCCGGAGGGCCGGGTGTTTATCACAATAATTTGTACAGTGGTGTAAAAAAATATGCTAAGTATACAGATCATCAGAATGAAATCTATTATCTCGGAGAGGAGGGAGCCATTGGCACACCACCAAGGCTTCAACTCATACGTGATGAAATACTAAAAACGGGAATTAGTATCGGATGGGAAAGCAGCAGTTATTTGAAATGGTATGAAGCGTACGACCAATTCCTTAAAAATAATGGTTTTGGTAAAGCATTTCCGAACGTAGACAGCCTTACCAGAAAGATGGGGAACGTAGCCTATTACTACCAGGGAAGAATTATTGAAAATGTTCGTATCAACAATATCATAGATGGGTATGCTGTAAATGGATGGGAAAGCATGAAGCTTGAAAACCACTCAGGTGTGGTAGATAACTATCGTAACCTTAAGGGTGATCCTGAACTGATTTCCAGATACAACAAACCCTTATTTGTGGCTGTAAAAATTAACAGGAAAGTGCTTTCCACAAAAGACACTGCCACTATAGACCTGTATATTGTCAACGAACAAAACATTACCGGAAATGCTAATTTAAAGGTGGAGGCCTTAAATCCAGCAGGCAAAATTATCTGGTTTCATCAAGCTGCGGTCAAGGTAGCCGGAGGCACAACCTACGGGCAGTTACTGGTAAGCGGTTTAAAGTTTGTTCCGAAATCCGAAGGTTATACCAGGATCGTCGCCAGCCTGCAACAGAAAAAACGTACCGTTGCCGCCGGAAGCGACGAACTGTATGCTGTTTCATTAGATACTAAAGGTGTGCCGCAGGGCATTACAGTTGCCGACACGAGCAATGTAATTGCCCCCTTTCTCAAATATGCCGGGGTGGCGGCAACAAATTACCGGTCTGGCCGGCCACAAGGGAGTGTCCTGGTGGTTGGTGCCTTTGATCCACAGCAAACGGGAAATCCATTGGTCACAGATATACTCGAATGGGTCAACAACGGCAATACACTGGTGATAGCCGGTAATGTCGAAAAATGGGCAGTACATCTGGGTAAAAAAGAAGTTATAGATTTCAGGGGTTTACAAGTACTTGGCACAAGCTGGTATGGTGGTAATTATTTTGTGAAAGCACATCCGGTATTTGCGGGTCTGCCCCAGGATTGTGTGTTTAACTGGGAGTACCAGTGCCTCGCCGCTTATAATAAAAGCCGGTTGGGACTTCGCATTGGAAACGGAGAAACCATCGTAGGCTGTGTTTCCGATCATAAACCCGAGGTATATTCGGCCTTGAGTATAATCCCACATGGACGGGGGAAAATCATTATCTGCGCCCTGGATATCCTATCTTGCCTTAACGATGTCAAGGTAGAAAAGAGAACTGAAGGAGATGGTGAAAACGCTGCCATGAATACCTTCAATGGCTCTGCAAAAAATCCTGCGAACGTCGTAGGCCAACAACTTTTACTAAATATGATCAGGTTTACCAAAAGCGACGAAAAATGAAGATAAAATTAATAGTAGTGATATGGCTTTGCTTTGCGTCCATTGCAAACGCACAGCAATTTATCTCACTCTGGCCTAAGGGTAAAATGCCTAATACCAAGGAAATGAAACTTAAAGACAGCATTGCCAACGAAAGGGTCTACCAGGTTGGTACGCCGGGGATGTATGCGTTTTTTCCTTCAGCACAGGAGAATAAAGGTGCGGCTGTAATTATTTGTCCGGGTGGCGGTTATGAGCGCCTGGCCTATGTAATCAGCGGCACTCAGCTCGCTAAGTGGTTCAACACCATGGGTATTTCAGCTTTTGTGTTGAATTACAGGCTACCTAATAGTCCCGATTTGAAAGAGCGCGAAAAGGCCCCACTGCAGGACGCTCAACGCGCGATCCGTTTAGTGAGGGCAAACGCTGTCCGCTGGAAAATTAACACTGATAAAATTGGTATACAGGGTTCCTCTGCAGGTGGGCATCTTGCTGCGATGTCTGGTACATTCAATACTGATCTGTCCTCAATCGGCGATTCTCTTGATCAAATTCCTTTTAAGCCTGATTTCATGATCCTGGTTTCCCCGGTGATCGATATGGGCAAGTATGCACATCAAGGCAGCCGTAGAAATTTGTTGGGCGAAAATGCGCCGGCAGATAAAATAAACACCTATTCATTGCAGTTACAGGTCACAGCCACAACCCCGCCATGTTTTATTACGGGCGCTTTAAATGATAAAACTGTAGACCCGCATAACAGCCTGCTTTTTTACCAGGCTATGCTGGAGCATCAAACTAGTTGCAGTTTACATGTTTTTCCCCAGGGAGGTCATGCCATTGCACTGCGAAATAATCCGGGATCGACCGAATTATGGACATCGCTGTGCGAAACCTGGATGATCGAAATGGGGTTTATTCCTCAAACCTTAAGTAAATAAATTAATGTAATCATCAGAAGCATACTGCCTGCAAGAAGTAATGAATATGCTTATGATAGCTTCATAACCGCTAACCGCCGAAGGCAGCGTGAAGACCAAAATACAATAAAGAACACTGAAAAAAACAAATATATACTGATGAAACCACCACGAGCATACCGCTCACAAATAGCAATGAAAATGCTCGTGGTAGCTTCATTACAATTAAAACTCAATTTATTTACCAATGAAAAAATATTTATTAACCTTACTTTGTTTACTCAGCCTTTCCAGAGTATTTGCTGCAGACAAGCAAATAACAGTTGCCAAAGATGGGAGTGGCGATTTTAAAACCGTTCAGGAAGCCATCAATGCCGTGAAGGACTTCAATGATGGCATTACAAGAATTTTCATTAAAAACGGCGTCTACAAAGAAAAACTGATGCTGGCAGTTTCGAAACAAAATGTCAAATTTGTAGGTGAGAGCGTTGAAAAAACCCTGCTTACTTATGACGATTATGCGTCAAAGAAGAACAGCGAGGGTAAAGACATTGGAACATCCGGTTCGTCTAGTTTCTTTATTTATGGTAATGGTTTCAGTGCAGAGAATATCACCTTCGAAAATTCATCCGGGCCCGTAGGGCAGGCTGTAGCTTTATGGGTAGCCAGCGATCAGTGCAGTTTTGTCAACTGTCGTATGCTTGGGTTCCAGGATACTTTATATACGTATGGCACAAACGCCAGGCAATATTATAAAAAATGTTATATTGAGGGAACTGTAGATTTTATTTTTGGATCCGCAACTGCATATTTTGATAATTGTGAGATCTTCTGTAAAAAGGGCGGATATATTACTGCTGCGTCAACGCCAGATAGTGTTCAATTTGGTTATATCTTCAAGGATTGCAAAATAACCGGTAACGCTGCCGAAAATACTTTTTATTTAGGCAGGCCATGGCGTCCGTATGCCAAAGTCGTATACATCAAATGTACAATGGGCAATATGATCCGTCCCGAAGGATGGAACAACTGGGGAAAAGAAAGCAATGAAAAGACTGCTTATTATGGAGAATATGCAAGCAAAGGCAGCGGCGCAAGTCCGGCAGAGCGGGCGGCTTGGTCTCATCAGCTGAGTAAGGCCGAAGCAGATGGATATTCATTGGAACGTATCTTCAGAGGCTGGAAGCCGGGTAAGGACCTAATTTTGTCCCACCAGGCTGTTGATACTTTAGCAGAAAATATGCTACTCTACCAGCGAAGCATAGGCGGATGGCCTAAAGCAGTAAACGGTGTGCCGGTTAATTATTCAAAAAGACTGTCGGCGAGTGAAAAACTGGCCATCAGGGCCGATTCCCTTCATGAGGACGCCACGATTGATAATTCAGCTACTTCAAAGGAAATAAATTACCTGGTAAAAGCCTACAAAGAAACCCGAAACGCGAAGTACCTGATGGCCGCCGAGAGGGGCATACTATATATCTTTAAAGCACAATATGCCAATGGTGGATGGCCCCAGTATTATCCAAAAAAAGATCTTTACCGGCACCAAATCACCTATAATGATAATGCAATGATCAATGTGCTAAATATCCTTCAGGATATTGTAGAGGGCGTGAATGGTTTTGATGTGTTTAAACCAGCTTATGGTACAAGGGCCGTTGCTGCGGTAGAAAAAGGTGTGCAATGCATACTGAAGACACAATTGGTTGTCAATGGTCAGCTAACTGCGTGGTGCACACAGTATGATGAAATAACTTTAGCGCCAGCCAAGGCAAGGGCTTATGAGCTGCCTTCATTAAGCAGCGGTGAATCCGTTAGCATCGTTGAGTTTTTAATGCGTAATAAAACGCCTGGCCCAGCAATTAAACAGGCAGTTACCGGCGCGGTAAAATGGTTTGAGACTGTGAAAATCAGCGGTTATGAATTTGTCTTTGTTGATGATCCTGCTCAGCCCAAAGGAAAAGACCGAGTACTCCGTAAAAACCCTGGTTCAACAATCTGGGCGCGTTTCTATGATATTCAAACCAATCAACCGTTTTTTTCGGGGCGGGATAGCCAGCCAAGAAAAACGGTTGCAGAGATAGAGATTGAAAGACGCACAGGTTACGCCTGGTATGGTACCTGGCCGGCAAAACTGCTTTATAAAGAGTATCCGTTGTGGCTAAAGTTGAACAATCTCAGTACCGGGCTTTAAAATTTTAAAAATATTATCATAGATCAATCAAAGTAATAAATTCTATTTCTATGTTTGTATCAACTTAAATTTCAAGAGAATGCAAAAAAAAATTAATTCAATTTTCGCGCTGGTTGCGATTATCGCATTATCAGCTTTTACAAATGGTGCCAAGCCAGTAACTTACACTGTAGACGTGGCAAAATCAACTATTACCTGGGTAGGTAAAAAAGTAACAGGTTCTCATAATGGCACTATTACTTTAAAATCAGGAACGTTAAACGTTGATGGTAAAAAAGTAACAGGCGGTACATTTGTGATGGATATGACTACAATTAAAGATGCCGATGGCAGTGCTAAATTGGAAGGTCACCTGAAAGCTGATGATTTCTTTGGTACAGATAAGTTCCCTACCTCTACTTTTGTAATTACTAAAGTTGCCGGATCAGGTGCAAATGTTAATGTTTCAGGTAACCTGACTATCAAAGGTACTACTAAGCCAATCACTTTCCCTGCAACAGTAACAGTTAATGCAGATGGAACAGTTTCAGCTATGGCTGGAAAAATCACTGTTGACAGAACCAAATATGATATCAGATACGGTTCGAAATCGTTTTTTGATGGTATTGGCGACAAAGCGATCGATGATAATTTCGAACTCGCTGTTAAATTGGTAGCTGCTAAATAGTATCCTAAAGAAAGGAAAAGAATGGCTTGCCCTAACCGGCAGGCTTTTTTTTTATCATAAATTAACGTCATTTCGTTAGTTAGATTTTCGCATTATAACGTTAATTGTTTGATTAGTAGTTTGTTGTAGGCTGGTTGTCTTTTTGGTACTTATTAGTCAAAAAGAACAATATGGAAACTACAGAAAATAACGCAGCATCATCAGTAACTTTTAATCCGAATGATTTTCTGATCGTGCCTGCACGGTCATTTGAAGACCTTCGTATCGGTGAAATTTTCCGCGCGCCAAGCCGTACACTTACCGATGCCCATTCGGCAGCATTTCAAACTGTTTCATGTGATAATCACCCGGTACACTATGATAATGTTTGGGCTCAAAAACACGGGCATAAGGCACCAGTAGTTCATGGCCTCCAGGTTTTGGCCTTTACCGCTCCGGGCGCTACGATTTTTCCTCACGTCATCGGCGAAGTGTTTATTGCGTTTACAGAACTTTCGTGCAAATTTTTAAAAGAAGTAAACGCGGGAGATACCCTGTATTCTGAACTCGAAATTATATCACTTACGCCTCAGGGTGATAAAGGCATTGTTGAAACAGCAGCCAGGATCCATAATCAGTTAGGTGAACTGGTTTTGTCAGGCACACATAAATATCTTTTGAAACTTAAATAATCAGCCCTATAACAGACAAATCATGAATGATACATTAGAAAACAGCGGCACCGATATGGGCTCCAACAAAAAAAACTTCGTATTCGTGCACGGTGCCTGGTCGGCACCCTATGCATGGGAAACCGTGAAAAACAAGCTGCAGGAAGCCGGCCATGCCGTAAATTTAATCCAGCTACCGGGACACGGTCATGACCATACCGATCACAAAAGTTTGCATATGGAAACCTATATCGCGTATGTAAGTGCTGCAATTACCGCAATGGGAGAGAAGGTGATCCTTGCTGGCCACAGTATGGCAGGAATAATTATTTCCGGCGTTGCAGAGGAATTTCCCGATCTGGTTGAAAAGCTGGTCTACATAGCTGCTTACGTTCCGGAAAGCGGACAGTCAGCTTATGCGTTATCCTTACTGGACAAACAATCGCTGTTAGGCGCCTCCCTTTTGGTATCCGACGATCAGTCAGAATTTAATATTATCCGGGACGATATCACTAATATTTTTTGTCAGGATGGCTCCGATGATGCAAAACAACTTATTCTTGACAATTACAGAGCTGAGCCTGCGGCACCTTTCTCACATCCTGTGACGCTAAGCGCCGGAAAATTTGGCACTGTGGTTAAATATTATATTCAAACCCTGCGGGATCATGGAATTGGAAACCATCTGCAAAAAGAAATGATTGCAGCTGCGGAGATCACAGGCGTTTACGAATTGAATACCGGCCATACGCCATCACTCTCTGCACCTGAAGAACTAAGTAATATTTTGATTGAGATTGCACAGGGCTAGTCATATTTTGGTACCAATCAGCGTTCAGCTAAAATTTACATAGTGTTAAGATTAAAATAAAACCTGCCCGGTCAAGCCGGGCAGGTTTTTCAAGTGCTGTAACAGGTTCAATAGCAAAGCTTCTTAATCCAATAACTCACCCATATGTTTGTAACTTGATTTTACTGTGTCAAGCACTTCCTGGAATTTCCCGCCCAGCATCAGCCGTGTCATTGAAAGTGCCATTCCTTTAATCATTTTAAATTCTACCTTCGGCGGCATCGCCAGGGCATTAGGGTCTGTGAATACATTCACCAATACCGGGCCGTCAAAATCAAAAGCTTCCTGTAAACCGCTTTCTAATTCATCAGGATGGTCAATCGTGATCCCTTTAATTCCCATTGCCTGGGCTACCATGGTAAAATCGGGATTTTCCATATCGGTTTCAGAATCCGGTAATCCGCTAACTTCCATTTCCAATTTTACCATACCTAACGACCGGTTGTTAAACACAATTATCTTGATTGGTAACTTGTATTGTTTGATTGTTGCCAGATCACCCAGCATCATCGAAATCCCACCATCGCCGCACATAGCAACAACCTGACGATCCGGGCAGGCAAAGGCCGCCCCGATAGCATGCGGCATTGCGTTGGCCATTGATCCATGAGTGAAGGATCCCAGCATGTGACGTTCACCAGTTGCCTCTATGTAACGTGCTCCCCATACACAGCACATCCCTGTATCCACAGTAAAAATGGCATCCCTGGTTGCCAGTTTATTAAGGGAAGCCGCAACAGCTTCCGGATGTATGGCATTTTTACTGCCTTTATTTTTTACATAAATATTAAGGTGTTCCTTCACTTTGCTATAGACATGAAGCTGCGCTTTTAAAAAGCTATCGTCATCCTTGCGGTTCAGCAAAGGCAATAGCTCCGTCAATGTTGCTTTGATATCGCCATGCAAGCCTAAGTCCAGTTTAGCCCTGCGTCCCAGTCTTTCAGGCTGGAGGTCTACCTGAATAATTTTTTTGTCAACCGGCATAAAAGGTACGTACGGGAAATCCGTTCCCAAAAGTATTACCAGGTCGCTTTCATGCATACTATGATAAGCCGAAGGAAGACCCAGTAGTCCCGTCATCCCTACCTCATAAGGGTTATCATACTGGATTCCCATTTTGCCCCTAAAGGAATACCCAACCGGCGCTTTGATCAATGCGGCCAGCCGCACGACTTCGTCGTGAGCCTCAGCAGCGCCGATTCCGCAGTAGATGCTTATCTTTTGATAGCGGTTTATTAAGTTAGCCATTTCCGCGATGTCGTCATCCGCAGGACGGATCACCGCTTTTGCAAAATAGTTTTTACTCGAAGATATATTATCTACCGCGTCCATTGCACTAACATCTCCGGGCAAGCCTAATATTGCTACTCCTTTGCGCTGAACCGCATGCTGAATCGCGGCTTGTGTCATCCTTGGCAATTGGGCAGGGGTAGCTGCAATCTGATTATAATAGCTGCAGTCGTCAAAAAGCTTAATTACATTCGTTTCCTGAAAATATCCGCTTCCGAATTCTACTGTCGCACAAGTTGACGCTATTGCCAGTACAGGCACATTTGCACGATGTGCATCATATAAGCCATTTATTAAATGGATATGCCCCGGTCCGCTGCTTCCAGCGCAACAAGCCAGGCCATTTAGCTCTGCTTCGGCTGCTGCTGCATAGGCACCAGCTTCTTCATGTCTAACATGAACCCATTGTATCTGGTCGTTTCGTCTTACTGCGTCATTAAGTTCATTTAGGCTGTCGCCGGTTACCGCATAAATCCTCTTAATTCCTGCTTCTACCAACATATCTACCAATTGTTCTGCTACCTTTTTTGACATATGCTTTGTTTTAAGTTTGTATTACATAAGCAAATCTCGAGCTAATATATAAGAAACTGCTAATCAGCATTATACCTTGTTTTTCAGTTGATGCAGGTAGCGATATTTCGTAATTTTGTGAGCAATTTCATTGAAAAACACATTGTTTTCTAAAAGGAGCAGTTTGGTTATTTACGTGTGCTTACCCTAATTTCGTCAATATCAACCTGCATTTCTTCGCTTCGGATTACTTCATCCGAGTAAATTTTTTCCTTTCTGATGCGGTATAGTTCGGTGCGTTGAACATGATAGATATCCTTCAGCACATTTCTATAAATGCGGAGTTCTTTTTGGTCTTTTTCAATACATTCCATACACTCCAGTCGCCGGTGTGTATCCTTCAAATGATTTTCAAGTTCCATTTTTAAGTTAATTAACAAATCGTTCCCTGGTATCTCATCCTTGTGCTTGTCCTCCAGCCTGTGCAATGCCGCGCTTGTTAAACGGAAACGGATTTCTGATTCCTGTTTTTCCTCAGGCATCATCGGATCAATCTCTTCTATTTTAAGCGCTTTGATGATAAAAGGTAGTGTTAAACCCTGGAAAACCAGCGTAACAAGGATCACCACAAAAGTGATAAAGATGATCAGGTTCCTTTCTGGCAGTGGATCGCCGTTATTCAGTGTCAACGGCATTGACAATGCTGCTGCCAAAGAAACAACGCCTCTCATACCTGCCCAACCAATCACAACTGATCCTTTCCAGCCCGGATGTGGTTCCTTATTGCGCACACTTTTAAAAAGCCAGCGTGGAATAAATGTGCTCGGAAAAATCCATATCATTCTGATCAGAATTACCAATCCGCTTACCAGCAGTCCATATTTCAAGGCTTCTGCCAGGGAGTAACCCTCCAGGCCGGCAACAATATATGGAAGCTCAAGGCCTATTAAAATAAATACCAGCCCGTTTAGTATAATTGAAATTGTTGACCATACATTGACGGTCTGCAATCTGCTTTGCCCATCTGAAAATATCTCATGCGACCGATAAGAAAGGAAAAGCCCGCCGCTTACCACTGCCATAACCCCCGAATAATGCAATTCTTCTGCAGCAAGGTACATCAGATAGGGTGCAATTAAGGTAAAGGCCGAATCAATACTGGCTGTTGTGGGTAAGAAACGATGAATTAAATAGATTACATACGCAACTGACAGCCCAATAATGATACCCATCAGCGTAACCATTACAAAACTTACCGATGCTTCCTGAAAGGAAAAAGAACCTGCAACAGTTGCCACGAGAGCAAATCGGAATACAATTAAACTGGATGCATCATTTACAAGACTCTCGCCCTCCAAAATTGTCAGGATCCGCTTAGGGACACGGATTGTTTTCAATACCGACGCTGCCGCAATTGCGTCTGGCGGAGAAATAATACCACCCAGCAAAAACCCCGTCGCCAGTGTAAAACCGGGAATAAAACTTGAAGCCATATAGGCCACCACAGTCGAGGTAAAGAAAACCAGGCCAAACGCCAGCAGCGAAATTGGGCGTTTCCATTTCCAGAAGTCGTTCCATGAGGTATACCATGCAGCCTCATATAATAAAGGTGGCAGAAAAATCAGGAAAATCAGTTCCGGCTCGATTTTAATTTCCGGCATTCCCGGTATAAAACTAATTACAAGTCCTGCCAATACCAAAAAAATTGGATAAGCTATTTTTAAACGGCGTGCGAGTAGGATTAAAAGGAATGCCGCTGATAATAATAATAGAAACGTGAGTAAAGTATAATGCATATGTGAATATAAACTTTTTGATTGTTGATTTGCAGGCGTAATTCCCCAGCGTCTCTACGCAACTTCGAGACCAATTTTAAGTGCTTTATTACTAGTATATTGCAAATATCAACGGCATATGTCGCTCATGATATTTCGTGGATTAACGTAATTCAGGCCATTTTATGCATTCCCTTTCAGATAATCTCCATCCTTAATCACAATCCCTCTCTCTAAAGTCAGGTCAATAGCATTGGAAAGTTCCTTGCGTACATCTTCTGTAACGCGGCTTATCCCGAATAGCCGCGCGACCAAGGGAACGGCGGTTTCCTGCTGAATTGCAATTGCGCTTTCCACTACATTTTTCACTGCAATATCCAGTTCCTCAGGAGCTATCAGGCTGATTTTTCTAGAGGCTGGCGCTAAAGCACTTCGCTCGCGAAGGGTAGGGGCAACCATTTCAGTATCCCATAGAAAATCTCCCCGCCTGGCTATAATTTTGGAGTTTACAGCAAAGTCCGTAGCAGCGTTTAACGTGTATCTTATGCGCGATCCTATTTTAGAAGCACCAGAGGCATCTGCAATTCGCCTCGCCACTTCTTCAAAATGAACAGGGCTTTCAATATCCACCACCTTTCTGATCCATTCCGCAAGTTTTCCGAAAGGGACCAAATGCAGTTCCTGGGCAGGCAATCCTGCCGGAAGAACAGCCTGTATATAACGCTCCACCGCAACTATTACTTCCTCCTTTTCCTCACGGATAAGTGCACTAATTTCCTGTTCCAGTTCTTCCTCCACCTCGTCATCCAGCGAGGCCTGCTCTTTCGCCTTTTCTATAGCCGCAACCAGGCGTTGTAATTCCCTTTCAGGGTTTCTGTACCATTCCACACTCCAGATTTTATAGATATTCCAGCCAATAGCCTCAAGCACCTGTCCACGAAGCCTGTCACGGTCCCTGGCAGATTTAGCATTGCTGTATGATTCTCCATCACATTCAATACCTATAAGGTAACGGCCCGGATGCTCTGCATCTACTACCGCGAGGTCTATATAAAACCCCTCAGATCCAACCTTTTTTCGCATGATGTACCCGATCGCAAATAAATGAGCAGATACAAGGTCCTCAAATGGCCGTTTATCCGTCACAGGTAAATCCTGAATAGCTTCAAAAGCGCCGTGCTGCGCAAAATATAAGAAGCTCTTCAAAGCCTTGATTCCAAATTTTGTCGTAGCGCTGGGATTGATGTCGTCCGACGTGATGTTTGTAAACACTTCACACCTATATTTTGCCCTGGTAATCAGAACGTTTAGCCTGCGCTCGCCGCCTTCATTATTCAACGGACCAAAACTCATCGGCACTTTGCCGTCTTCTGTTCTGCCATATCCTATACTAATGAATATCACATCCCGCTCATCACCCTGTACGTTTTCCAGGTTTTTCACAAAAAATGGTTCATGCGGATGACTTCTGAAAAATGTTTCCGTTTCCGGATTCTGTCTCCTTCTGATTTCAATTGCGTTTTGTATAGCCTGCATCTGGGCGGTGCTAAACGCAACTACTCCTAAACTTTGCTTAGGATTTTTCAGCGCGTGTTCGAAAACTGCCCTGGCAACCTCATCCGCCTCTTTAGGGTTGGTACGTGTTTTACCGCGGTCGTAAACTGCTTCGGGTAAATGATGGAAGGCCAGGCCCATCCTGTTTTTAGACCCCGGGCTAGGAAAGATCACCAGTTTATTTTCATAGAATTCCCGGTTAGAGAGGCTGATCAATGATTCATGCCTGCTGCGGTAATGCCAGCGGAGCATTCTTTGCGGTGCGCCCTGACCATCACACATGCCCAGTATGCTTTGCATATCTGCTGTCACATTTTCTTCATCTTCAGTTTCCCCGTTCATTTTATCAAAGAAGCTCGTTGGCGGCAACTGTTTCGAATCGCCTACAACCACCAGTTGCTTCCCTCTTAGAATAGCTCCCAGTGCTTCCACAGGCCGTACCTGACTGGCCTCATCAAATATCACCAGGTCAAACTCAATACTTTGCGGTGAAAGGAAATTCGCTATAGACATCGGACTCATCATAAACACTGGTTTTATAGTCTGTATAGCTATTCCAGCCTGTTCCATTAGTTTCCGGATTGGCATGTGGCGGGCGCGTTTGTTAAATTCGCTGCGCAGAATATTCCACTGACCTCCACCTTCAAGTTTTGGTACTGATTCAAAATGTTTTAGCGCGACTTTAGCTCTGTTGTATTGCAGATTCAGAAGATCAAGCTGCACATATTTATTGATCACTTCCTCGTGCGTGGTACGTTCAAAGCCACGCAGCGGCGGCCTTTCCGTCATTACTTTTGTGATCAGGTATTCAAACCATGTTTTTTGCATAGCTACCTTCAGGTATTTTCCTGCTTCATTCCAAGTTAGTGATGCTTCAGTGAGGTATTCAAACCCGTCTTTTTTTGCATTATCATTCAGGTTGTTCCATTGTACTGCATGCTGTATTTCATTCAGCCGTGTGGCCCATTCTTTAAGCGTAAGCACTTGTTTGTCAAAAGGAAGCTGAAATAGATTTTGTCCCGGGCTTAACAGCTGCATATTTAAATCCAGTTTGTTTAATACTTCCGCAACACGTGTCTCGTAATTGATAGCATGTGTTTTAAAGCGGATAACCATATCCTTTATTGCTATAGGGTTTTCATTTCGCCCAAGAAAATCTAAAACTTCTGCCGGGTATTTTCCTTCCGCAATATCCTTATGCAGAGCTGATAAATAGGTAGTCACTTCCAGCAATGAAAGCCAATTTGTTTTTACAGATCTCCAGCGGTTTCCAAACAAGCGCGTGGCCATCTGGTTGTTTTCCATTAATTCTGTACTTAACCTTTTTCCCAGAAGGATATCGTCTGTATACTGTATTTTCTCTTCCAGGGTATCTGGCAGTGGGATTCTAGCATAAGACGCCAGCTGTTTTACACTTCTTTTGTAATCACCCAATAGGAACTTATACCATTTATGTCCATGTTCAATCAGGTTCTGGCGTATTTCCAACACATTCTGTTCCCATGCTTCCGGATGAAGTATGTTTTCATATCGCAGCCGCAGATCCGAAAGTTCCCTTCCTGTTTCCAGCAAATCCTTAATGTCTTCGTAGTTCAGTATCCAATCCTGATCTTTTACCGCAATATCTCTCAAATCAGGAGAAAGGGAAAGAAATTCTAACAGGGCTAATAATTGTTTTAACTCTGGTAACGAAACAGGGAATACCGTTCCAATAAATTTTGCCGCTTCATTACCTTCCTGCCAGGCATTTTCAGTGGCGATAATCGTATGATTTATAAGATCTGTAGTACTATCCTTTTCATGCGGAAGGAATAATGTCAATCCCGTTCCGTAAAAAAGCAGTTGTGATGGCATACCAATATCCTTCAATCGTGCTTCAATCAGGTCGGCCAAAGCAGAAGCCTTGCGCATCGTATCCGCGTCCCACAATTCAATCTGGTGGATTGGTATCGAAGGCAATTTTACATCTTTGTATTGTTCATTAATCGTAAGCAGGTAGCCAATCACCTTTTGGGCCGACAGGCCACTTTGTTCAATCGCACGGTTTACAGAATTGCAGTACCCATTAAGCACGCTTTTGTAGCTGTCCAGGAGGGTAATTTCCTCCTCTAAATGCGTCAGCGTAGGTTTACCCAGATCAAGAACCCTTTTCAATTCTTCATGGAGGTCCCGTTTATTGGCCTTATGGCTATGGAGCTCCAGGCATGATTCGCCTAAATTTATTGAATCAAGACGGCGTTTTACAACATCAAGGGCAGCCATTTTTTCGGCAACGAACAACACCTTTTTGCCCTGGCCCACAGCATTTGCAATGATGTTGGTAATTGTCTGTGATTTTCCTGTCCCCGGCGGGCCCTGGATCACCATGTTCCGACCTTCATGCACTGCAAGCATTGCTAAAACCTGCGAGCTGTCGGCGTCAACTACATTAAAAAGCTCATGTGCTTTTGTTTCTTTGTCGAGGTTGTGCTCTTCCGTGGCTGTTGGCTGTGGCTCATCAAACCCGCCAGCAAAAAGTGATGTCAGGATAGGATGGTCGAACGGTTTGTTGTCGTCCGGCCACTTAACGCTGTCAAGGTCATGGTAGATCATAAACTTTCCAAAAGAAAAGAAGCCCAGTTCCAGGGCGTCAGCATCTATTTTCCAGTTTTTTTGATGTGAGGTTTTTTCCGCAACGCTGGAAAAGTAGCTTTCTATATTAAAGTCGTCTGGTTCAGGCAGGTCTGGAATGGTGATATTAAAATCGGCCATCATTTTAGCCTGAAGGGAGAGGTTCGCACCAATATCGGCGCCGTTATACCGCAATCTGAAGCGCTCACTCGCACTTGATCTTTCAAGGGAAACAGGAATCAGGACTAACGGTGCAGTTCGCATTTCCTCTGTATTTCCTTTTTCAAACCAATTGAGCATCCCCAGAGAGAGATAGAGGATATTTACCCCCTGTTCCTCAATACTCGTTCTGGCAAAATAATAGGTGTTCAATATTTTGGTCTGCAGTTTTTGCTCCGTTTCACTGGTTTGCAGCCTGGTATCATTGTACGAATCTTTCAATTCCTCTGCGGTAAGTTCCGGGATTTGCAGGATCTCCTCATCGTCATCTTTCCCAGGCCGTCCCAAGAAAGTCATTGCTTTATTCTGCTTTACCAGGATATCATAGATGGCTACAGATTTCTCCTGGACTATTTGTAGTCCCCTTGCTTTTGGAGTCTTGTAGTTTAATAGGGGATTGCGCATGCCGAGATCCAGCAGTTCTTTTCTCGAAGCTTCTAATTTTGGTAATATGTTTTCCTGCATAAGATTCCTGTAAGACTCCTTTCTTAACGACAATTAAGCGTTTACATGCTTAAGGTATTTAAAAAAAGGGCAACAAATCAAATCTAATGATTGCGGGGAGATTAACAAAACATAATCATTTGTGGAATTAGACTGAGGTCATGAAAGAATGCTTACAGTATGCTAATGCTGGGAGCTGTATCTGTGGACAGTTGTGCTGTAAAATTATATAGGGTTAGATCCATTATTATAATGCCTTCTCTTAAAGTAATACCTATAACCTTTCTATCAATTAAAAACGAACGTAAAGGAAGCTAAGTAGTAAAATGAAACAAGTCCACAAAACCAGGAACAAACCAAATCGTCGATTCATTGGGATACCATATGTGAGTTTCTTAGACTTCCTGTCATACGAGGGTATCATGGTAAAAAACGCAAAAATTACTTCTAAGAAAACTGCCATGACCCTAAGATATTAAATATCAGTTACAATCTCTAAACTTATTACTTATTAAGTCCTCATCATCCAAGCCATACATGATATATAACGTCAAATGCATATAGCAGCCAATAAACGTCCTTCAGATAAAAAGCTGGTGATATACCTTTCTTTAGCTGAAGTCAGAGTTTTATTAAACTCTTGGAGCTCCTGTTTATCTGCATTGTCAGCCAATATGATTGATCCTTTCCGGAGTTTGGGAAGTAACATATTGAAAACGGGTAAATAAAGATCCTTTGCTCCGTCTAAAAATAGCAAGTCGATAGGACCTTTAACGGCCGATAGGGTCTGCATCGCATCGCCTGGTAGAATCGTTACAAAATCCTCCAAACCAGCCATTGCAATGTTTTTTGTTGCGCCTGTAACTTTATTGGGTTCAAAGTCTGACGTTATCACGTGTCCTGCGTTATTTTTCGCTGCTGCTGCCAAATAGATAGTGGAGATTCCGTATGAGCAACCGAACTCAACTATATTTTTTGCCCCAGATACATTTGCGATAAAATATAGAAATTCGCCTTCCACTTTTCCGACCGCCAGATATGCGGTAGCCCATTTATGTGTTTTTTCAACATTGGGTTCTGCCTTTGTCTGTGCCGCACGCTCAATACTGTCCAATGCTGCTTTTTCATGAAGTGACTCTAACGTCTTAGTTATCAATTTATCTTTCATTTTTTTATAGGTATTTCAATGATGTAGATCCAAAATAAGAATTTGAGATTGATCTGGTTTGGGAAACCGACCAGGGATGGAAATGTGCCGACCAACCCACGACTTTCCTATAGACAATTAACAGATAATTTTTTATACATCAATTCGTTATTGATGCTTAACTTTGAGTAGCGTGCTTAGCAATTTATACCCTTATACATTGGCGCGTGTATTAGTGCGATTTAATTATTTTTTGAATTGAAAAAACTGATTATCATCGAGTGTCCGTCAAACCTGGGCCTCAAAGCACCTGCAAAAGGCAAGGTTCCGGGTGTCTGGAGGTTACCAGACGTCATGAGGGAAAATGGTTTTCACAAGAAAATCGGCCCTGACGAGGTGCATACCATTATTGCACCTGCATACACACCAGAAAAAGATGCAGCAACCGGACTATTGAATTGTAGATCCTTAATACATTATGCCAAGCTGCAGGCATCACTCATCGCACCAATGTTTGCTCAACACCATCTGCCGGTAATCATCGGCGGCGATTGTAGTATTTTAGTCGGAGTAGCGCTCGCCCTCAGAAAGGCCGGGAACTACGGCTTGTTTTATCTGGACGGACATACCGATTTCATGGATGTCAGATTTTCCGAAACAGGGGGCATGGGCGGGATGGCAGCTTACGCGGTTACCGGTAATGGTTACGCTGGGATATCAAATATCGATGGTCATTCTCCATATATCAATGAAGACAACTTGTGGTGCGTAGGAAACAGGGAACATGATGATGATTACGAAAACGAAATCCGTCGGTCCAGTGCAACATATATTAGCCTTCCCAAGCTTCGGTCAGCAGGTATGCAACGCTGTGCTACTGCATTTTTGAAAATGATCGACAATAAAAAACTGGATGGTTTCTTCCTGCATATAGATGTTGATGTTTTGAATGATAATATCATGCCCTGTGTTGATAGCCGAAACGTCAATGGTTTATATTATCATGAATTTAACGAGTTGTGTGGTGTGCTATTCAGCAGCGAGAAATTCGCAGGAGTTGAGATCACTATTCTTGATCCCGATCTGGATACAGGATCCTATTTTACGAACTTGTTTATTGAAAACTTTACCAAAACATTTAGCACTAGAATGCAGGCAACGATATAGCCTCCTTTATTTAAGATTCCATATTAGTATTTACTCTTCAACCGGGTAGGGGCCATGTGAAAATGTCCTGTCGTGATATCTTTTTGATCCAACTTCCATCGCCAGCTCACTTTGATAGGGCAAACCATGTTCCAGACACTTTAAAATATATTCAAATGTATATTTTGGCAGCCAGAGCAGCTCTTTTTTAGCTTTGTGGTTACAGTAAACGCGGTCAATCGAAGGCAACATTTGCCAGTTCCGTTGTGCGTAAATTCCTATAAATTCCGGGTAATACCTAGCAAGGACTGCTTTCGCGTCATGTCCAAGTGCTACCAGATCATACCTTTGGAAAGGTGTGTCGCCACTGATAATGTATTTCCCAAAACCAATATCTGCAGCCCTGTCCAGCGCGCAAAGATGTGCGGAAACCATGTCAGCGATGTCTGCCCTGCGATAGATCATTTCGTTCACTTTTAGATTGTCACTTGTAAAGGCCGAGCGCCTGTCTTGTTGATCATCATCTTCGGGAAAAAAACGGGAGG